>Ga0265298_10000459_pt1 | contig 60552 bp, 47 predicted proteins | sample AusTroGonzalo_MG_3_FD_193486 | JGI IMG/M metagenome (GOLD analysis project Ga0265298, IMG submission 193486) | Bovine rumen microbial communities from tropical cattle in Woodstock, Queensland, Australia - Gonzalo_01 | ecosystem: Host-associated > Mammals > Digestive system > Stomach > Rumen ... | reverse complement strand
CTTATGAGGGTCGTCATAGACGATGACGTTGATAGGGTGCAGGTGTAAAGACGGTGACGTCAAAGCCGAGCACTACTAATTGCCCGAAACTTTCCTCAGGACTCTGAGGATGATTATACCATCAGTTAGATGATTACTTGACTGAAGTTTGCTTTTGCTTCGATAATGTCACCTTATACAGTTGGGATAAAGTGAAGAATGAAGAATTTGCTGCCGCAATGCCCGATTCTCAATTTTCAATGTTCAATTCTCAATTGAAGATATTCAGGTGGTTATAGTGGCGGGGTTCCACCTCTTCCCATTCCGAACAGAGAAGTTAAGCCCGCCCGCGCCGATGGTACTGCACACCCGTGGGAGAGTAGGTAGCCGCCGTTTTTATTTCAGCCCTCGCAGAGATTTCTGCGGGGGCTGATTGTTTTTTATGTGGCCAGCTACTCTCCCACGGGTGAGTGGGCGAAGAGGGTCTTCAGAGTAGCCACTGGATGTGGCTACGGCCCGATGAGGGGAGCCATACCTCCTGTGGCGACGGAGGGACGTAGGTAGCCGCCGTTTTTTAGAAAGAAAGCCTCTGCATCGAAAGATGCGGGGGCTTTTCTGTTTTACAGCTAGGTGTCCTAGGAAATCCTGGGAAATCCTAGGAAATCCTAGAATGACCTAGGCTGTCCTAGATAATCATAGGATATTCTAGGTAAACTCTCTAAGGGGGCGTTTTTGTTAAAAAATGACAATTAATGGGTGTTTATAGGGGAAAAGTGTGTTTTTTGTTGTAACTTTACACCCTATGAGCTATATTTGGGAATATAACGAACTTTCGGATGCTGACAAAAGCACGGCGTCAGCCCTAGCTAATAGCTTGGGAATCAATCCGGTAATGGGTACTCTGCTGGTTAATAGAGGTATCCGTACAGAGGAGGATGCCCGTAAGTTCTTCCGTCCCCAATTGACCAATCTTCTGGATCCCTTCTTATTTGAAGATATGCAGAAGGCTGTGGACCGTCTGAATGAGGCTTTAGGTAGAAAAGAACGTATTCTTGTTTATGGCGACTACGATGTGGATGGTTGTACAGCTGTAGCTTTGGTTTACAGATTCCTGCAGCAGTACTACTCAAATATAGACTATTACATTCCCAGCAGAAATGAAGAAGGCTATGGCGTATCACGCCAAGGCGTCAACTATGCCCATGAGACAGGAGTAGGTCTGGTTATTGTACTTGACTGCGGTATTAAGGCAGTTGAGGAAATTACCTATGCCAAAGAGTTGGGTATAGACTTTATCATCTGTGACCATCATGTACCCGACCCAGTACTTCCTCCTGCAGTAGCTATACTGAATGCCAAGAAAGAGGATAGCACCTACCCATATAAGGATTTATGCGGTTGTGGCGTTGGCTTTAAACTGATGCAGGGCTTTGCTATTAATAACGGCATTGAATTCTGTAATCTGATTCCCTTGCTTGATCTTTGTGCTATAAGCATAGCATCTGACATCGTGCCCATTATGGGAGAGAATAGGATTCTTGCTTATCATGGTTTGCGTCAACTGAATCAGAACCCCAGTATCGGTGTGAAAGCTCTGATAGATATATGCGGTTTGACAGGTAAGGAATTGTCCTTGAATGATGTCATCTTTAAGATTGGTCCGCGTATCAACGCATCGGGTCGTATGCAGAATGGTAAGGAGGCTGTATCTCTGCTGATTGAAAAGGATGCAGAGGCTGCCAAGGAGAAGGCTGCCACCATTAACGAATACAATGAGCAGCGTAAGGACCTGGATAAGTCTATGACCGAGGAGGCCAACCAGATTGTGGCTTCGCTTGATCACCAGCATGAACATAAGGCCATTGTTCTTTACAATGAAGAGTGGCACAGAGGCGTGATTGGTATTGTAGCATCTCGCCTTACGGAGATTTACTTCCGTCCTGCCGTTGTATTGACCCGTACCGATGATATTGTCACTGGTTCTGCCCGTTCTGTTGCAGGCTTTGATGTATATAGCGCCATTGACAGTTGCAGGGATTTGCTGGAGAACTTCGGCGGTCATACCTATGCTGCTGGTTTGAGTCTGAAGGTAGAGAATGTACCTGAATTCAAGCGCCGGTTTGAGGAATATGTTGATAAATATATTCTGCCAGAGCAGACGAATGCGGTATTGACCTATGAAGCCAAGATCGACTTTAAGGATGTGAACTTCCGTTTCTATACTGACCTCAGACGTTTCAGTCCCTATGGTCCTGAAAATCCCAAGCCTATGTTCTGCACAGAGCAGGTTTATGATTACGGTACCAGTCGTGTTGTGGGTCGTGAGCAGGAGCATATCAAACTGGAGCTCGTGGACAGTAAGAGCAGTCGGGTTATGAACGGTATTGCTTTTGGTCAGAGCTCTCAGGCCCGTTATATCAAGACCAAGCAGGCTTTTGACATTGTTTACTCACTTGAAGAAAACAGTCATAAGCATGGCGAGGTTCAACTACAGATAGAGGACATCAAGCCTGCTCTGTAAGAGAGGAGAAGAAGATGGATACCTATCTCTCCATTCTGAAACAATACTGGGGATATGATGATTTCCGCGGTATTCAGCGTGACATTATAGAAAGTATTGGCAAGGGAAAGGATACCCTTGGCCTTATGCCTACCGGTGGTGGTAAGAGTATTACCTTTCAGGTCCCTGCTTTGGCCAGACCTGGTATGTGTCTGGTAATAACTCCGCTTATTGCCTTGATGAAGGATCAGGTTGAGGCACTGAACAGTAGGGGTATCAAGGCCGCATGTATCCATTCGGGTCTTTCGCACGAGCAGACATTGGTAATCTTGGAGAACTGTGTCTTCAATGCCTATAAGTTCCTTTATATCTCTCCCGAGCGATTGGGATCGGAACTTTTCTTGAGGAAATTAGGTCATATGAAGGTTAGCTTCATAACCGTTGACGAGGCGCATTGTATCTGTCAGTGGGGTTATGACTTCCGACCCTCATACTTGCAGATAGCTAATGTCAGGAAGGTGAAACCTGACTGTCCCATTTTGGCTCTTACTGCCACAGCAACGCCAGAGGTAACGAGGGATATACAGAAGAATCTGAACTTCAAGGAAGAGAATGTCTTCCGCATGAGTTTCTTCCGTCCCAACCTGGCCTATAAGGTCTTGCATGCCGATGCTAGTATATTGGGTTTGCTCCAGTTGCTGGAGGAATACAGTGGCTCCTGTATTGTATATACCCGTAACAGGCAGAGGTGCGGCGATTTGGCCAAGCAACTGATAGAATATGGCTATACAGCAACCTACTACCATGCAGGATTGAAGGCCGGCGAAAAAGATGAAAGGCAGAATGCCTGGCTGAGGGGCACCTATAGGATTATGGTAGCCACCAATGCCTTTGGTATGGGTATTGACAAGCCTGATGTGCGGTTGGTAGTACATGTGGATCTTCCTGACTCTATAGAGGAATACTTCCAAGAGGCAGGACGTGCGGGTAGAGACGGCAAGCCTGCCAGCTCTGTCATAGTAATGGATGGCAAGGAACTGGAGCTCTCTAAGCGCCGAGTCAAGCAGCATTTCCCCGAACTGGAATACGTGAAGAAAGCATACGAGGATGTCTGCTGTTTTCTGCAGTTAGCTGTTGGTGATGGCATGAATGTTACGCGTGAGTTCAATATGGAGCGTTTCTGCGTTACCTTCCATTATCATCCGTTGATGCTGACAAGTGCCCTTGACATCCTTGACAAGGCCGGTTATATTGAATACCGCGATGCAGAGGAGGGTACAAGCCGTCTGCGTATCGAGGCTACAAGGAATCAGTTGTTCAATGCCCTTGACAGCCAGGGCGAGCAGCTCATCCTGGCAATGCTAAGGCGTTACGGAGGAATCTTTGTGGATTTTGTTTATATAGACGAGGATATGATAAGCCGGGATACCGGTTTGACCATGGATATCATATATCAGGATCTGAAGGAGTTGGCTCGCAGAGGACTGGTAAGCTATATACCTCGCAAGCATATTCCCCTGATTACCTTCCGGCAGCGTCGGGTATTGACGGAGGAACTGGAGTTCCCCTATGGCGTTTATGCTATGCGTAAGGAAGCCTACGTGTATCGCTTGAATGCCTTGCAGGCTTATTGTGTGAATACCGAGGAGTGCCGTAGTCGTCTGTTGCTCCGATATTTTGGAGAAACCAAAACGCACCGTTGTGGCATCTGTGATGTCTGCGAGTTGGAAGATACGACAGGTATTACTGAGGCAGAGTTCCTGCAGATAAGGGAACGTATAATAAGCCAACTGCAGAACGGCCCTATCAAAGCTTCTGAATTGGACATAAAAGGAATCCGCCCGCACAGTCTTACTTGGGCATTGGATTACATGCGTGCCAAGGAAGAGCTGGTGGCGGACGGACCTTTTATCAGATTAGCCTCTAAAGATTAGATGCCAAGTTTTGCGCGGATGTCAGCAGGAATTGCGTTCTTGTTGATAACGATGTTCATAGTCTTGTAGGCAGCGTAAGCCTGGCTTACATACCAGAAACCCTTGAAGGGACCGCTCTCACCCCAAGAATTCTTCATCATATAGTACTCCTTGCCATACTGATCCTTGGCCAAGCCATAGATCTGCATGCCGTGGTCGTCTGTTGTCTCCCAGTTATCATAAGCCTCCTGGCGCATCTCCTGAGTGATAGTCTTCTCAGCATTGGCGCTGACAATCTCAACTTTCTCTGAGGCCTTCTCGCCTGTCCAACGAGCCTGGTCGCTACCAACACCGGCCTTGAACTTAGTGTCAGGTACCATAGCTACGCTCTTGTTCTTGCCGCTACGACGACTGAAGCCGTCCTCGCTAACGTCGGCACCCCATGCAAAGGTCCAGCCGTTCTTTACAGCCTCGTACATTACACGGTTCAGTTCCTCCATAGGCAGGTTGTAGCTGCTTGCCCAGCGCCAGTTGTCCTCAATCTCCAGGATGAAAGAACTGTAGAAAGGATGATGTGTGTAGCTGGTCAGGCTAACATAGTCGTTGGGATCCAGTGTCAGGTAATCCTTAACGAAAGACTGGGGAGTGTAACGCTTGCCCTTGTACTCGAACTCTGTGGGGCACTTGCCGAAGTAACCGTCAAGCATAGCTTGCAGGGCAGATTTCCATGCCTTGGGGTAGATCTTCTTGGCGTTGCCCTTTGAGATAGCCTTCAGGTAAGCCTCCATTGGGGGGAAGAGTCCGCCGAAGTTGAAGAGAGAATCGCCGTACTCTGTGATGGGGTAAGGCATGATACCCTCGGGGATAAGACCGTAGTGCTCCATGCAGTAGAGGGCATCCTCGAAGCTGCCACCCTGGCTGAAGCTGGCGTCACCGTGAGTGCGGACGTGCTTGTCGGCACGGTCGACGTAAGTCTTGCTAACAAGGAAAGACTCGCACAGGTCCAAGTCATCCTTCAGTTCAGGATGCTTCTTGATAGCCTCGCTCTCCAAGAAAGCCAGAGAAGAGTAGCTCCAGCAGGTACCGCTACTGTTCTGGTTCTTGATGCTTGTTACGGGGTTAGCGATGATGGTTGTGAAGATAAGGCTGTCCTTGTCGGCCTCTTTCTTCTTGCTCTTGTCTTTTGCTCCGGCAGGCATAATAGTCAGTGCAGCCAAAGCGATAAGGAAAATTTTCTTCATAAATATAAAATGTTAACTATTTGTTGATAAACTCTTCTACATCATTTATGTGGTAGGGGATACGCTCCTTGCCCAGATAGCGACAGCCGTCTGAGGTGATAAGGATGTCGTCCTCTATGCGGATACCACCGAAGTCCTTGTAGGTTTCCAGCAGGTCGAAGTTCAGGAACTCGGCACAATGTCCGCTGGCTTTCCAGTCGTCTATAAGGGCAGGGATGAAATAGATACCTGGTTCATCCGTCATCACGAAGCCTTCCTGCAGACGACGTCCGCAACGCAGGCAGTTAGTTCCGAACTGCTCCAGGTTGGGCTGGACCTCATCGTCAAAGCCTACGTAGGTCTGGCCCAGACCTTCCATATCATGAACATCCATACCCATCATGTGTCCCAGTCCGTGAGGCATGAACATGGCATGTGCTCCGGCACGTACGGCCTCTTCTGTATCACCCTTCATCAAACCTAGTTCCTTCAGCTTGTCAGTCATCAGACGGCAGACGCCAAAGTGAACGTCCCACCATTTAACACCAGGTGCAGCAAGGGTGAGGGCATAGTCGTGACATTGCTCTACGATGCTGTAAATTTCCTTCTGACGCTGGGTAAAGCGTCCGCTAATGGGAGTGGTACGTGTATTGTCGCTGCAGTAGTTCTCGTTGGTCTGGCTCCTGCGTCACAGAGTAGCAGACGTCCACCCTCCAAGGGGCGGGGGCTGGGATATCCGTGCATAATCTCGCCGTGCATGCTCACGATGCTCTGGAAGGATACCATGCAGCCTTTGCTGCTGGCAATACCGCTGATGCGTCCTGCTATCTCTTGTTCTGAGATACCTGGGCGGCACATCTTCATAGCTGTGGTGTGCATCTCGTAGCCAATGGCGCAGGCACGTTCTATCTCGGCAATCTCCTCGGGTGTCTTAACGGCACGCTGGTTCACAACTGCCATTATCAGTTTGACTGAAGCCTGAGCGCGCTGCTGACTGGGATGAATGCCCAGAATGTCCATCAGCTGAATCATAAGGTCGTGACGGTAGGGAGGTAGGAAGTGGATGGTACGCCCTTCGGCCTTTGCCTTCTTCAGATAGTCGGCCATCTGAGCCATCGTAAGCGTATTGGCTACACCGCTCTGGGCAGCCATATCGGCTACGCTGTCCACGCTGCCAAACCAAACGATATCCTCGATGTCTATGTCGTCACCAACCAGATACTCGCGGTTGTTGTCTATGTCAATGATGCCGGCCAAACCTTCGCGGTGCTGTCCGAAGTAGTACAGGAACGAGCTGTCCTGACGGAATCGATACGCATTAGAGGGATAGTTGGCAGGTGAGTCGTTGTTGCCTGTCAGCAGAATAATGCCCGAGCCTACTTGCTCTTTCAATACAGCGCGGCGCTGTACGTATGTCTGTTTTCCGAATAGCATTTTTCTTTTAATTGAGAATTGAGGCGGCTTAGCCGCAATTGATAATTGAAAATTTAACTATGAATTATGAACTAAATGGATTACCATCCTGTCTCACTCCATCCTGCATCCTTGTACCATTGGTAGCATTTCAGGTCGTTGTTCTTGATTTCGCCCTCGGTCCCTTCTTGTGGGAAGTACATGGAGATACCGCCGAAATGTTCCTCGTCATAGAGGTATGGGTAGTTGCAGATACTGGGTGAATACCATCTTCCTGTGTTGTATTTGCGTATGGGGACAGCCATCTCGAATGCTTTGAACCATTCGTTGTAGTCCTCCTCCGGGAGAATCTTGTGCATGGTGGAGTTCATGTCGTAATAATACGTATATCTCTCCGAGAATGTGGTAGAATATCTTTGTATGTTCTGTGTTATGCCGCTCCCTATGGTATGGCGGTCGGCAAAATAGCTCTTGATGTATTGACTTGTACTGGCAGCAAGGTTTTCCAGTTTGCTGCAATCCACAGCAGACAGGAGTGTTCCTGTATAGTTACCTACGGGGTAGTAATCATTGTATCCGTCAATAATGCCGGATGGATTGCACTCGCACAAAGCCTTTGTTATAAGATGAAAGGGTGCTCCTGGGGCGGGAATCTCAGCAGGAGAGCCGATTATCCAGTCCGTTTGCTTGCGCAACTCGTATGCCACTTGTATGTCCTGCATGAAGCAGACATCAAAGAAGATGTAGCTCATGTGTGGCAACTGCTCCAAAACACCTCGCAGAGTAGTGACATTCAACCAGTTGTAAGAATGTGTCTGGTCGTATCCCAAAGCTCTGCGGTGTACTACCCATCCTGATCCGTGTGAGCCGAAGGTCAATCCGTATTTCTTTGCAGGGAAGTTCTTGACAATGTCTCTGAGGTTGTTCAGTATGGTCAGCGAGTCTGTGCAGTCTTGCTCCTGAGTGTATTCTTTCCACACCTTTAGGCCGTTCTTGGCATCCAGCTGGTAGATGATGGGCTTTGTGTTCGGCTTATCTGCATAGATGACAATTTTGTCGTTGGCGGGGATGTTGTCTTTCCCGTTTATCAGTTCGTTTATGTCAGACTCAGCATACGACCCCAAGTTATTGTCGCCTATCCAGTATATGATAGCAACATTCCCCTCAGGTTCATCAGGAATGTCAATGCTGTCGCTACAGGCGGAAAAACCCAAAACGGCTCCAATAAATATAATAAGGTGTATGTATTTCCATTTCATGGGCACAAAGATAGTCATTTTAATTCACAATTCATAATCTTAGGCCAATTCATAGTCCATAATTCATGGTTCATAGTTCATAATTCACATATTTTAATTAAAATACCAATGTCCAATTTTTCAATTCGTAATTCATAAGTCATAATTTACAATATTGGACAAATTCTTCACTCTTCACTCTTCATTCTTCACTTTTATACAATAAGATGGTAATTCTATTCGTTATTATAGCGTATGCAGTGGATAAACAGGATTCGTCAGGTTAAGATTCTGCTGGTGATTGCCGCAATTGTTCTGAGTGTGGCATCGCTGGTGGTGTCCAATTTTCTGGTGCGCGACCTCAAGCAGGAAGAACATCGCAAGATGGAGATATGGGCTGAGGCTATGCGCAGCCTGAACAATGCAGATGAGAATACAGACCTGACCCTTGTCTGGACGGTGCTGAACAGCAACAACACCATTCCCGTTGTGGTCCTGAATAGCGATGGCAATGTGCAGGACTATCGTAACATCCCTCTTTCTGACCGTGAGCGGCAGACGGAGATGGAGGTGGTGAAGGCCAAGTCGCAGCGCATGCGACAGTCGGGTAGGGTGGTGCGCATCAACCTCTCGTCTACCGACTACATGGAAATCTGTTACGATGATAGCCTCATTCTCTGGCGTCTGGCCTGGTGGCCATACGTGCAGTTGGGTATTGTGCTCATCTTTGTTGTGGTAGCCATCTTTGCCCTCCTCAGTAGCAAGAAGGCCGAGCAGAACAAGGTCTGGGTAGGTCTCAGCAAGGAGACGGCCCATCAGTTGGGAACACCCATTAGCAGCCTGATGGCTTGGCACGAGGTGTTGCGCGAGACATATCCTGACGATGAACTCTTGCCCGAAATGGGAAAGGATGTGCAACGTTTGCAGCGTATAGCCGAGCGTTTCAGCAAGATAGGCTCGCAGCCGGAGCCTAAGCCCGAGAGCCTAAATGATGTGGTAGAGCAGGTGGTTCAGTATATCAACCGCCGTACCAGCAACCGCGTCAGCATGACCTGCCAGTTGCCCCAGACACCGCTGATAGTCAATATCTGTGCTCCGCTTTTTGAGTGGGTCATTGAGAACCTGTGCAAGAATGCCATAGATGCTATGGACGGCAGCGGCAGTATCACCCTGGTGGCAAAGGAGGAGGCTAACTGCTTCTCTGTAGAGATAACAGACACCGGCAAGGGTATTCCCAAGAACCATTTCCGTACTGTCTTCACCCCCGGTTTCACTACCAAGAAGCGCGGATGGGGGCTGGGACTTTCCTTGGCAAAAAGAATTGTGGAGGAATACCATAATGGACGCATTTTTGTTAAAAATTCCGAGATAGGAAAAGGCACAACGTTCCGTATTGAACTCAAAAAGCACTAATTCGCCATTTTTTAAATGAAATTCTTGCGTCGTTATTTGTTTTTTTTGTAATTTTGCAGCCCGATGGAGAAACTGGATAGCTATAAAGTGGATCTGAAAGGCATGTCGGAGGGTACTGTGTCGTACTCTTGGCATGTAGACGACGACTTCTTCTCCGCTGTTCAGGGTCCTGAGATTCAGCAAGGTCAGCTGGATGTCGCATTACGGGTGAAGCGGACGGCTGAGGCCTACACGCTGGTTTTCCAGTTGGAGGGCACAGTTAAAGTCTTATGCGACCGTTGCTTGGATTATATGGATTGCTCCATCAGTGCAGAACATGTTCTGCGCGCAAAGTTAGGAAGTGAGTATGCCGACGATGGCGACCTCATTGTTGTCCCCGAAGAGGACGGCGTTCTGGACGTAGCATGGAACATCTACGAGTTTGCAGCTCTTGAGATTCCCCTGCGCCACGTTCACCCCGAGGGCGAATGCAGTCAGCAGATGACATCGGCACTTGATTCCCTTACGGCAACAGAGGAAGAAGAGACGGAGAAACCTATCGATCCTCGCTGGGGAGCACTTGCACAGTTAAAGGCTAAGAGTTAAGAGTGAACGGTTCGCTTCCGACCAGAAAATGTAAATAGTAAAATCATTAAATAGTAAATCATTATGGCACATCCTAAAAGAAGACAGTCCAAGACTAGAACCCTCAAGAGAAGAACTCATGATAAGGCTGTAGCTCCTGCATTGGCAGTATGTCCCAACTGCGGAGAGTTCCACATCTATCACACAGTTTGCCCTGCATGCGGATACTATCGTGGCAAGGTAGCTATTGAGAAGGAAGCTTAATCTTCATGGGTAAGGAAATAAGCCGCTAAGGTCCTCATCTTTATGGACTCTTATGCGGCTTTATTTTTTATTGAACATACCAACTTTAGATAATGGAAGAAATAAATGCCGTTATTACTGGCGTAGGAGGTTACGTCCCCAACTACATCCTCGACAATGAGGAGATGTCTACCATCGTAGATACCTCTGACGAGTGGATTATGGAGCGTATCGGCGTCAAGACACGTCACATCCTCAAGCCGGAGCAGGGTAGTGGTACCTCTTATATGATGACTCGTGCCGTACAGCAGCTGCTGCGCAAGACACAGGTTGACCCCGATAGCATAGAGCTTGTTATCTGTGCTACCACCACACCTGACTATCATTTCCCCTCAACCGCCTCATTGGTTATTGGCAATTGCGGACTCAAGAATGCCTTCGGCTTTGATATGGAGGCTGCCTGTGCGGGTTTCCTTTACGCTATGGAGGCAGGAGCCTCTTATATCCGTAGCGGACGCTACAAGCGCATCGTTATCTGCGGCGGCGACCACATGAGCAGCATGACCAACTACGAGGACCGTAACACCTGTCCCATCTTCGGCGACGGTGCAGCCTGCGTTATGATGGAGGCTACTACAGAGAAGGTAGGTCTTATGGACGGATACTATCGTGTGGACGGTAAGGGATTCCAGAACCTTCACATGGCAGCCGGCGGCTCGGCCAAGATGCCCAGCCACGAGACTGTAGATGCCCGCGAGCACTTCGTTTATCAGGAGGGTCGCGCCGTTTACAAGCATGCCGTACTGGATATGAGTCAAGCCGTTAAGACGCTTACCGAGCGTAACGGCCTCAACAAGGACAATATAGACTGGGTGATTCCCCATCAGGCCAATATCAACATCGAGGTCTCCGTGGCCAACCGTATCGGCATCGAGAAGGATCACATCATGATCAATATAGACCACATGGCCAACACTTCGGGCGGTACCCTTCCCCTTTGCCTTTGGGAGTACGAGCCTCGTCTGAAGAAGGGCGACAAGCTGGTCTTCACTGCCTTCGGTGCAGGCTTCACATGGGGAGCCAGCTACATGATCTGGGGCTACGACGGTGCCGCTGAGGCTGCCAAAGAGCCCGCCGAGTTCTATAAAGAAGGTGAAATCACCCGCGAAGAATGGTACTCTAAGAGGAATGCATAAAGCAGGATTTGTAAACATAGTCGGTAACCCCAATGTGGGTAAGAGCACGCTCATGAACCTTTTGGTGGGCGAGCGCATCAGTATTGCCACCTTCAAGGCTCAGACCACGCGCCATCGCATTATGGGTATCCTTAATACCCCAGAGATGCAGATATGCTTCTCTGATACCCCAGGTGTGCTGAAGCCCAACTACAAGCTTCAGGAGCAGATGCTGCAGTTCTCAGAGAGTGCCCTTCAGGATGCCGATGTACTGCTCTATGTGACTGATATGGTGGAGACGCCCGACAAGAATGCCGAGTTCCTTGAGAAGGTGCAGCGTATGACCTGCCCCGTTCTGGTGCTTATCAACAAGATTGACATCTCGGACCAGAAGGTCCTCACCCAGAAGGTAGAGGAATGGCATGCTGTCCTGCCCAAGGCAGAGATTATCCCCATCAGTGCCCTGCACAAGTTCAATGTAGACGTGGTGCTCAAGCGCATACAGGAGTTGCTGCCAGAGAGTCCAGCCTACTTCGACAAGGACCAGTGGACTGACAAGCCCGCCCGTTTCTTCGTTACCGAGATTATCCGCGAGAAGATACTCCTTTATTACGACAAGGAGATACCTTACAGCGTAGAGGTAGTAGTGGAGCAGTTCAAGGAGACCGACAAGAACATCCACATCAATGCCGTTATCTACGTGGAGCGCGACAGCCAGAAAGGCATCATCATAGGTCATCAGGGTGTAGCTCTGAAGCGTGTCAGCTCAGAGGCCCGCAAGAGTCTGGAGAAGTTCTTCGGCAAGAGCATCTTCCTGGAAGTCTTTGTCAAGGTCGACAAGGACTGGCGCCAAAGCGACCGTGCCATGAAGTCCTACGGCTACCAGTTGGATTAAGGCCAAGGCAAACCAATAAACCCATAGCCCCTCTTAGTTCCTTCTAAGAGGGGTTTTTGTTTTTGGGGGTTGATAGGGGTTGATAGGGGTTGATAGGGTATGATAGGGTGTTATGGGGTGTTATAGGGAGTGATAGGGTAAGATAGGGTAAGATAGGGTATGATGGGGTGCTTTCCTATTACTCCCTATTACTCCTTATCACTCCTTATTCCCCCCTATAACTCCCTATTCTCTCCTATTCCCCCTATCTTCATTAACCTTATAATTTCCTCTTCTCTGATTTTAAGCTCTTCTTCTTTTCTGTTTAGCTCTTGTTCTTTCTTTAGGATGCGGGCCTCGCGTTCATTCAGTTCCTGCTCCCTTCGGGAAAGCATGGTGTTTGATGGAATGGGTTGTTTGGGAGTATTTGCATGGCTATTCCTATATGCCATTCTTCCACGTGTCATTTCTTCGCGTATACCTCCTTGCTGCAGAAACTCTTGTTTATGATATTCTATCAGATTTCTAAGCATCAGGTCCTCTTGGCAAATCAGTGTAATTGCGATGTTGGCAATCATCTCATCTGTGCATTTGGGTAGAATGTCAATATAGAATTCTCGATCATTGTGTTCACGACAGATTCTGCGCGTGTGTTCATAATGGGGATGTCCTTTTTGCCATAGAGTTAGGCCATTATGTTGTAGGTAATCTTTGTAATCCTCTAATAGCTCCTGATGGCTCGCTTTTGCTACGTTTAGAAGTTTAATTTCGGTTTCCTTTGAAGTGGCAGAAGCTGCGGTGCCTTCCACAATGTTTTGTTTACCTGAGCGAGCTGCTTGTACCATCTGGTCAACGGTTCTGTCTTTTCGGCCGTTAAGAAAAGCTTTGCAAAAATAGTCTGTTATGTCGCAAATACATTCAGCTTTCTTGTACACTTTCAGGTCGTCATACCGTCCATCTTGTGGTAGAAATTGGTTATTGATTTTTGCCATCCTTGTTAATTTGTCAAATGCAAAGATACGATTAAGCGAGCGGAATACAAAGAAACTTGTTTGTTTTGTTCCAGAACGTGAGTATCTTTAAGTGCATTGAATAACTAAGCAGCTCTCAGTAAGGCGTCGGTTTTGTTTTTCTAGTTAAGATACCTAAGGTCTAATGTTTGCAGCCTCCGGAGTCTGCACGTGTTACCCCCAGGAGTCTACACGTGTAGGCTCGGGGAGTGTGCAAGTGTAAGCTCTGCATTCCTATTATAAAATGCGCTTTTACCCCTTGTTTCTGAACCTAGAGGAAACCTAGCGGTAACCTAGCGGTAACCTAGCGGCACGCATGAGGCACTCCTTAGGTTTATTTTGATCAGAGTATTGAGTTGCTTTCTTGAATATTTTTGAGAAAATTGCAGAGATTCAATATTTATTTGTAAATTTGCAAATAGATATCGCCACGATGTCTTTTTAAGACGCACGCTACGGTGTGTTCCCTGAGCGCAGGGAGGCGGTATGATTTTATTGGAATATTATAACAAGCGTTTGCTTTTGTTCGAAGGACGTCCTTGAAGTTTGGCCACAGATAGACGTAAAAGACAGAATAATTGCAGATGCCCATATGCGTGGGCGTCTGGATTGTCTTCTTTTACGGGTTAGGCCAAACACCCAAGGACGTGGACATGAAAGATGTCCACGTTCCTTTTGTCTCAATGTGACTGGGTGTTTGGGTTAGCTGTACGTTCTGGTAAAAGCAGAACTATACAACTAACAACGACCTAACAGATGGTTACACGTACATCAAGACTGCAAGGCAGTAAAAAGAAAAAAGATGATGAGTACTACACTTTGTTCCAGGACATTGCAGACGAGGTAAGCCTTTATCTGCCGCAATTGCGTGGCAAGCGTATCTTATGTCCTTGCGATTGGGACGAAAGCTACAATGAGGAAATAGTCTATAAAGAAGAGGGATATGTGCTTGGACGAGACTTGTTTGCTTCAGAAGGGACAATTAAAAACATAGATATTGCCAAGACACGCGAGAAAATTGAGAAACGAATGGACTTGGTGAAATGCCAGTTTGTATATTATCTGCTAAATCATGCTGAAGAAAGCGGTATCCGTTCTATCAGTGTTAGCGGCTACAATCCTAAGACAAATGAGGGTGTTCGTTTTCAAGATATTGATTATAAACACTACGATGTCATTATTACGAACCCCCCATTTAGCCAATTTGATGAGTTTATTGACTTGCTAATTAAGAACGGTAAGGAATTCTTAGTGATTGGCCCTCAGACAGCTCCAACAGAAAAAAGTATTATCCGTCACTTTCAAGAGGGAAACATTCGTATTGGATATCATTACCATTTGAGTGGTTTCAAACGTCCAGATGGTACAATATTACCAAAGCAGCACAATACTCCTCGTAGTTGTATGTGGTATACCAACCTATATGTTGAGCCACAGTCCAAGGAACTTACTTTGACTGCATCATACAATGAGAATCCTGAGAACTATCCCAAAATTGTTAATTATGATGCTATATTTGTACAAGCTGTAGCTGACATTCCGCACGATTATTATGATGAAATGGTTGTGCCAATTACGTTTATGCAAAAGTACAACCCAAAGCAGTTTGAAATAATCGGTTCGAGCATGCAACTCGGTAAGCCGATTAAAGAATGTGTCGAACCTGATGCCATATATGAAAAAGGAGGTACACGCTTTTACCTTTCAGAGGGTAACAAGCATTATCGCAGACTTTGGGATAGAATGGTTATTAAGCGCAGAAGGGAGGAGTAACTTATGACTGTAAAAGATTTATACGAGAAAGTTGTTAATGGCATAATCATTAGTGATATCGAATTACAGCGAGCCATTGTCTATGATGCCGACAAACAAGCATTGGTCATTGATAGTATTTACAATGGAATCCCTTTGCCTGCGTTCTATCTTTGGCAGCGTGAAGATGGAAAACTAGAAGTTCTTGACGGTAAACAACGTATCGAAGCTATCAAGAAGTTCAAGCAGGGTAATCTGCTGTATGAAGGAAAGACTTGGAAAGCATACGCATATGATAGTGATTTGCAGCAAGTAGTGGATAATACAGAATTAACAATCATTATTTGCAGCGGAACAGTAGAGAAAAAAAGAGAGATATTCAATCGCATCAACACGCTCGGCGTAGCTCTTTCTAAATTTGAGGTTCTCAATGGTTTGTATCACGGCAACTATATTGAAGGGTTAAATGACTATTTTGCACAAGATGCTAATGTTAGGAAGGTATTGCCGAATGCAACTGTTGACCGTGGCGACAACAAATACCATCTGCTTGAATACATCTATTATGTTCGCTACAACAGGGCGTTCCCTAAGCGAAGTGAACTACACGATTATGTGCAACAGAATAAAGATGAATCATTCAACGAAGATTTCAAGAAGATAAAACCCTACATCAGTTTCATTCGCGATGTCTTTGGCGATGTATCTAAGATTGGAAGCGTATTAAAGTTCAAACTTGCTGTAGAATATCTGAAGGACCGTGCCATTTGGTTACAGCATAAAGATGATATTTGCAAAGATTGTAACGCCTTTATGAAGAGTGAAGGGTACAGGCTTTCAACTTCCAAGGACAAAGATATAGAGGCAATGATACTAGGTATCGTTGGTAACCTACGTGTAGACCCTAAACGTCTTTTTACTGCCGATGATAAGGCAGAACTACTTTCTAAACTCACACCTGATAAAAATGGATATTATGAGTGCGATGAGTGTCATCAGCATTTTGCAGCAGAGGAACTGACTGTAGATCACATAGAAGCATGGAGTACAGGAGGACGCACGGTTCTTTCCAATGCACGATTAACATGTAGGGCATGTAATAGCAGAAAAGGGAACAAATAAAAAATAACGATATGCAAGAGACTTGGAAGCGATTCGTTTATCCTCTCATTGAAGACAAGAAGCATGACGTGGAGGAAGAAACCTATCATCGTCATATAGAAAATCAATATTGGCAAGTGGGTATTCTCTCCTTTTGAGGTAGGCTTCCTACCCATATTCCCATTTGGATGCTCTATCCATTTGTGAGAATGGGATGCACTTTCCTTTCCGTTAAACGGAATGAGATTTCCATGTGAGTCAAACTTTAGATTTATTTCAGTTCCAGTCTTGTGACTCGTATTGATGTTGATATCCCAAATGGTCAATGTCTTATCTTCATTCAATTTCGCAATTAAGTAAGTGGCATCTTTTGAATTAGAATTCATAATGTTCTTTGTTTGATTCTCTTTCCCTGTTTGAAGCAAAACCTTATGCCCTAGAACTGTATACCCTGTTTCTGTGTTGGATACTATACAGAGATGTCTGAAGGATGGAGGCTACATCCGGATAGTTTGCACGCTGAATACTCCTTGAATTCAGCGTGAATTCAAGTCGTTTGGTGGGTGAATACTTTTGTTCTTATAACTGGTCCTTCGAGAAACTACTCTCATACTTCGGACAGCTTTCAGGCAGCTATCACTTATACTCTAGCCATACTCTAAGCATACTCTAGGCTTACTCAATGAGTATGGCACGAGTATGGCTAGAAGCTGCCTGCAGTATGGCTGCAATATGGGAAGTCTGAAGTAGGACGGATAGAATCAAGTTGATTACAGAGTAAAATCAACTTGATTACTGATCAAAATCAACTTGATTTTTGTGCATAAGTAAGTTGATTTTTAATTCGGATAGTTTGCATGCTGAATACTCCTTGAATTCAGCGTAAATACGATGGGTTTGAACGCAGCATTCAAGCCAAATAGCAACATGCCGTTTCTCTGGGAGTGAAACGGCGTTTCTCTGATAGTAACATGCCGTTTCTCTTGTTGTGTTAGAGGGAGGACGAAAAAAAGGCTGCGGATATTGTTCCGCAGCCTTTTCCTGTAATGTATATATCCTTTGTCTTTTCCTTCTTAGAACTCGGCGTTCTTGGGAGTACGGGGGAAGGGGATGACGTCGCGGATGTTCTGCATACCGGTAACGAAGAGGATAAGACGCTCGAAACCGAGACCGAAGCCTGCATGGGGGCAGCTTCCGTACTTGCGGGTATCGAGATACCACCACAGGTGGGTCATATCCATATCGCGGCGCTTCACCTCGGCCATCAGCTTGTCATAGCTTGCCTCGCGGACAGAACCGCCGATGATCTCACCGATAGAGGGGAAGAGTACATCGGTTCCCTGCATGGTGGGACCGGGTGCTACGCAACCTTTGTATCCTACTGAACCGCCTTCGGGGGTTGAGGCGTTCTGCTTCATATAGAATGACTTGATAGCTGTGGGATAGTCGGTCATGATGACGGGCTTCTTGAAGTGCTCCTCTACCAGGTAACGCTCGTGCTCACTGGCCAAGTCGTCGCCCCAGTTGCAGGGGAACTCAAACTTCTTGCCGTTCTTGATAGCTTCCTGCAGGATGTTGATACCCTCAGTATAGGGCAGACGAACGAAGGTCTCCTTCAGTACACTTTCCAGACGCTCGATGAGGGTCTTGTCAATCATCTTGTTCAGGAACTCAAGGTCGTCCTTGCAGTTGTCCAAAGCCCACTTCACGCAGTACTTGATGAAGTCCTCTTCCAGGTCCATCAGTTCTTCCTGATCCAGGAAGGCAACCTCGGGCTCTATCATCCAGAACTCGGCCAGATGACGGGGTGTGTTGCTGTTCTCGGCACGGAAGGTAGGACCGAAGGTGTAAATGGCTCCCAGGGCTGTAGCACCCAGCTCGCCTTCCAGCTGTCCGGAAACAGTCAGAGAGGTCTGCTCGCCAAAGAAGTCATCGTCGTAGATGATCTTGCCCTGCTCGTCCTTCTTCAGGTCATAGAGGTTCTTGGTAGTTACCTGGAACATATTTCCGGCACCCTCGCAGTCAGAGGCTGTGATAAGGGGTGTGTGGAAGTAGAAGTATCCGTGCTGGTGGAAATAGGTATGGATAGCCATTGCCATGTTGTGGCGGATACGCAGGATGGCACCAAAGGTGTTGGTGCGGGGACGCAGGTGTGCTACGGTACGAAGGTACTCCCAGCTGGCACCTTTCTTCTGCAAGGGATAGGTGTTGTCGCAGTCGCCAAGAATCTCGATGGCTGTAGCCTGAATCTCGCTGGCCTGACCGGCTGCGGGACTCTCTACCAACTTACCCTCAACACTGAGGCAGGCGCCTGTAGTGATGCGCTTGATGGTCTCCTCGGGGAAGTTGGCATCATCGCCGACAATCTGTATGTTCTTGATGGTGCTACCGTCGTTCAGGGCGATAAAGAAGATGCCCTTTGAACCACGCTTACTGCGCACCCAGCCTTTAACGCATATATCTTCGCCAAAGTTTGTACACTTCAGCGCGTCAATTACTTTTGTACGTTTCATAATTATGAACTATGAACTGTGAATTATGAATTATTCAAACGCTCCCATGCGCAGCATGTTAACCTCCTGCTCTGTGAGGAAGCGCCAGTCGCCACGGCGAACATTCTTCTTGGTCAGGCCGGCAAAGAATACGCGATCCAACTTAACAACCTTGTAGCCAAGGCTCTCGAAGATACGACGTACAATGCGGTTACGACCACTGTGAATCTCAATGCCTACCTGCTTACGGTCTGTCTCGCTAGCATATTCGATGGCATCTGCATGAATCTCGCCATCCTCCAGCTGGATACCGTCGGCAATCATGCGCATATCAGCAGCAGTGACATTCTTATTGAGGTAAACATGATAGATCTTCTTCTTCATGAACTGAGGGTGAGTAAGCTTGCTGGCCAACTCGCCATCGTTGGTGAGCAGCAGTACACCAGTGGTGTTGCGGTCAAGACGACCAACGGGATAGATACGCTCGCGGCAAGCACCCTTCACCAAGTCCATAACGGTCTTGCGGTTCTGTGGGTCGTCGCTGGTGGTAACATAATCCTTGGGCTTGTTGAGCAGGATGTAAACCTTCTTCTCGATGCTTACCAACTGATCGTGGAAGAGCACAGAGTCTGAGCGCTTGATCTTGGTACCCAATTCTGTTACAACCTGTCCGTTAACAGATACTACACCTGCCTCGATGAAGCTGTCGGCCTCGCGACGGCTACAAACACCGGCATTTGCCAGAAACTTGTTCAGACGGATTGGTTCTTCGGGATCAATGTGAGTCTCCTTGTACTCAATCTGCTTCTTCATGCTATATTTAGCATTGGGGTTGTAGCCCGCTGTACGGGGACGGAAACCGCCTCTTGGTCCGCCCTTAGGAGCGTAACCGCCCTGCTGACGGGGCTGATAGCCTCCCTCGCGACGGGGACGCTGCTGGTAACCGCCTTCGCCACCTGCATTGTAACGGGGACGATATCCACCCTGCTGGCGCTGATAACCGCCTTGCTGACGGGGCTGGTAACCACCTTCGCGGGGCTGACGGGGCTGATAGCCTCCCTCGCCACCTGCGTTGTAACGGGGACGATAACCGCCTTCGCGTGACTGATAGCCGCCCTCGCGTGACTGGTAAGGACGAGATACCTGTCCTTCTGTATTACTGCTGAATGCAGGACGGCTTATGCGTGGACGCATAACACGACCTTGACTGCTGTATCTGGGGGTGGGATTGTTTTCACTGCCATACTGAGGGCGATAGCCATCGCGGCCTGTACTCTCATTCTTCTCGGAGAATTTCTCTCTCCAGCTTTCGTCTTCTGTAATCATAATTGTTTTCCTTTAGTTTTATTTAAAAAGTGTTTCAAATAATGTTGTTTTAAATACCTATATATGTATGTGGAGTTATGGCACGTAGTTCATCCTTCACGGATTCGCTTACGTTGAGCTCCTCAATAAAGTTCTTGATTGTAGCCTCGTCAATGCCCTTGCCGGTACGGGTAAGAGCCTTCAGAGCCTCGTAGGGGTGGGGGTATGCCTCGCGACGGAGGATGGTCTGGATAGCCTCGGCACATACAGCCCAGCAGTTATCCAGATCGCGGTTGATAGCCTCCTGGTTCAGTACCAACTTGCGCAATCCCTTCAGGGTGCTGTTGATGCTGATAAGCATGTGACCCATGGGCACACCCACATTACGCAGTACGGTGCTGTCCGTGAGGTCGCGCTGCAGACGACTGACGGGAAGTTTCTGGCTCAGATGCAACAGGATGGCGTTGGCAATGCCAAGGTTACCCTCTGAGTTCTCGAAGTCGATAGGATTAACCTTATGGGGCATAGCGCTGGAACCAACCTCGCCTGCCTTGATCTTCTGACGGAAGTACTCCATAGAAACATACTGCCAGAAGTCGCGGTCAAGGTCGATGATGATGGTGTTGATACGCTTCATAGCATCGAAGATGGCGCCCAAGCTGTCATAATTACTGATCTGGGTGGTGTACTCCTCACGTTCAAGACCCAACTTCTCGGCAACGAACTTAGAACCGAACTCACGCCAGTTATACTGGGGGTATGCCACATGGTGGGCATTGAAGTTACCTGTAGCACCGCCGAACTTGGCTGTTACGGGGCACTGACGCAGGGTCTCCAACTGACGCTGCAGACGATATACGAATACCATTACCTCTTTGCCCAGACGGGTGGGGCTGGCAGGCTGTCCGTGTGTCTTTGCCAACATGGGAACATCCTTCCATTCCTCGGCATAGGCAGCAAGCTGGTCTATCAGTTCCTGCAAGAGGGGATAGTAAACCTGCTCGAGTGCTTCTTTTACACTCAAAGGTACACTGGTGTTGTTGATGTCCTGAGAAGTAAGACCAAAATGGATAAACTCCTTGTAGGCCTCTAAACCGCCGATGGCATCGAACTGCTCCTTGATGAAGTACTCGACTGCCTTCACATCGTGGTTAGTAACCTTTTCTATATCCTTTACACGCTGTGCGTCCTGCTCAGAGAAATTCTGATAGATGCTTCTCAGGGTAGCATGCAAATCCTGTGGGAATGATGCCAGCTGGGGAAGGGGCAATTCGCAAAGTGTGATGAAATACTCAATTTCGACTCTTACACGGTAACGAATAAGAGCATACTCGGAAAAATAATCGGCCAGAGATTCTGTTTTGCCGCGATAGCGACCGTCAATAGGGGATATCGCTGTCAATAAATCCAATTCCATAGCGAAAGACTAATACGTGCTTCAAATAATAATTGCGCAAAAGAGTGGGCGTTGACGGATTCGAACCGCCGACCCTCTGCTTGTAAGGCAGATGCTCTGAACCAGCTGAGCTAAACGCCCGTATCTCTGTGAGGCTTGTGGAAAGTAATTTTTGGTGGGCGTTGACGGATTCGAACCGCCGACCCTCTGCTTGTAAGGCAGATGCTCTGAACCAGCTGAGCTAAACGCCCGAAACAAGTCCCCTCGAGAAATGCGGAGCAAAGTTACCACAATTCTGCGGACTTGCAAAATATTTCCGTAAATATTTTTATTTAGATGCGAAACGACGTGACTGCTCTTCAATCAGAGCTTTGTCCTGGAAGTAGTTAATCTTCATGGCGCGACGAACTTCATCCATTGTCTGGCAGGCAACCTCGCGAGCAGCCTCGCATCCCTTCTGGAGTATATCATATACCATGGGGATGTCTTTCTCGAACTCGGCACGACGCTGACGGATAGGCTCTAAGGTCTCCTGCAGCACACTCATCAGCAGCTTCTTGCACTTCATGTCTCCCAAACCGCCACGTGTATAGTGGTCCTTCATCTCCTGAAGGGTCTGGTAGTCTGTGGTCATGGCAGCTACCATCTCATCTGTTGCAAAGGCATCCAGATAAGTGAATACGGTGTTGCCCTCCAAGTGACCGGGGTCGTTGACCTGCAGGTGAGTAGGATCGGTGTACATGCTCTTTACCTTTTTGTTCACCTCGTCGGCAGAATCGGAAAGGTAGATGCAGTTGCCAAGGCTCTTGCTCATCTTGGCCTTGCCGTCTGTACCAGGCAGACGCAGGCAGGCTGCATTGTCGGGCAACAGGATGTTGGGCTCTACAAGTGTGTCACCATAGATATTGTTGAATTTGCGGACAATCTCGCGGCACTGCTCCAACATGGGTTCCTGATCCTCGCCGGCAGGTACTGTGGTAGCCTTGAACATGGTGATATCGGCAGCCTGAGAGATAGGGTAGGTGAAGAATCCTACAGGGATGCTCTCGCCGCTGAAACCACGCATCTGGACTTCTGTCTTGACGGTGGGGTTACGTTGCAGACGGCTTACGCTTACCATATCCATATAATAGAATGACAATTCGCAAAGCTCGGGTATCTGGCTCTGGATGAACAGTGTGCTCTTGGTGGGGTCAAGACCGGCAGCCAGATAGTCGAGGGCTACCTCGATGACGTTCTGGCGAACCTTCTCGGGGTTCTCGATATTGTCGGTCAGGGCCTGTGCGTCGGCTTCGAAAACAAAAATCTTATCATAGAGGCCTGAGTTCTGCAGCTCTACTCTTCGACGAAGTGAGCCTACATAGTGGCCGATGTGAAGTTTACCGGTTGGGCGGTCGCCCGTTAGAATGATTTTTTCTTTTGGTTCCATTATATTTTGTGTAATTTGATTTGTTCTTTTTATCAGCGTCCGAACATCTTCTCTATCTGGCTGTGTTCCAATACAGAGACAATCACCTTTCCTGTGGGGGTGAGGTTGGGGTTCTGGCATTGGAAGAGCTCTCCCAGCAGGGATTCCATCTCCTGGTTGGTGAGCACCTGTCCAGCAACAATGGAGGTGTTACGGGCCATAACAAGGGCGATGCGGTGCTGTAGCTCGTTCTCCACACCTGTTTCCTTTTCCTTGACGGTTTCAACCATCTGGGAAAGAATGGATATGGGGTTGGCCCCCTTCAGGTCGGAGGGAACTCCGTTGACCGAGAAACTGCCACCGCCCAATGATTCAATATCAAACCCAAGCTGTCGTAGCTCGTCTGTCATGTCCTGAAACAAAATGGCATCAGAAGGGGAGAGCTGCAGCATCTCGGGGAAAAGCAGGCCCTGTGAGGAGGGTTTCTGTCCCTCCATCTGCTGGAGGAATTTGTCGTAAAGAATACGGACATGAGCCCTGTGCTGATCAATAATCATCAGTCCTGTCTGTACAGGCGTAAGGATATATTGTCCGCGATACTGGAAATGGCAACTGCTCATCTCCATTCCGCCTGTCGTCTCATCAGCGAACAGGTCCTGTGTTTCTGTCGGATCTTCCTCAATATGATAGTCCTGCACCGGGTCAGTCTTCTGGATGTCTGCATACAGCTGTTCCCAATCGACGGGCACATGCTTCTGGCTTTTTCCTTCGCCTGAGCGGAAGGGGTTGTAACTGCTGTCTATCTGAACCTTTGGTGCATGCACTTGGGTGCCTGCATTGAAGTCGAAGGTGGGAATGTCTGGACGTCCCTCTACGTCAAAGTCGATGGTAGGAACGGCATTGAACTTGCCCAGAGAATCCTTGATAGCTGCCACCAGAATCTGCCAGATGGCGGAGTCGTTCTCGAACTTAATCTCCGTCTTGGTGGGATGGATATTGACATCGATATTGGCAGGGTCAACCTCGAAGTAAAGGAAGTAGGGAATCTGCTCGCCCTCTGGGATAAGATGGGCAAATGCTTCCATAACGGCCTTGTGGAAGTAGGGGTGACGCATGTATCTGCCATTCACGAAGAAGAACTGATTGGTGTTCTTCTTGCGGGCTGTCTCAGGCTTGCCTACAAAACCCGTGATGCGGGCCAATGTGGTATCCACGTCAACGGCCAGCAACTGCTCGTTCAGCTTCTTGCCGAAGACATTGACGATTCGCTGTCTGAGATTACTGGAAGGCAACTTGGTCATCATCTCACCGTTATGAGAGAAAGAAAATGAGACGGTGGGGTTTACCAATACGATACGTTCAAATTCCTGTATGATATTGTTCAGTTCCGTCTGGTTGGACTTCAGGAATTTCCTGCGAGCCGGAACATTGAAAAACAGGTTACGAACCTGAAAGTTGGCTCCGACAGGACATGAGCAGGCTTCCTGTCCGACAACCTGCGACCCTTCTATGGTAAGGTCTGTTCCTAGTTCATTGTCTATGGTTCTGGTCTGGAGATGTACTTGCGCAACGGCGGCAATGGAGGGAAGGGCTTCGCCCCTGAATCCCATGGTATGAAGGGAGTACAGGTCTTCTGCCTGTCTGATCTTGGATGTGGCATGACGTTCAAAAGCCATGCGGGCATCTTGTTCACTCATACCCTTTCCGTCGTCAATCACTTGGATAGATGTGCGGCCTGCGTCAACAACAAGTACATCTACTGTTGATGCACCTGCGTCAACGGCATTCTCCATCAGTTCCTTTATCACTGATGCCGGGCGCTGAACGACCTCGCCTGCTGCTATCTGGTTAGCAACTGAATCCGGAAGAAGGTGAATGATATCCATACGTTTAAGATTTGCCTGTCATTATAAATCTCCAAATAATCAGTAGAACGAAAATGAGCAAGATTGCCAAGGGCCAGCCTATGCGAGCGCCATGTTCCTTATAGCGCTGTGCACGGGGGGTGAAATTGATAAAGGCCCCCTTGAACTTGTCAGCCTTGAAAGTTTCCTCGGTAGGCTGGGCTCCGCTCTTTTCGCGTTCTGCCTGCTCTACCAATTTCTGCAACTTTTCCTTACGCTCATCGGTATAGATGCTAACCCGTCTGAATTTACGAGGCTGCCTTGCACTGAACAATCCCATAACCTATTCTTTTTTTTCTATTGTTTAATATCCGATAGTTTCTGCTTTGGTGCTACACGCTGAACGCTCTTCTTCAACTCACTTCCGGCCTTCTTGCCGCGCCAGTTGAACACATCCATCTTGTCTGTGGGCCTGATATAGTCGAACCAGGCAAAGTTGGAAAGGTACAGTTCGTCTGGTGGTATCAGGGGAACGGGGTACATGGTACCTGTAGCAGCCGGCATCCATACATAGTTAACCTTGCCATTCTGGATGTACAGTTTCAGCAAAGTGGTCTCGGTATGATTCATCTCAACCATTACGCTGTCTTCGTTGAAAGGGTAGTAGTTGAAATACACATTTCCCTTTGTGGTGGAAAGGTACATCTCGCCTTCCTTGAAGTAGAAATGCATCTCGTGTCCTGCAATCTGGTTGTAATGAATGCTGTCTATCTGCTCTACTGATAAGGCCTGACGCAGCACCTGCACGCTATCCAGTGTACTGTCGTTGAAGAAGGATATTATTTCCTCGCCTAACATCTGCTGCCCGTTCTGCCAGAGGATAGGGTCGTAGTACATTACCAGGCAGGAGTCCTTGGAGTTATAGACCATGGAGTCGCATACGGCCTGAACATCCTCTCTGAAAGCACGCACCTTTCTGTAGGCATGCATAACCCTGTACATACTGTCGGTATCAATAAAGTATGTGAAAACCTTAAAGGTGTCAGCATGGGCAAACAGGGTGTCCTTCTGGGAGAAGTCAATCACCATGGCACTGTCATATGCCTCGCAGTAGCCTATGCTGTCGACATAGTAACAGTAGTTGCCTGTAAGCATATTCTTGTTCTCGGTATCCGTATAGATGAAGTTTCCGAAGGCTTCACCTACCTTGGATGTGCCGTCCCAAACAACGCTGTCGCCGACCAGACGTTTCCCCTCGTTGACAAGGATACTTCTGTTAAGCATATAAGATTCGTCGGTCTTGGTGTTATAATACCCCAGCTCAGAATAGATATGACTCTCTCCGTTCTCGATATTGGATGGTCCTACCACATGTGCGATAGCTGTGTTGGTATTATAATATAAGGTATCAGATACCAAGACAGTTTTGGGTGGTGCGGGAGGCTCTGGGTTAACCAGTCTGACGTTATAGTTGAATACGGCCTGATGAGTAGAGGGCTGATATTCACCCCAGTCACTTGTTAGCTCATTTCCCTGATCCAACAGGCGTCCTCCCTCGAAGAAATATCCCAGGTCATAGATGCGGTCATAGTCCAGACTGTCTGTATAGAGGATGGTCTTCAGATGCGTCAGCACCACGTTGTAGCGGGCGCGGGCCAGCCTGTCTATACCGTTGTAATATAATACGTCGCTGGTGAGTTTGAGTGTATCTCCCTGCACCATGCGTACATTTCCGTAAGCATCAAAGGAGTTTGTGGCTTCATAGTAAAGGGCACTGTCACAGTACATGAGTGTTCCCTCATGACTGAACTGAACATTTCCGACTAAGAACTGTGCCGTCTGATGAAGTCGCTGGTCGAAATATAATTTATCGGCATGTAGCAGATGCACACGACTGTCTTTGCTTGCCGTTTTTGCTCTATTGTTGTTTGCCGTCCTACGTACGGGGGTAACAGCAAATATCAGACAAACGCCAAACAAGATTAGTGTACATATTGCAGACAGACGATGATTCATCACTTAATCCAGCCGGGGTATTGGAACTCACAGTCGCGCCAGTCAGGGTTTATCCTGATGTATGTTGTGCGCTGTTTTTCTTTTATCCACTCAGAAATTACCTTTTCTTTCTTATCTTCTTCCACTTGGGCTTTCAGGATCTGGAAATCCTCAGAGATGCTAGCCCTGTGAGAATTGATTCTGTTCTTCAGCTTTGCTATGGCACAGACGGTCTTTCCCTTGCCGTTTATCATTGTGAAAGGCTTGGAGATTTCGCCAATCTCCATGGTACTTATCACGCGTGCCAACTCAGGTGAGTAAGTTGAGAGCTCACTCATCTCGAATCTTGTGGTGGTAATCTGTGAACCAGACTGCTCATCAACCTTTAGGTTAGACAGAATGCCGCGGTTGTTGCGCGTATCCTTGTCGTCTGAGGCGTACAATACGGCCTCTTCGAAGGTTACCTTCTCTCTGCGTATCTGCTCAGCGATTGAGTCAAGATGAACCAATGCGGTATCGATGTCCTGCTGCTGAACTTCAGGGCGTTTCAGGATATGACGGCATTTAACTTTGTCGCCACGTTTGTCTATCAATTGGATGATATGATAGCCAAACTCGCTTTGCGTAATCTTGCTGACCTTGGAAGGGTCTGTCATGCCAAAGGCAACATTGGCAAAACCGGGATCCAACTCGCCGCGTCCCATGTAAGGCATCTCACCTCCCTGACGTGCTGAACCGGGGTCCTCGGAATACAGACGGGCTAAGGTGGCAAAGGATGTACTGCCTGAATTAACACGCTCGGCATATTCGCGTAGTGTGTTCTTTACACGGTCAATCTCTTCCTGATGGATACGTGGCTGCTGAACCAGCAACTGAACCTCTACTTGAGTGGGAATCAGGGGCAGGCTGTCTTCTGGCATATCCTTGAAGTACCTACGAACCTCAGCGGGAGTGGCTTTCACATCCTCTGCCAGTTTCCTGGTAACATCTCGCATGGTCAGGGTACCCTTCCATTTGTCGTAGCTGTCCTCGCGCAACTGGGTCATTGTCTTTCCTGAGTATTCTTCCAACTTCTCCTTGGAGCCATAAGACAGAATTTTCTGGTTGATTTCTTCATCCACATACTGGTTGATTTCTGCATCAGTTACCTCTATACTGTCTATGGCAGCCTGATGTAGGAAGAGTTTTTGGATTGCCAGCTGCTCAGGAATAACGCAATATGGATTACCTGTGACAGAGCTGCCAAACTCAAGGCGGCGTTTCTCTACGTCCGACCTCAGGATAGCTTCATCACCAACAACCCATACAACTTCATCTATCACATTGCCCTGATTGCTTTGGGCAAAAGAAAAGACACTATAGATAGATAGGCATATCAGAGAAAAATTTCTGCCGCAGATCTTCATAAACATTAGTGGTTATTAACTGTTTTCAGCACGTCTTCATGTATCTCGAAAGTGTAACGCTTTCTTAGTTTTGCTACGTACTCGTCTTCGCGTTGGCGCTGGTAGTCCGTAACAACCTGATTGCTAATGTCGGTCCATTTCTCAGGTCCTTTCTTCAACACCTTTCCTACAACAGCAACGTATGGATAGTCCTTTACAGGATTCAGCTTGGCGCTCTTGTCTTTCAGGGCCAATGCGTCAACATTGGCATTTTCGCCCTTCTTGAAGAGTCTGCGCTCCATGCGAACTGTTACGCTGTCTTTGTTGAACTGCTCACGTATTTTAGCTGTCCATTTGTCCTCGGGAACACCCTTCAGACACTTCTTCACAGCCTTTACGTCAGCCTGATTCTTGCAGTAATAAACAAGGCCGCGGAAGTGTGGTTCCTTCCAGGCATACTTCTTCTTGTTTGCCTTGAAGTAAGAAGCTAAGCCTGTGGTATCCTTGCTGGCAGGCTCCCAAATGTTTCTGCTGCACTCCTCGAAAAGCAGCAGACCGTCATGATACTCCTTTACCAGATATTTCAGCTCCTCGTCTTGAGCACAGAGACGTTCAGTCTCCTCGTCAAGGATTTCCTCAACAGTCTTCTGGGGAGAAGAGTGCTGTGCGATAGAATCCAATATCTGGGTTGCAAGCTGATTCTCCAGCCCCTGTCTTTCCAGATAGTTGCGGATGTTCGCTTTCAGTTCGTCGTAGCTTTCCAGGGGCTTTTTGCCCATCAACTTAATAATGTGATAGCCCACTGTTGAGAGGAAAGGCTCTGATACCTGATTCACCTCCAGGCTATAGGCAACGTCCTCAAACTCCTTCAGTGTCTGGTTGGGACCAATCCAAGGGAGTAAACCGCCACGGGCTGCAGAGCCCGGGTCTTGAGAAACCTTCTGGGCCAGTTCGGCGAAGTCGGCTCCATTCTTTATCTCCTGATAGATAGAGTCTATGCGAGTTTTGGCTTCAGCCTGAGCCTCTTCTGTGGCAGTTTGGGGTACACGTAAGAAGATGTGTGCGGGCTGCAAAAGTTCCTTGCCCTGCAGGCTTGCCAGCATCTGATTATAATATTTCTGGCATTCTTCCTCCATTGCATTCTGGGGAACGAGCAAAGGTCGGATTTGCTGGTCGCGATACTGGCGGAACTCTTTCTGATAGCTTGAGAGGGTATCCAGATGGTTGTCCAAAGCGGCCAACACCTTCAACTTGTAGTTGACAAAAAGCTGTGCATATTCTTCTATGCTCTTCTTGTCAAGCACGCCGTCAGAGTTGTTCTTGTTGTAGTTGTATTCAAACTCGCTGCGTGGAACCGGCTGCCCGTTTACGTGCATCACAATGGGGTCGTCCTGAGCATTGGCACCAACGCCTGCAACAAGAAACAAAAATGAACACAGAATCTTCTTCATACCTTATATACTATATTATTGAGGACGACTGTAGTTGGGCGCCTCACTGGTAATTGTTACATCATGTGGGTGGCTCTCCATAACGCCGGCATTTGTGATACGGACGAACTTGGCATTGTGCAGTTGCTCGATGGTGTTGGCACCGCAGTATCCCATACCGCTGCGCAAACCGCCTACCAACTGGAAGATAACCTCCTGAACGGTTCCCTTGTAAGGAACTCGGCCGGCAATACCTTCGGGAACCAGCTTCTTGACATCTTTTACGCCAGCCTGGAAGTAACGGTCCTTGCTACCGCATTCCATAGCTTCGAGTGAGCCCATACCTCTGTAGCTCTTGAACTTACGTCCGTTGTAGATGATGGTGTCGCCAGGACTTTCCTCTGTACCGGCAACCAGTGAACCGATCATTACGCTGTAACCACCAGCGGCCAAAGCCTTTACAACATCACCGCTGTAACGCAAACCACCATCGGCAATCAAGGGCACACCTGTTCCCTCCAAGGCACTGGCAACATCGTATATAGCGCTGAGCTGAGGTACACCGACTCCGGCTACCACACGTGTGGTACAAATACTACCCGGACCAATACCGACTTTTACGCCGTCGGCACCAGCCTCAACCAGCATACGTGCAGCATCACCTGTTGCAACGTTACCTACAACAATATCTACGTTGGGGAAGTTCTTCTTGGCCTCCTTCAGTTTGTCAATCACAAACTTGCTGTGGCCATGTGCTGTGTCAATGATAATGGCATCTACACCGGCGTCAACCAGTGCCTTCATTCTATCGAGTGTGTCAACGGTTACGCCAACACCTGCTGCTACGCGCAGACGACCCTTGCTGTCTTTGCAGGCCATGGGCTTATCCTTAGCCTTGGTGATATCCTTGTAAGTGATAAGACCGATAAGCTTGTTGTCCTCGTCAACAACAGGGAGTTTCTCGATCTTGTTCTCCTGCAGAATCTTAGCTGCAGCTACCAAGTCGGTCTGAACATGTGTTGTAACCAGGTTCTCGCATGTCATTACATCATCGATTGGGCGGTTCAGGTTCAGTTCGAAGCGCAAATCACGGTTGGTAACAATACCTACCAAGTGACGCTCGCTGTCTACTACGGGAATACCTCCGATATGATACTCGTTCATCAACTCAAGCGCATCTGCAACGGTGCTTCCCAGTTGAATGGTCACAGGATCATAGATCATACCGTTCTCGGCACGCTTCACGATAGCAACCTGGCGGGCTTGCTCCTCGATGCTCATGTTCTTGTGAATAACACCGATACCGCCTTCACGGGCAATGGCAATAGCCATGGGAGCCTCAGTAACAGTATCCATAGCGGCTGTTACAAAAGGAATTTTCAACTCAATGTTACGTGAGAAACGGGTTGAAAGCTCTACCGTACGAGGCAATACCTCTGAGTAAGCGGGAACCAACAGGACGTCGTCATAAGTCAGACCGTCCATAACAATCTTATCTGCAATAAATGATGCCATATCTTATATAGAATTTATTGCGTGCAAAAGTACAAAAAAAAACTGATTATTACGATACAAAAAAAGCCAATTTTTCTTAATTGGCCATTTCTGAGAGGAACTTGATGCGAACAAGGCGGATTTCGGTCTCTGTGTAGTCCTCTCCCAGGGCATCCAGAGCCTCGTCTATATCATCTGTCTCGGACTCTTCCATGAAATAGTCATAGATATCCTGCATGTCGTCCTCGTCCATTATATCCTCGATATAATAGTCGATGTTCAACTTGGTTCCGCTATAGACAATAGTCTCTATCTCGTCCAGCAGTTCTTCCATTGTCAGGCCCTTGGCCTTTGCAATATCTTCAAGAGCCAGCTTGCGGTCAATGCCTTCAATGATGCTGACTTTGTTCTTACTCTTATTCACTACGGTACGGACACGCAGGTCCTCAAGGCGTTCTATCTCGTTCTCCTCGCAGTATTTTGCTATCAGTTCGCAGAATTCCTTGCCATAGCGGGCGGCTTTTCCGTCGCCTACACCCCTGATGTTCTTCAGCTCGTCTATCGAGATGGGGTAGGTGGTTGCCATATCCTCCAAAGAGGGGTCTTGGAAAATGACGTAGGGTGGGACGCCCTTCTTCTCTGCGATGCTCTTGCGGAGTGATTTCAGCATACTGAAGAGAACCTCGTCCAGTACGGCAGATTCACTGCCAGCGGGCTCCTCGTATTCGTCGAACTCGTTGTCCTTCGAGATCCAGAATTCAACGGGTTTGCGCATGAAGTTTCTGCCTTCGGCTGTGATTTTCAGCAGGCCGTAGTTCTCTACTTCCTTCTCGATATAACCGGAAATCATGCCCTGACGGATTACCGCGTTCCAGAAGCTTGCTTCGTGCTTGTCGCCACAACCGAAGCAATTCAAATCCTCGTGCCTGTGCGCGATAATCTCTTCTGTCTCGCGTCCTACCAGGATGTCTATAACATGATTAACCTTGAAGTTGCACTTGATGGTGTCTATAACCTTCAGGGCCAGAAGCAGTTCGTCTGAAGCCTCCTGTTTCTCCTTCGGGTGCCTGCAGTTGTCGCAGTTGCCGCAATTGTCGGGCTCGTATTCCTCTCCGAAGTAGTGAAGCAGGAATTTCCTTCGGCAGATAGAGGTCTCTGCATAAGCAGATGTCTCCTGCAACAACTGACGGCCAATATCCTGCTCGGCAACAGGTTTACCTTCCATGAACTTCTCCAGTTTACGCAAGTCCTTGGGCGAATAGAATGTCAGGCAATAACCTTCGCCACCATCACGTCCGGCACGACCCGTTTCCTGATAATAGCCCTCCAGGCTCTTGGGTATGTCGTAGTGAATAACAAAACGGACATCCGGCTTGTCGATTCCCATACCGAAGGCAATAGTGGCCACGATAACATCAAGACGCTCCATCAGGAAGTCATCCTGTGTCTCGCTTCTTACCTGTGACTCCATACCTGCATGGTAAGCACGGGCGTTTATCTGGTTGGCACGCAGAATCTCTGCCAGTTCCTCTACTTTCTTGCGGCTTAGGCAGTAGATGATTCCGCTCTTGCCTTTATGCTGCATGATGAAACGGATGATGTCCTTGTCTACATCCTTCGTCTTCGGGCGTACCTCATAATATAGATTGGGCCTGTTGAACGAACTCTTGAACTCCGTTGCGTCCAGCATTCCCAGATTCTTCTTTATGTCACCTCTTACCTTGTCTGTCGCCGTGGCTGTCAGGGCAATGATGGGAGCCTCGCCTATCTGGTTTACGATGGGACGGATGCGGCGGTACTCAGGGCGGAAGTCATGGCCCCACTCTGAGATACAGTGAGCCTCGTCAACGGCATAGAATGAAATCTTGACGCTGGTCAGGAAGCTTACGTTGTCGTCCTTTGTCAGTGATTCGGGAGCCACGTATAGCAACTTGGTTCTGCCTGCTTTTACATCTCGCTTGACGATGTCAATCTGAGTCTTTGTCAGAGAAGAGTTCAGGAAATGAGCTATACCGTCGTCTTCGCTGACCTGTCGGATGGCATCCACCTGGTTCTTCATCAAGGCAATAAGGGGAGATATAACGATTGCCGTTCCTTCCATCAGCAAGGCGGGCAATTGGTAACATAGAGACTTGCCTCCTCCAGTGGGCATCAGCACAAAGGTGTCGTGTCCTGCTAAAACATTTCGGATAATGGCTTCTTGGTCGCCTTTGAAGCAGTCAAAGCCGAAATAATGTTTCAGTTGTTCTGTCAGATTCAAATTCTCCATATTGTTTTATCTGCAAATCTCCTTACAAAGTTATATTATTTTTTCAATACGAAACAAGTTTTTGGCCAAGAAATTTATCATTAGTAATCAAAAAAAATGGAAGAAACCTCTCCAGTTCCTTCCATTTTATCTATTTTTCTTTGTAATTATGCTGTAAGATGGTGTGATTTCTCAATCTGCTTACGTGCATAATCTTCTGTTACTACAAAAGTCTTTTCCTTACCCGAGGGAGCATCATATTGTGCGTCTATCATTACAGCCTCCATAATGCTGCGCAGGCCTCTGGCGCCCAGTTTGTATTCCACAGCCTTGTCCACCATGTACTCAAGGGCTTCCGGTTCGAAGGTCAACTTGATGCCATCCATCTCGAAGAGCTTTATCTGCTGCTTGACAAGCGAGTTCTTGGGCTCTGTGAGAATATTGCGCAGGGCGATGCGGTCAAGGGGATTCAGATAAGTAAGCACGGGCAGACGTCCGATTATCTCAGGGATAAGGCCGAAACTCTTCAGATCCTGTGGTACGATGTACTTCATAAGATCCTTAGAATCTATCTTCTGCTGGTTCTGAACGCTGTTGTATCCTACTACGTGGGTGTTCAGTCGTTGTGCTATCTTTTTCTCTATACCGTCAAAGGCGCCACCGCAGATAAACAGAATGTTGCGGGTATCCACATGGATGTAGTCCTGATCGGGGTGCTTTCTACCACCCTTGGGGGGAACATTTACCATAGAACCTTCCAACAGCTTCAACAAACCCTGCTGAACGCCCTCACCGCTTACATCTCGCGTAATGCTTGGGTTGTCGCTCTTGCGGGCAATCTTGTCTATCTCGTCTATGAAGACAATGCCGCGTTCGGCAGCTTTTACGTCATAGTCGGCTACCTGAAGCAGACGGCTCAGGATGCTCTCTACGTCTTCGCCCACATAACCGGCCTCGGTAAATACCGTAGCGTCAACAATGGTGAAGGGAACTTTCAACAACTTGGCAATGGTTCTTGCCAAAAGGGTCTTGCCCGTTCCGGTAGAGCCTACCATAATCACATTGCTCTTCTCAATCTCCACGCCGTCATCGCCTTTCGTCTGTCCCAGTCTTTTGTAGTGATTGTAGACAGAAACGGCCAAATAGCGCTTGGCATCGTCCTGACCAATCACGTACTGGTCCAGATATTCCTTAATTTGCTTGGGCTTGGGGATGTCTTTTGTGCCGAAGTCGTTGGCATGGCTGGAATCTCCATTAGCGATGTTCTCCTTTACTATCTGGTATGCTTGTGTGGCACAGTCGCTGCAGATGTAGCCGTTGATTCCAGACAACAGTAGGGGTACATCCTTTTCAGAACGTCCACAGAAAGAACATGTATTATATTTACGTGTTGCCATTCCTTACTGTTTCTTAGCCAATACCTGATCTATCATACCATACTCCTTAGCCTCCTGGGCTGTCATCCAGTAGTCGCGGTCACTGTCGGCCCATACCTTGTCGAAGTCGGTGTGGGAGTGGTTGGCGATGATGGTGTAGAGTTCCTTCTTCAGCTTCTGGATCTCGCGGGCAGTAATCTCGATATCGCTGGCCTGTCCCTGAGCACCACCCATCGGCTGGTGAATCATAACCCTGCTATGAGTCAACGCGCTACGCTTACCCTCGGCACCGGCTACTAATAGTACGGCTGCCATGCTTGCTGCCATGCCTGTGCAGATGGTAGCTACATCGCTGCTGATGAACTGCATGGTATCGTAGATGCCCAGTCCGGCATAAACGCTACCGCCGGGGCTGTTTATATAGATGCTAATATCCTTGCCAGGGTCAACGCTGTCTAGGTACAACAGCTGAGCCTGCAGGGTATTGGCGGTATAATCGTCGATCTGCGTACCCAGGAAAATGATACGGTCCATCATCAAACGGCTGAATACGTCCATCTGGGTAACGTTCAACTGACGTTCCTCCAGGATGTAGGGGTTCAGGTATTGGTTCTGTGCGCTTATCACGTCATCCAACACCATACTGTTCATACCCAGGTGGCGAGTAGCGTATTTTTTGAAGTCGTTGTTCATTTTGGCATGTCTTTTTGTTAAGTGAAATAGGGACGGCCCTTGGACCGCCCCCTATTATCTGATTATCGTTATCTTTTGCTTAGTATGCAAGAAGGCGGATTACTTCTTCTTGCTCTTGCTTTCCTTTGTTGACTTGCTTTCCTTGCCTTCCTTGTTCTCCTTCTCGAAGAGCTTGTTGAACTCCTCCAGAGATACAGTCTTCTCGGTCAACTTAACAGTCTCCTTAGCCTTGGCAACAATCTTGCTCTCAACAGTGCGGGCAACCAGACCCTCAGCCTGCTGCTGGTTCTTCAGCATCTCGTTGGCGTAGTTGGTCAGTACATCCTCTGGCAGGTTAGTCATACCATACTGAGCGAACTGCATACGTGTGGCAGCCTTGGCTGTCTCCAGTACGTCGGCCTGCTCAACCTTCACCTCGAACTGATCAGAGAGCTGCTCCTTGATAAGGTGCCATGTCAACTCGTCCAGACTGGGCTTGAAGTTCTCCTCGATGTATGCATCGTCCTTGTCTGTATTGTTCTGCTTCATGATGCGTTTCAGCATAGCCTCTGGATATTCCAGCTCGCCGATACGCTTAACCAAGTAAGCGCGCAGGTCCTGAACAAACTTGTAGTCGCTGTCGGCAACGAAGCTCTTCTTCATGTCCTCAGCGATATGTGCGCGGAAGTCCTTCTCGTTCTTTACAACGCCTTCGCCCAGAACCTGGTCGAAGAGAGCCTGGTCAACAGCAGCTGCCTCAAAGCGGGTAATCTCTGTTACCTGGAAGCTGAAGTCAGCCTTCATCTTGGCAGCCTCTTCCTTGCTGATCTTCAGCAGGCTTGCCAACTCAACATCACTGCCGTTGTATGCCTTGTAGGGGTTCAGTACGATAACATCGTTAACCTTAGCGCCCTCGAACTTGGCCTTCTCGTCATCGTTCTTCATGTAGTTGGGCAGCATAACGGCGTTCTCAACCTGAATACCACCTTCCAGGGTGTTGCCCTTCTTGTCCAGCTGAGCCAAGATACCCTTCACCATGTCATTGCTCTGGTAGCTGTCAACCTTCTGGTACTGACCGCCACGCTGGCAATAAGCCTGAATCTGCTGGTCAACCATAGCGTCGTCAACATTGATGGTGTAGTAGTTCAGCTTATCCTTAGCTGTGAGCTTAGCATCGAACTCGGGAGCCAATGCAATGTCGAATGCGAAGGTGAACTCCTCCTGAGAAGCAAAGTCGATGGTGGGAGTCTTCTCCTCGTTTGCCATAGGCTCGCCCAGGATATTAACCTTTTGCTCACGGATATACTTATAGAGCTCCTGACTCAAAATCTTATTTATCTCCTCTGCAAGAATTTCTGTACCGAAGCGCTTCTTCAGCAGGCCCATGGGAACCTGACCGGGACGGAAGCCTGGCATGTTAGCTTTCTTACGGAAGTCTTTCAGTGCTTTTTCAACTTTTTCTGCGTAATCTGATTTCTCAATCTTCATGGTGAGCAAAGCGCTCACTTTGTCTACGTTTTCGAATGAAATATTCATTGCCTATCTGTTAATAAATAATACCTCTTTTTAAAATTGCGTGCAAAGGTACAACAAATAATTTGTAATTCACAAGTCTGAATTCATAATTATTCTTTAATATACCTTATTTTATGCAAAGAGCCCTTACTCTGCCATGTTTCTTTCCTTGTCAATGGCCTCAAAGTCCTTCATTCTCAGCACAAAGCTGTTGGTCAGATACTTTTCCTTGACGATGGGATTGGCAGCCAGCTCCTGTGGTTTTCCCTTGAAGAGAATCTGCCCTTCGAAGAGCATGTAGGCACGGTCTGTGATACAGAGTGTCTCCTCTACGTTGTGGTCTGTTATCAGCACGCCTATGTTACGCTGTTTCAGTTTCCAGACAATGTACTGGATGTCCTCCACGGCAATGGGGTCAACGCCGGCAAAAGGCTCGTCCAGCATGATGAACTTGGGGTTGATGGCTAGGCAGCGTGCAATCTCCGTACGTCGGCGCTCGCCTCCCGAAAGGTGGTCACCCAGGTTCTTGCGTACCTTCTGCAGGCGGAACTCGCTGATGAGGCTCTCCAGTTTCTTGCGCTGTTCCTCTCGGGGCATGCCCGTCATCTCTAGTACGCTAGCGATGTTGTCCTCTACGCTCATTTTGCGGAATACGCTGGCCTCCTGTGCCAGATAGCCTATTCCAAGGCGGGCGCGCTGGTACACGGGCAGATTTGTTATCTCCTGTCCGCCCAGATAGATATGACCCGCGTTGGGCAGTACAAGTCCGGTGGTCATGTAGAAAGAGGTGGTCTTTCCTGCACCATTAGGTCCTAGCAGTCCAACTATCTCGCCCTGCCTGACATTGAAGGTGACATTGTTCACCACCATGCGCTTGCCGTATATCTTCACAAGCCCTTCGCTTCTAAGCTCCAATACATCCTTTTCGCTGTCCATCTTGGTACATTTTTCGGTGCAAAAGTACGAAAAAAGGCAAAAACAACAATCCTGAATAACGTTTTTTAGGATAAAATGCGTATTTTTGCGACACAAAAAGAGGTGATTCACATGTTTATAGTCAATTTTCTGTCTGCTTTCGGACGCTACCTCATGCTTATGGGACGTACTTTCAGTCTTCCCGAGCGCTGGAGGATGTTCCTGAAGCAGTACGTCAAGGAGCTCACCCAGTTGGGTGTTGATTCCATAGGCATTGTTCTGCTTATCTCCTTCTTTATCGGAGCCGTTATCTGTATCCAGATTAAGCTGAACATTGCCAGTCCCTGGATGCCCAACTTTACCACGGGCTATACCACACGTGAGATTATGGTGCTGGAGTTCTCCAGCAGTATTATGTGCCTTATTCTTTCCGGTAAGGTGGGTAGTAATATCGCCAGCGAGATTGGTACCATGCGTGTTACCCAGCAGATAGATGCCCTGGAGATTATGGGTGTCAACTCGGCCTCTTTCCTGATTTTGCCTAAGATTATGGGGCTCATGACTATGATTCCCTGTTTGGTGGTCTTCAGTATGGCAGCTGGATTTATAGGAGCCTACGCCAGTGCCCTTGTGGGTATTGTCTCTGTTGATGACCTGACTATCGGACTCCAGCACGACTTCCGCCAGTGGTTCATCTGGATGTCAATGATAAAGAGTTTTGTCTTTGCCTTCATCATTGCCAGCGTCAGTTCCTTCTACGGCTATACAGTAGAGGGCGGATCGTTTGATGTAGGTAAGGCCAGCACTGATGCTGTGGTGCGTAGCAGCATGCTCATTCTCTTTGCCGATATCTTCCTAACACCGTTACTATCGTAAGTGAAGAATGAAGAGTGAAGAATTTGCTGCCGCTGTGCTCGCTAACTGCTAACCCCTAACCGCTAACCGTTTTTACATGATAGAAATAAAACATTTATATAAGTCGTTCGAGGACAGAGAAGTCCTGAGGGACATCAATGCCGTCTTCCAGGAGGGTAAGACCAACCTAATCATCGGTCAGAGTGGTAGCGGTAAGACGGTGCTGATGAAGAACATTGTGGGACTCTTTCAGCCCGATAGGGGAGAGATTCTGTATGACGGACGTGACTTTGTTAAGATGACCAAGCGCGAGAAAGTGCTTATTCGTCGGGAGATGGGTATGATATTCCAGAGTGCCGCTCTGTTCGACTCTATGTCTGTTCTTGAGAATGTGATGTTCCCCCTGGATATGTTCTCGGATAAGAACGAGGCTGACCGTATCAAGCGTGCTAAGTTCTGCCTGGACCGTGTGAATCTGGCTGGCGCCGAGGAGAAGTTCCCTGGTGAGATAAGCGGTGGTATGCAGAAGCGTGTGGCCATTGCCCGTGCCATAGCCCTTAACCCCAAGTATCTCTTCTGTGACGAGCCCAACTCAGGTCTCGACCCCAAGACCAGTCTGGTGATTGACGACCTCATCCATAGCATTACCGAGGAGTACAAGATGACCACTATCATCAACACCCACGACATGAACTCCGTAATGGGTATTGGCGAAAACATTATTTATATATGCGAGGGCCGTATGGAGTGGCAGGGCAATAAAGACCAGATCATGACCAGTACCAACGAGCGTCTCAACTCCTTCATCTTTGCCAGCGACCTCTTCCGTAAAGTCAAAGAAGCTAACAGTTGATTTTTTCGTAGCATACAGAAAGAAGGGAAGCTGCAGGATTGCAGCTTCCCTTCTTTCTTGTATCTCGCAAAGAAATTACTTCTTGGGGCTTGTCATGCCGACTATCAGTCGGTTACCGCTCTTGAAGATCTTCTGTGCCAGTTCCTTCAAGTCGGCAACGGTGATGTTCTGCACAGCCTCCTCGTAACCAGTTACATAGTCCTGATTGTAACGGGTGCGAGTGTAGAGCTGGCTCATCCAGTAGCCGTTTTTCTTCAGGTTCTCGGCATGAGAGCGAACCATGTATTCTTTAATCTTCTGCAGGTAATCCTCTGAGGGACCTTCTGCACACATCTTCTCTATGCCATCATAGACAACCTTCATCGTGCGCTCCATCTTCTCAGGGGCTGTGGGCAGTTTGATTTGTACGGTGGCAATCTCTTCGGGGTAGTCAGACAGAGATGCACTTACGGGAACGCCATAGGCACCGCCCTCATCCTCGCGTACAGTTTCGGTGTACAGCATAGACATAGACTGTTGCAGCATATCCACCATGATGTCGTTGCGCATATTGTCCTTCATGGGTGCGTGGTAAACAAAGTTAACCGTTGCGTTGGGAGTATCTTGCTCTTTCTCGAAGATGCAAGTACGCTCGCCCTTGGTCAACTTGCGGTCTATAACCTTGTATTTCTCCATCTTCTTGCTGACGGGCAGGGCACCCAGGTACTTCACCAGCAAAGGCTTGATGGAGTCGATGTTCAGATCGCCCACCAGATAGAACTCAAAGTCGGCGGCATTAGCGAAACGCTCCTTGTAGATGTCCAGAATGCGATCGTAAGAGATGTTCTCTACGTCCTCCATACGGACACGCTTAGCTCTGACGTTGTTGTTGTACAACACACTGGCTACGCTATCCTGCAGAGCTGTCATAGGATTCAGGTCCTGATTCTTGAGGGCGTCACGGAAGCGGGCCATTGTGCTTTGGAATACCTCGTCATCGCGGCGGGGTGAGGTGAAGCACAGATAGGTCAACTGCAGCATGGTCTCGAAGTCCTTCTTCACACAGCTGCCGTTCAGACCCTCAGTGCGATCGCTGACAGAGGGGGTCACGCTGGCTTGGATGCCAGAGAGCTTCTTGTTCAGCTGGGTTGTGGAGAAGGTACCCCAACCACCCAGACTTACCATGTCTGCATTACCAGAGCTCAGATATTCATCGTTGGGATAGAGGCTGTTACCGCCCCAGCTGGTAGCCTTCATAGAGATTTTGTTGGGTGAGTAGTCTGTAGGCAGTACATGTACCTTGATGCCGTTGCTCAGTGTAATCAGTTTGGCGCCGTAAAAGTCGTCTGTGACGCTCTTGATCTTTGCCTTTGACTTCAGCTCTGGAACCAATGGGTCTGTATTTACTTCTTCCTTGAAGACCTCAATCTCCTCGGCATCTACATCTGCCAGGGTCTTCAGGATCTCCTCCTTAGTAGGATACTGTAGGCCTTCCTTCTCGGGCATGAACAGGGCGATGGCTCTGTTCTTGTCTGTAATCATGGCGGGGAATGACTGGTTGACGGCTTCCAGAGGCAGCATGGGAATAATGTTCTTCATGTTCTGGTGGATCCATTCTATACCAGGAGCGGGCTCGTTGTCCAGGAAGTGACGTACGTACTGATTAACGTAACTGGTGTTCTGAACCTTGTTGCGTGCCTCGTACTGGGCATCCACGCGTGACAGGTATTCCTGCTTGTAGCGCTCGTACTCAGCCTCGGTGAAGCCACCGCGCTTGGCGCGCAGCAACTCGCGGTAGATAGCGGCTATAGACTGCAGGTACTGACCCTCCTTCATGACGATGGATGCATTCACACTTTCCATTGACTTAGCTACCAGATACTCTCCGAACTCGATACCTGCGTATATGAAGGGGCAGTCGGGCTTCTGAGAGAGCTCGTGCAGACGCTCTGCAAACATGCCGGATACGGCACCTGTCAAGAAGTTGACCATCATGTAAGGTACCTTGTCCTTAAACTCGCGTGGGGTAGCTTCATGCTTGAACATCATCATGGCATAGGCTGCAGTCTGCTCCTTGTCTTTCTGGATGGAAACCAGAGGCTCGTCGTTGTCAGGAACGGGAATAATCTCGCGCTTGGCGGCATCGGCAGGGGCAGGAGCAATGTCAGCGAACATATCCTTAATCTTCTGCTCTATCTCGGCGGGGTCTACATCACCTACAATGACAAGGCCCTGCAGGTCGGGACGGTACCAGCGGCGGTAGTATGAACGCAAATCCTCATAGAGGAAGTTCATAACGATGTCCATGGTACCAATGGGCATACGGTCGGCATAACGGCTGCCTACGAACAAGTCCTTGAAGGCTGTCTCCTGCATACGCATCATGGCAGAGCGGCGCATACGCCACTCCTCGTTGATAACACCACGTTCCTTGTCAATCTCCTTGTCCTCAAGGAGCAGGTCGTGGCTCCAGTCGTGCAGAATCAGCAGACAAGAGTCAATGGCGCCTACTGTCTCTACATTTACATTATTTATATTATATACAGTCTCGTCGAAAGATGTGTAGGCGTTCAGGTTCTCTCCGAACTTAACACCTATGCGCTCCAGATACTGCTTCAGGGCATCGCCTGGGAAGTGTGTTGTACCATTGAAACACATATGCTCCAGGAAGTGTGCCAGACCACGCTGGTTATCCTCCTCCTGGATGGAGCCCACTTTCTGAGCGATGTAGAAGTCGCAACGCTTTTCGGGCCATTCGTTGTGGCGGATGAAGTATGTCAGTCCGTTAGGCAGTACACCCACTTTTACGGCGGGGTCCAGCGGTACGTTAGCCATCTGCTGAGCAGAGGTTCCCATCACTGTTGCCACCAAGGCAAACAAAACAATGTAAAGTCTCTTTTTCATAATGTGTGTATTTTTTTTATGGGTTAGCGGTTATGGGTAAGAAGCCCCCCCCCTTCCCCTCCCGTAATAGAGGGGAGGTTGGGTTAGCGTAACTTTTATCTTTTCTCTTTTGATTTTATCTTTCCTCCCTCCCTCGGGAGGGTTGGGTTGGGGTTATTTCATCCTCCACTTATTATTCTGGAACACCATTGGAACGCCGATTTGTTCATGAACGCTGTCGGTGAAAACCAGGTCCAGATATACGTAGGCTGTGGAATCTGCCACGTAGAGGGTGTCCGATGTGGCTACCACACGAACTACGCCGCCTTTTCGTTCCAGTTCTTTTGCGCCTTGGGCAAATACATCCTGCAACATCTCCTTATATTCTGCGGGGAAGGATTCTGACCCGACCATACCCTCTATACACTCCTTGGTCTTGCCTTGAGTGTACAGGGCGCAGTATCGTTGCGCAGCTTGCTGCACGCTCTCGCTTGTGAATGTATCCCCCTGCTCGCCGGAGCAGCTGAATAACGACATCAGTAAGAGAATAAAAATACCCTTTACAGCGGTAGCAAATTGTTCACTCTTCATTTTTCACTCTTCACTTCCTACTTCTGTCTTATAAACACGTTAATGGGTGTACCGCAGAAGTTCCAACGTTCGCGGATCTTGTTCTCCAGGAAGCGACGGTAAGGCTCCTTTACGTACTGGGGCAGGTTGGCATAGAACACAAATGTAGGTACGTGTGTCTCGGGTACCTGCATGCAGTATTTAATCTTGATGTACTTACCCTTCATGGATGGTGGTGGATAAGCCTCTATCAGGGGCAGCATCTCCTCATTCAGCTTGGCGGTAGAGACACGGCGTACACGATTCTGGTACACATCCTTGGCAGTCTCAAGTACCTTGAAGATACGCTGCTTTGTCAGGGCTGAGGCAAAGATGATGGGGAAGTCAACGAACGGAGCCATGCGGTCGCGGATGGCATCCTCCATGGTCTTCATTACCTTGGTGTCCTTATCGGGCACCAGGTCCCATTTGTTCACTACTACCACCAGGTTCTTCTGGTTCTTCTGTATCAGCTGGAAGATATTCAGGTCCTGACTCTCTATACCACGCGTGGCGTCAATCATCAGGATGCAGACGTCGCTGTTTTCTATGGCTCGGATAGAGCGCATAACGCTGTAGAACTCCAAGTCTTCCGTAACCTTGTTCTTACGACGGATACCTGCGGTGTCCACCAGGTAGAAGTCGAATCCGAACTTGTCATAGCGTGTATAGATGCTGTCGCGGGTGGTACCGGCAATATCCGTAACGATGTTGCGGTCCTCACCTATGAAGGCGTTGATGAGCGAGCTCTTGCCAGCATTGGGACGTCCCACCACGGCAAAGCGGGGGATATTCTCGTCGGGCAGCTCGTTGCTCTCCTTGGGGAATAGGCTGATCACTAGGTCCAGCAAGTCTCCTGTACCGCCACCAGTGGCAGCTGATATACACTGTGGGTCGCCTAGTCCTAAGGAATAGAATTCTGCAGACAGATAGGTCTCGTTATTGTCCGTCTTGTTACAAACCAGCACTACGGGCTTCTTGGTACGGCGTAGGATGCTGGCCACGGCCTCGTCCAGGTCTGTAACCCCATTGTGCACGTCCACCAGGAAGAGGATTACATCGGCCTCGTCGGTAGCCAGTGTTACCTGTTTGCGTATTTCCTCCTCGAAGATATCATCGCTGTTTACTACCCATCCTCCGGTGTCTATCACCGAGAATTCTCTCTGTCCCCATTCGCATTTGCCATATTGGCGGTCACGCGTGGTACCTGCCTCGTCACTGACAATGGCGTGACGGGTTTGTGTAAGTCGGTTGAAAAGTGTCGACTTGCCCACGTTCGGGCGTCCTACTATAGCTACAATGTTGCTCATAATCATCTATTTGGGGGACAAAGGTACGAATAAGTGAGCGATATATGAAAGAAAAGTTTGTTTTTCTTTGTTTATCCGAACGGAAGTGTCTCACCTCTTCCACTTATGCCCGCAATCATTGCAGACATATTTCTCTGTTTTGCAGGTTCCGAAGGGGAAGAATAACAGGGCTGTTGCTAATATACGAGGCAATTGGCGGGCGGTTGAGTTCTGCAGCTTTTCTACGGTCAGGTTCTCGCTTCCGCACTTGGGGCACCAGGGCTTGAAGGTCTTCTCCTGTTCGGTCAGGAATGTCTGGTACAGCTGCTTGGCCCGTTCCATGTCCTCTTCTTTCACCAGTACGTCCACGGTCTTGTCCAAAATACCTCTGGCTACCTTGCTGTTTGTTTCATCATAGATACTGCTCTCTATCCCTGCCTCTTGCAGGGCTGAACGGAATCCTTCGGCCTCAATGGCGCTATTGCATGTAATGCCTTTCATTGTTTTGCTTGTTTTACTTTTTATCCTTTAAGTAAAGTTTTACATCGCAAAGATAATAAGTTTTTGATAAAAGTGGAAATTATTTCTATTTTTTATGGAATGTGTTTCGTTCTTTTCTTCTTTCGTGGAAAAGAAGCAAAGAAGCAAAAGAAGAAACCAAAAACGTCCTGAGTTCATGGGCCGCCAGGTTGGTTCTTGGAAAGCTGAAATGAACTCACGTTGCTCAGACAACATTTCAGCTATTTCTTCCAGCCCCCAAACCGGCTCTGAAAACCCATTCGTGCGGAATGATTTTTAACCCCTTTCCATCCCTCTCGAGGGAGGGGTAGGCGCCCTCCTTAGACAAGGCGACTGGGACCTTTAGATTAGCCACTGGATGTGGCTACTGCCCCACAATGGGGAGCAAATTCCCATTTGCGATGGTGGGATGGCGGGTGGTTGCGAAAAGAATACTTTATTTAAAATCCCTGATAACGTAATACGCCTTTTTGGGCTTGTAGTCCTTGTCGAAGGGTAGGGGATAGTTGTTAGGGCCCAGCCATGAATCGCGATCGCTCAGGTTCCAGAAGGTTACGCAGTCCACTTTGTCGGCATGCTGGCGCATAACGCTGAAGACAGCGTTGTACTTGTCTTCCTGCATTTTCTTCAGTTCGTCTGTTATGGTGGCGTCCTCGTTGTGGCTAAATTCCAGTTGGCCGCCCATCTCCCTATTGACGCGGATGTCCAGTTCCGTCATGTGTATGTGGTCTACCACCTGAGCGTACTTGCTGACGGCAGCCTCAATCTCCTCGGTGGAAGGGCCGTGGATGTTGTAGTGCCCCTGCATGCCTATGCCGTCAATGGGTATACCGGCAGCCTTCATGTCCTTGACCATCAGGTAGATGCGGTCGCACTTAGTGGGGTCGCATTCGTTGTAGTCGTTGTAGAAGAGCAGAGCGTTGGGGTCTGCCTCACGTGCATATTGGAAGGCCTTTCGTATGAACTCGTCGTTGCCGCAGATCTTGTAGAAGGTGCTTTCGCGCAGGGGCTGGTCCTGCACGTTGGGGTTGCGGGGGCCGTCTTTGATGGCCTCGTTGAAGACGTCCCAACAATAGACTACATCCTTGTAGCGGTTCACTACGGTATGTATGTGTTCACGCATGCGCTCAAAGAGGATTTCCTTGCTGACAAGGTTGTGCTGCTCATCGTAGAACATCCATTCGCACATCTGATTGTGCCACATTAGGGCATGTCCGCGCAACTTGATGCCGTTTTGTCGGCAGAAGTTGGCTATGCGGTCGGCTCTCTCCCAGGTCCACGTGCCGTCTTGGGGATGCACAGAGACGGGTTTCATGTCGTTCTCGGCAGTCATACTGCTGAACTCCCTCTTGACCAAGTCGCTTTGTGCGGAATCCGAGATGTTACGCTGGTTTACGGCAACGCCTATCATGAAGTAATCCTTATAGGCTTCTTTCAGGCTCTTGCCCTCCTGGGCCAAAGAGTTGGTGAAAACAGAAAAGGCACAAAGTGCTGATATTAGAATTTTGTTCATAATGTATGGTGGTTAGCAGACCCACTCCCGATCTCTCCCGTAATGGAGGGGAGATTGGATTAGGGGTTAGCGTAACTTTTATCTTTGATTTAATTTTTATCTTTTCTCTTTTAATTTTTATCTCCTCAAAAGAGGGGGGCTTTATATTGTTATACTATCTATCCTTAACTTGATGGTGCCTACGGGAACCTTTACCTCTACGGTGTCACCCACCTGTTTCTTGAGCAGGGCTTGTGCTATGGGCGACTTGATGGAGATCTTGCCTTCGGGCAGGTTGGCCTCGTGCGGACTTACAACGGTGTAGGTCATCTTGGTGTTATTGCCCATGTTGGTCAGTTCCACTTTGCTGAGCAGGCCCACACCGTCACCGCCGAGCTTGGATTTGTCGATGACACGGGCAAACTCCAGTACACGCTGCTTGAAGCGGATACGGCTGAGCAGTCGTCCCTGTTCGCGCTTGGCGGCATGATACTCAAAGTTCTCGCTGAGGTCGCCCTTATCGCGTGCCTCTGCAATGGCATCCTTTACCCTGGGTAGTTCTACGCGCTCCAGTTGGCGCAATTCCTCTACGATCTTGTCGTAGCCTTCTTGTGACATATATTCCATGGGCGCAAAGTTACGATTAAGTGAGAGAAGAACAAAATAAATCCATTTATTTTTCTTCCGAACGTGAGTAAGTTAGAGGTCTTATCCTCAAAAAAACGACTATTTTCTGTAGGGGCAAAGGAAATGTCATTTTTTGTCATTAGAAGAGTGACATTTTGTCGTATTGCATTCCTTTGGCACAGCTTTCGTAGTATTGATAGCAGAGAATGATAAACGTAAACAAAACAATAAAGATTATGAACGTAAAACCATTAGCAGACCGCGTGCTCATTGAGCCCGCACCCGCAGAGACAAAGACAGTAGGTGGTATTATCATTCCTGATACTGCCAAGGAGAAACCATTGAAGGGTACCATCGTTGCCGTTGGTAACGGAACAAAGGACGAGGAAATGGTACTGAAGGTAGGCGACCAAGTTCTGTATGGCAAGTATGCCGGCACAGAGTTGGAGTTGGACGGTACCAAGTATCTGATTATGCGTCAGAGCGACGTTGTGGCAATCTTAGGATAAAGAACAACAGATAATAGATAAAAGAGAAGATAAAAGATAAAAGTGATTTTAAAGATAAAAATTGAGTGATGTCAGTATACCTGTAGGCTATTTTTTATCTGTGTCATTTTTATCTCACTTTTAACTTTTCATTTTTAACTTTTAATTCAAAAAGATTATGGCAAAAGATATTAGATTCAATATAGAAGCCCGCGAGCAGATGAAGAAGGGCGTTGACAGTTTGGCAAATGCTGTTAAGGTTACACTGGGTCCCAAGGGACGTAATGTAATCATAGAGAAGAAGTTTGGCGCTCCACACATTACCAAGGACGGTGTTACCGTTGCCAAGGAAGTAGAGTTGGCAGACCCCTTCCAGAATGCAGGTGCCCAGTTGGTAAAGAGTGTTGCCAGCAAGACTGGTGACGATGCCGGCGACGGTACAACAACAGCTACCGTACTGGCCCAGGCCATTGTTCGTGAGGGCTTGAAGAACGTTGCGGCAGGTGCCAATCCTATGGATCTGAAGCGTGGTATCGATAAGGCTACCAGCGTTGTTGTTGCCAATATCAAGGAGCAGGCTGAGCAGGTAGGTAACGACTACCAGAAGATTGAGCAGGTTGCTACCGTAAGTGCCAACAACGACCCCGAGATTGGTAAGCTCTTGGCTGACGCTATGAAGAAGGTCAGCAAGGATGGTGTTATCACCATCGAGGAAGCTAAGGGTCGTGACACTACCATCGGTGTGGTTGAGGGTATGCAGTTCGACCGTGGTTACCTCTCTCCCTACTTTGTTACTGACACAGAGAAGATGGAGTGCGTAATGGAGAATCCCTATATCCTGATTTACGACAAGAAGATTAGCAACCTGAAGGACTTCCTGCCCATCCTGGAGCCCGCAGTTCAGAGCGGTCGTCCTCTGTTGGTAATTGCCGAGGATGTTGATAGCGAGGCTCTGACAACATTGGTTGTTAACCGTCTGCGTACACAGCTGAAGATTTGCGCTGTAAAGGCTCCTGGCTTCGGCGATCGCCGCAAGGCTATGCTGCAGGATATCGCTACCCTGACAGGTGGTTTGGTAATCAGCGAGGATACAGGCTTGAAGCTGGAGCAGGCTACCATTGAGATGCTGGGCTCTTGCGACAAGGTTGTTGTCAGCAAGGACAACTGCACCATTGTTAATGGTCATGGCCAGAGCGAACTGATCAAGGATCGTGTTAACCAGATCAAGAACGAGATCAACAATACTACCAGCGACTACGACAAGGAGAAGCTGCAGGAGCGTCTGGCTAAGCTCTCAGGCGGTGTAGCTGTACTGTACGTTGGTGCTCCCAGCGAGGTTGAGATGAAGGAGAAGAAAGACCGTGTTGACGATGCTCTGTGCGCTACCCGTGCAGCTATCGAGGAAGGTATCATCCCTGGCGGTGGTGTAGCTTACATCCGTGCTCAGAAGGCTCTGGAAGGCCTTAAGGGTATCAATGCCGATGAGACAACAGGTATTCAGATCGTACGTCGTGCCATTGAAGAGCCTCTGCGTCAGATTGTTGAGAATGCAGGAGAGGAAGGCAGTGTAGTAGTTAACAACGTCCGCAACGGCGAGGGCGACTATGGTTACAATGCCCGTGAGGACAAGTACGAGAACATGAAGGCCTCTGGTATCATTGATCCTGCCAAGGTAACACGTGTAGCTCTGGAGAACGCAGCCTCTATTGCAGGTATGTTCCTGACAACAGAGTGTGTCATCTGCGATGCAAAGGAAGATAAGCCCGAGATGCCTATGGGCGGTGCTCCTGGTATGGGTGGCATGGGCGGCATGATGTAATTTCCTTTTAACAAAACAATTATATTGGCCCTTGGCAATCGAAATGAGATTGCTGAGGGCTTTTTTTATATTATATAATGTGGTTTTTTGGATTTTTTTGTCTATCTTTGCTCCCACTTTGAACCAAATATTAATAACTTTAATAGATAAAACTACCAATTTCAATGAAAATCAAATTTCTTTTTGTCGGCTTGCTGGTAAGCATGACAGCTATGGCCGACAATCTTGCAAAGTATGTTGATCCCCGTATCGGAACAGGCGATCACGGTCATGTATTCGTAGGTGCAAATGTTCCCTTTGGTATGGTTAATGCCGGTCCTACTCAGATAGAGCAGGGATGGGACTGGTGCTCTGGCTACCACGAAAGTGGAAAGCAGATTATTGGCTTCGCTCAGATGCATCTTAGTGGTACCGGTTGTGGCGACCTGGGTGATATAGGCCTGATGCCCGCCTATGGCGATGTTGAGTTGAGCCGTGAAGGCTTGGCCAGCGACTATCGTCATGAGACTGAGAAGATGGTTCCCGGTTACTACCGCGTAATCTTGGATCGCTTTGCTATTCAGGCTGAGGTGACAGCAACAGAGCGTGTAGCTCTCTACCGCTTCACCTATCCCAAGGGCAGCAACAACGCACGTGTTATCATTGACCTGGAGAACACCATTGGTGACGATACCCGTGAGGCAAGAGCCATCCAGATCGACGACTACACTGTGATGGGTTATCGTCGCAGTGCAGGATGGGCTTCAGACCAGAAGCTTTTCTTCTGCATCCGCTTCAGCCATCCTATCCATAACTGGTTATCAGAGGGTGTGAATGCCAACTATGCTCAGGCTACCTTCGAGGTAGGTCCTGGCGACCAGATTCTGGCCAAGGTGGCTCTCTCTCCCACCAGCGAGGCTAATGCCCTCATCAATATGAATACCGAAATGCCTGGCTTTGACTTCGACGCTGTTGCAGATGCTGCCGGCAAGGCTTGGGACAAGCAGTTGAGCCGCATCAAGGCTACTTTCCGCACAGAGCGCGAGCGTACTATCTTCTACACCGCTATGTATCACTACATGGTGGCTCCTCAGATTTGGAACGACGTAACAGGCGACTATATGGGTTGTGACGGTAAGGTTCACCGTGGTGCCGACTTCACTAACCTTACTACTTGGAGTCTCTGGGATACCTATCGTGCCGCTCATCCTTTGGCAACACTGATTATGCCTGACCGTATGCGCGACTACGCTCATACTATGATGAATATGTACTACGAGTGGGGCGAGCTGCCTGTATGGCATCTGGTAAGCTGCGATACCTATTGTATGGTGGGCGAGCCTGCTGTTCCCGTTCTGGCTGACATCATCCTGAAGGGTGAGTGCACAGACATCGATGCAGAGAAGATGTACGAGGCTATCAAGGCCAGCATGCTGCCCACAGAGTTCGCTAAGAACCGCCGTGTGCCCCTACGTGGTAAGGACTACCTGGCTGAACTGGGTTATCTGCCCTACGACGGTCGCGAGAGCGAGACTGTAGCCAAGAGCATGGAGTATTACATTGCCGCTTGGGCTGCTGCTCAGGTAGCTGGTAAGTTGGGTCACAAGGAAGACAGTGTTCGCTTCTACAATCTGAGTCAGGGTTACAAGATACTGTGGGATGCACGTGTTAAGTGCATGCGTGCCAAGGATATGAAGGGCGAGTTCCGTCCTCTGCCTGCTGACTTCAACCCCAACCGTCAGACTCGCGACTATACCGAGGGTAACCCCTGGCAGTACACCTTCCTGGTACCCCACGATGTAAAGGGTCTGGCTGGTCTGCTGGGTGGCGACAAGGCACTGGGTAACCACTTGGATGCCCTCTTGGCTGCCGACAGCGACCTGGGTGAAGGTGCTGCTCCTGATATCTCAGGTCTGATTGGCCAGTATGCTCACGGTAACGAGCCCAGCCACCACGTGCTGTACATGTACAACTATGTCGGTCAGCCCCGCAAGACTCAGAAGTGGGTTCGCTATGTGATGGACGAGCTGTACACAGATCAGCCTGCCGGTCTTTGCGGTAACGAGGACGTAGGTCAGATGTCTGCATGGTACATCCTCTCTGCCCTGGGTCTCTATCAGGTTGAGCCCTGCGGCGGTGTTTACCAGTTGGGTTCTCCCATTGTAGAGGAGGCTGTTATCCCCGTAGGCGAGAACAAGACCTTCACCATCCGTACTCATGGCGGTAGCAACAAGGCTATCTACGTTAAGAAGTACGTGCTGAACGGTCAGCAGCTGAAGGGTACTACCATCACTCACGACCAGATTATGGCTGGTGGCGTACTGGATGTTTATATGACAAAGTAACAAATTTAAAGAATAATCGGAGTATTCTGAGTAATCGGAGTACTCCGAATAATCAGAAATTACCAAACAACGATGAAGAAAATTATGTTAGCCCTGCTGATGAGCGCGCCAATGTCCGTCTTCAGCGCCACTAATTACGCAATGCCAGAACCTGCTAAGAAGCAGGAGGTAGCTGCGCAGTCAACTATCAAGGACCTGCGTCCTGCACCCGAGAAGCGTCTCTTCCGCAGCGAGGCTGTCGAGAAGCAGATTCTCGACCTCAAGTCTAAGCTGACAGCTATCAACCCCAAGTTGTATTGGATGTTCGTGAACTGTTTCCCCAACACCCTGGATACAACTGTATGGTACAGCAACGAGAGCGGTGACGATGATACCTTCGTCATCACCGGCGACATAGAGGCTATGTGGCTGCGTGACAGCGCTGCTCAGGTATGGCCCTATCTGCGTTATGTGAATAAGGACGAGCCTCTGCGTCACCTCATCCGTGGCGTCATCCGTCGCCAGTTGGACTGCATCCTCATAGATCCATACGCCAATGCCTTCAATATCAAGGCTATCGAGAATGGTCACTGGATGTCTGACAATACCAAGATGAAAAAGGAGCTGCACGAGCGTAAGTACGAGATTGACTCGCTCTGCTATCCTTTGCGCCTTGCCTATGCCTACTGGCAGCAGACAGGCGATACCAGCATCTTCGACGAAAAGTGGATTAAGGCTATTCGTGAGATTCTGCGTGTTTTCCAGGACCAGCAGAACTGGAACGGCCCCATTACCAACTACCGTTTCACCCGCAAGACAGAGGCTCTGCACGATACACGTTCCAACAAGGGTTACGGTCATCCCGGTAAGCCCTGTGGTCTGATTGCCAGCGCCTTCCGTCCCTCAGATGACAGTACTATCTTCCCATATTTGGTACCCAGCAACTTCTTTGCAGTAAGTGTACTGCGTAAGGCTGCTATCATCCTGAATGATGTAAACAAGGAGTATGGACTGGCCAGCGACTGCCGCCGTATGGCTACTCAGGTGGATGAGGCTCTGCAGAAGTATGCTGTTGTGGAGCATCCCAAGTATGGTAAGATCTATGCCTTCGAGGTTGATGCTTACGGATCTGCCCTCTTGATGGACGACTCTAATGCTCCCAGCCTGCTGTGTCTGCCTTATCTGACTGATGTGTCAATTGATGACCCCATCTATCAGAATACCCGTAAGTTTGTATGGAGCGAGGATAATCCTTACTTCTTCAAGGGTAAGGCCGGCGAAGGTATCGGTGGTCCTCACTGCGGTCTGAACAAGCCCTGGCCTATGAGTCTGGTCATGAAGGCTTTCACTACCAACGACCGTGCCGAGAAGGAATGGTGCGTAGAGCAGATCCTGAAGACCGATGGCGATACAGGCTTCATGCACGAGTCTTTCAATAAGGACGATGCCAAGGACTTTACACGCTCTTGGTTTGCGTGGGCCAATACGCTGTTTGGTGAGCTTATCGTTGATATGTACGCTCAGTAAGTAACATATATGAGAAATCTGAAACATACCGTATGGGGAGCTTTAGGGCTCCTCATGCTTTTTACGACAGGGTGCACGAAGTCCTCAGAACAGGAGGTGCAGGAGGCTATGGACTTCCTGTATGCCAGCATGCCCTTGCCTGACAGTGTGGATTATTCGCGCGAGTTCTGGGAAGCCAACGTGCGTGCCACGCTGAAGGCGCGTCAGGAGATGCCCTGGGGCGAGAAGGTGCCCGAACGCGAGTGGAAGCATTTCGTGCTGCCCCTGCGTGTCAATAACGAGAATCTTGACTCAGCCCGTATTGTTCTCTATGAGGAACTGAAGGACAGGGTGAAGAATCTGAATATGTACGATGCCGTGCTGGAGGTGAACCACTGGTGTCACGAACATGTGACGTATGCCCCTTCGGACAGTCGTACCAAATCGCCCCTTGTTACCATGCGCTCAGCAACGGGTAGGTGTGGCGAGGAGAGTACCTTTACAGTTGCTGCCCTCCGTGCCGTGGGTATCCCCGCCCGTCAGGTCTATACGCCCCGTTGGGCTCATACCGATGATAACCACGCCTGGGTAGAGGCTTGGGTGAATGGCAAATGGTACTTCATGGGAGCCTGCGAGCCCTTGCCTGTCCTGAACATGGGGTGGTTCAACGAGCCTGCCTCGCGTGGCATGCTCATGCACACCAAGGTCTTTGGTAACTATGACGGACCGGAGGAGGTGGTAAGTCGTAATGCCTGCTACACAGAGATTAACGTGACTTCAAACTATGCCGAGACAGATACCATTACTGTCAAGGTGGTGGATGCACAGGGCGCTCCCCTGAAGGATGCCAAGGTGGACTTCCGCCTGTATAACTATGCCGAGTTCTATACTTTGGTCTCTAAATCTTCTGATGCAAAGGGGCAGACTTGGCTGGGATGTGGCAAGGGCGACCTGCTGGTATGGGCAAGCAAGAACGGACACTTCGGATTCGAGAAGGCCAGCGTGGGTAAGCAGGATACGGTAACGGTGGTGGTTGACAAGGATGATAGCTACACCGCCTCGCTCGACCTCGACCTGGTACCCCCTCCCTCAAAGGAGTATGTTCCTGAGCTTACAGATACACAGGTTCGTAAAAACAAGGAACGTCTCCAGCGTGAGGACAGTCTGCGTAACGACTATATGAAGAAGACCTTCAGCAAAGAGAAAGACCTGCGTGAAGCACGCCAGAACTGGCAGGTGATAAAGGAATTCCAGTTGCACAAGTACGGTTGGGAGGTGATAGCCACTCTGCGTCAGAAAGATCTCTGTGATGTTACGGCCGAGGTGCTTGCCGATGCTGCCGATAATACCCCGGTATCCGACTCACGTCTCTGGCAGCAGTATATTCTGGCTCCCCGTATCAGCAACGAGATGCTGACCCCATACCGTCAGGTTTTGGGCAAGGCCTTTGCCGGATTGGATGCCGCAGTCATTGCCCAGTGGGTTAGGGATAGCATCAGCATAGAAAATACACGCAATCCCCAAAAGCTCTGCATGAGTCCTATTGGCGTATTCCGCCATCGTACCACCGATGCCCACAGCAGGGACATCTTCTTTGTAGCTGCCTGCCGTAGCGTAGGTATCCCCGCCCGTATTGATGAGGTGACAGGGAAAGTGCAGGTTGTGGAGCAAGGAGCAAGGAGCAAGGAGCAAGAGGAATGGCAGGATGTGCTCTTCAACTCAAAAGAACTCCCCCTAAAGGGGGCTGGGGGGTGCTTGTCTCTTACCTATAATGATTTTGCTATCAAGGAGAATCCCTCTTATTATTCACAGTTCAGCCTGTCGCGACTGCAGAACGGTACGCTTACCTTGCAGGAGTTCCCGGAGGAGGCTACGTGGAAGGATACTTTTGCTCAGGGCGTGCGTATGGATGCCGGGCAGTACCTTTTGGTTTCAGGAACACGTATGGCGGACGGCAGTGTGCTGGCACATCTGGACTTCTTCGGTCTGAAGGCCGGTGCTGTACAGAAACAGACACTCAAGCTGCGTGACAATGCCGACGAGCTGCGTGTAATAGGCAATTTCAACTGTGAAAACTACTTCACCAACTATAAGGGTGTGCACAAGACCCTCCTCGAGAGTAACGGACGCGGTTACTATGTTGTAGCCTTGATTCGCGACAACCACGAGCCCAGCACACATATCTTGCATGAATGTGAAGAGGCCAACATCTACCTCTCGCAGTGGCCCCATCTGTTTATAATGCTCTTTCCCACATGGGAGGAGTTCCAGTCGTTCCGCTCACATCGTCAGGATTTCGACCGCCTGCCCGACAACTTCATCTTCGGAGTTGCCGATCCCGAGACCATAGAGGCTATGCACATTCAGGAACTGACACACGGCAGCCAGGAATTGCCCATTCTTCTTATGGGCGATACCTTCAATCGTGTGGTGTGGTTCCAGCAGGGTTATACTATAGGTATTGTAGATCAGATAATGAGCGTTATCCGACAACTGACGATACATGAGAAATAACATCATGTACCATGACGGCGTCGGTAAAGCCGTTCTTTCTAAGGGAGCCATGGATTTCTGTGGCTCCCGTTTCTTTTATTATGCGGGCTGCATTCTGGGGAGTGACGCCGGCTCCGGGCATGATGCGCAGTTTGCCTCCTCTTACGCCGCTGCCTTCTCTCGGTTCCAAGGTCTTGGTCTCGGCTACCAGTTTCTTCAGTAGGGGAATGCCTTCCTCGGCAGTGGGAGCCTGACCGCTGGTGAGCAGACGGTCGCACCCCAAGGCATGAATCTCAAGCAGCGCCTCCTCTGGATTGCGGCATACATCAAAAGCACGGTGGAAGGTAATATGCATCTTGTTGCCTGCAGCCTCTACCATGCGGTGGCAGGCCTGTATGTCGATATCGCCTTCGGGTGTCAGTGCCCCAATCACTACGCCTTTTGCTCCCAGCTTGCGGGCCATCTTTATGTCGTAGATCATACAGTCCACCTCGTCCTCGGAATACACGAAGTCGCCCTCCCGGGGTCGGATAAGAACATGTACGTCTATGCCGCTGTTCACAGCCAGCTGAATCATACCGGCAGAAGGGGTAATCCCGTCTACATTAAGGGCTTGGCACAATTCTATTCTGTGTGCTCCGCCAGCTATGGCAGCACGAAGGCTATGCGGATCGGCACAGCATATCTCTAACTTAAAATTCATGCGCTTTTCTTTATTTTGACTGCAAATTTAACATTTTTATATGAGAATTGCCGTATCTTTGCACAAAATTTGATGTAAATGAATACTAAAGAGATACAAATAAAGGATTATAACTATCCGTTGCCCGACGAACGGATAGCCAAATTCCCCCTCTCAGAGCGCGACAGCAGCAAACTGCTGGTGTACAAAAGCGGAGAGGTTATGGAAGATACCTTCCGTTCTCTGCCCCAGTACCTTCCCAAAGGGGCGCTCATGGTCTTTAATAACACCAAGGTGATTCGGGCTCGTTTGCATTTCCGTAAACTATCCACACAGCAAGGGGTGCAGGGCGCCCTTATTGAGGTGTTCCTGTTGGAACCGGCTTCTCCTATTGAGTATCAGGAGAACTTCATTGCTACTTCCGAGTGCTCTTGGTACTGTCTGGTTGGAAACTCCAAGAAGTGGAAGGAGGGCTTGCTCTATGGCCAGTTCCATATTGACGACACCGCCTATACCATCACTGCAGAGCGTGTGGCTCCCCACGGCACCAGTTACGAGGTGCGTTTCCGTTGGGAGGGCGGCTTTGCTTTCTCTGAAGTCTTAGAGGCGTTGGGTGAACTGCCTATTCCTCCGTATCTGAACCGTAAGACAGAGGAGAGTGATCTCCGCACCTATCAGACCGTGTATTCCAAGATTAAGGGCTCTGTGGCTGCTCCTACGGCAGGTTTGCATTTCACTGAGCGTGTGCTGGCTGATCTGGATGCGCATGGCATAGAGCGTGAGGAGCTGACCCTTCATGTGGGTGCCGGCACCTTCAAGCCAGTCAAGAGTGAGGAGATAGGCGACCACGAGATGCACACCGAGCATATTGCCGTCCGTCTGCAGACCATCCAGAAGCTCATTGCCCACGATGGCAAGGCCATTGCTGTCGGTACCACCAGTGTCCGCACCCTTGAAAGCCTTTACTATATGGGTATCAGGGCTCAGCAGCTGATGCAGGAAGGCAAGGATATCGGCGATGCAGAGGAACTCCACGTTCATCAGTGGATGCCGTATGAGGTAATTCAAAATTCAAAATTCAAAATTCAAGATTCGGTTCAAGTGTTACTGTTTCTGCTTGATTACATGCAAAAGCATCATCTGGATGTGCTGCATAGCAGTACGCAGATTATCATTGCACCGGGCTATAAGTTCCATATTGTGCAGATGATGGTGACCAACTTCCATCAGCCCCAGAGTACGCTGCTTCTTCTGGTCAGTGCCTTTGTGAATGGCAACTGGCGTAAGATTTATGATTTTGCCTTGAGTCACGATTTCCGTTTCCTCAGTTATGGCGACAGTTCGCTTCTCATTCCATGATAGCAGTAGGTAAAGATAATAGTCAGGAGATGTTCCCCGTTGTAGACGAGGAGGGTAACATCCTATCAGCTGCCACCCGTGGCGAGTGTCATAGCGGCAGTATGTTGCTGCACCCCGTAGTGCACCTTCATGTCTTTAATTCGGAGGGTCAGTTGTACCTGCAGAAAAGACCCGACTGGAAGGATATCCAGCCGGGTAAATGGGATACCGCCGTTGGCGGGCATGTGGATTTAGGCGAGAGCATTCATGAGGCTCTCCGTCGTGAGGTGCGTGAGGAGTTGGGTATTACCGATTTCGAACCGCAGCAACTACCTCATTATGTCTTTCAGTCCGATCGTGAGCGTGAACTGGTCTTTCCCTTCCGCACCACCTATGACGGTGATGTCAAGCCCAGTGCCGAGACAGATGGCGGCAAGTTCTGGTCCATCTCAGAGATAGAAGCCTCCTTGGGAAAGGGTGTCTTTACCCCCAATTTCGAGAGCGAATACCAAAAGGTTATCAAGGGTTAGCCGTTACCACACAGTCTAACGGATTGCCCTCTACTATGGCATTCACATAGCGGCCGGGTAGCTTGGTGAAGCTTACCGTACTCCTGTCCAGCATTCCCTTCAGTTCCGTACGTCCTTGTGCTACTGCATGTTCGTTGTAGTAGTTCCATATCTCAATGGTCAGACCGTCTGCATAGGTGTTGCGCAGGAGGGTCAGTGCTTCAGCTGTAATGCCTTCCGTCTTTATGCGTATGCCTGTTGCCTCATAACTTACTGTGGCAACAACTACATGTCCGTCGATGTCATATTCTATGCGGTCAGGCGTTGGACTGTGTAGTTCTACATCCTGTTTGTGAGAGAGGACAACCTCCATATCGTCAGCCTGGCAATAGTATTCCGGCGTTACAGGGATAAAGAGCTCAACATCTACGGTGTCACGTATATGGATTGACAATTTGGTGAAGATATAGTCATTCTCGTCGCGCTCGGCATTCATGCTCAGGTTTATCTCCACCTCGCCCTTGCGTAAGCTGGGATCTTCTGGACTGACAGGACCAGTGGTACCCTCGTGCAGATCTGTGTCAACCTGTTCTCCGCTGACCGGCTGGGCAGGGCTGACCTTCACAATCCAGTCGTCAAACACCCAGTCGCGTTCCACATCCTGATTTTTATTGTAGGGATTGGCATCTGTACCGTGGGCATAGAAATCAAAGCCGATGTAGTAGGAACCGTCAATCTTCAGGATAATGTACTCATAATGGTATTTGCTGTCCAACTTGTTGAAGTAGGCAAACTGCTCATCCCTACCGTCGGTACCCACATTCTTCACTAGCATAGTGCCGTAGTACTCCTGGTGGGTAACATCGTCGGTATAGTTGGTGTTGTTGTTACCGTTGTTAAAGTTCCAGATGAACTCATACTGTCCCTCATACTCTGTGGTCTTCTCCTCGTAGGGCCACCAGCTGATGACTTCGGTCTTCAGGTTATTGAAGACAGAAAGCATATCCATGCAGTCCGACCCAAGTCCGATGTTGCTGTCATAACCGTCTTTATAGGTGGCTTGGCCTTTGTACACCTGTTGTACCCAGAAGTTCTTCCAGGTCACCGAGACCGAATTCTTGGCCCCTTCACGCACTTTGCCAAACTCCTCGGCAACCTTAGCCCGTTCCTCATCGGTAACATTTGTGGGTCGTTGCCACGTCTGGTACCAGATATTACCACTGGCATCGTTGGCACGTGTTCCCATAGTTGAGCCGATTAGGTTGGTGCCGGAATAGAAGATGAAGTCGGAAGACTGGATAAGGTTGAAATCGGGTTTGCCGGTAGGTACAACCTCACCACCAGAATACGTTTCTGAACACGCAGTTAGCAAAAGTCCCATCCCAATGGTGATGGAAAAAGCAAGTCTTGATATAGTTTCCTTCAGTTTCATGGTGTTAAATAGAGTGGAGAGGACGCTTCCTCCCCAATTTGTTAGTTAGTATAGGTGTTTATTTCCTCAAAAGTAGGAAGAAATAACAAATCCGCAACCTTTCGCCATGAAAAATTGCGGATAAGTATGCTGTCTGCCAAATAGGGATGGCAATTTGCTCGGTTAGTTGCTAATCAGCTTAGTTGCTTGGTTGTTTATAGGCTTTTAATCTATTCAACAATTAAGCTACTCAGCCATTAAACTATTAAGCCATTAAGCTACTCAGCTATTCAACTCTAATTCTTTACTTAATATCCAGTTCCACAGGGCAGTGGTCGGAGCCAAGGATGTCTGTGTGAATCTTGGCGTCTGTTACCTGTGGGAAGAGGCGGTTGGAGACTAGCCAGTAGTCGATACGCCACCCTGTGTTCTTGGTGCGGGCCTGAAAGCGATAGCTCCACCACGAATAGACATCCTTTGCATTTGGGTTCAGTGTACGCCATGTGTCGGTGAAGCCGGCTGCCAGCAACTCGGTAAACTTCTGGCGTTCCTCGTCGGTAAAGCCTGCATTCATGTGATTGGTCTTGGGATTCTTCAGGTCTATCTCCTGATGTGCTACATTCATGTCACCGCAAACCAGTACGGGCTTCTTGGCATCCAGCTGGAGCAGGTACTGGCGGAAGTCTTCCTCCCATTGCATGCGGTAGTCCAGGCGTTTCAGCCCGTCCTGACTATTGGGTGTATATACGCATACCATATAGAAGTCTGGCATCTCCAGTGTTATGACACGTCCCTCGTGATCGTGCTCCTCAATGCCTATACCGTAGGTCACGTTCAGGGGCTGATGCTTGGTAAAGACGGCTGTACCCGAGTAGCCTTTCTTTTCGGCATAGTTCCAGTATGATTGGTAACCGGGGAACTGCAGGTCCAGTTGTCCCTCTTGCATCTTTGTCTCCTGTAGGCAGAAGAAGTCGGCATCCAGCTGCTCGAATACTTCCTTGAAGTTTTTGCCTACTACGGCTCTCAG
>Ga0265298_10000458_pt1 | contig 60554 bp, 47 predicted proteins | sample AusTroGonzalo_MG_3_FD_193486 | JGI IMG/M metagenome (GOLD analysis project Ga0265298, IMG submission 193486) | Bovine rumen microbial communities from tropical cattle in Woodstock, Queensland, Australia - Gonzalo_01 | ecosystem: Host-associated > Mammals > Digestive system > Stomach > Rumen ... | reverse complement strand
TTTGCAGCCCTTATCGAGTAAAAATTAAAAAACAGATAAAAAAATGGCAGCTCTTGAGACCATCAGAACTAAATTCGGCATTGGTGCATCGCTCATCATTGCCTTCGGTCTTTTACTCTTCCTTGTAAATCCGTCCGACATCATCCAGACCATCCAGTCCACTTCTTCCAAGTACGATGTCGGCAAAATCAATGGCAAATCCATCTCCTATCAGGATTTCGACCAGTTGGTAAAACAGAATTCGGACATCAACCAGATGCTCACCGGCGTTTCCACCTCCAGCGAAGAGGTCCAGAAGCAGATGCGCGAGCAAACCTGGTCCAACCTGGTACATGAGTACCTGGTGGTCCCCACCGTCCAGAAAGCCGGCATCAACGTGGGCCAGCAGGAGCAGGTGGACCTGATGATTGGTGACAATATCTCCCCCGTCATCACTTCCAGCGGTCTGTTCCGTGACGAGGAAGGCAATGTTTCCCCTTCCCTCGTGCGCGATTTTATGGAAATGGCTTCCGACAACGCCAATCCGCAGTACCGTCAGATCCGGGACTATCTCCAGAACCTGGTCCGCATCAACCGCTATACCACCAAGTACAGCTCCCTGTTTACGGCTTCCAACTTTGAGAATGCCCTTCAACTCCAGAAATCCATTGCGGAGAATAACACCCTGGCCAACGTAGATTTCGCAGTTGCTGCCAATACTTATTATCCGACGGACTCCACCATCGTCATTTCTTCGGACGATATCCGTAAGTACTACAACAGCCACAAGGAGAGTTTCCGCCAGAACGCCTCCCGCGACATTGAATATGCTGTGTTCGAGGTAGTTCCTTCTGCCGAGGATGTTGCCGCCGAGAATTCGGCCTTCGCCGCCCAGTACGAGGAATTCGCCAGCACGGACAACGTGCGCGCCTTCCTGCAGCGCAATTCGGACCGTCAGTGGAGCGAGTACTGGTACGGCAACGGTGAACTCCGTTCCGTGAATGCCGATGTGGACGCTTTCGTGTCGGAGAACGCTTCCGGCGTCTCCCCCGTGATTGCTTCCGGCAACACCTTCTATGCCGCCCGTATCATCGGCCAGGCCAGTATTCCGGACTCCGTGTATGTGCGCCACATCCTGCTGCAGGGTACGGATGCCCGCCACCAGGCCGACAGCCTGCTGGGCGTTATCAACAGCAACAACTTCTCCTCCATGGCCACCATCTTCTCCGTGGACCAGAACAATGCCATTGACGGAGAAATGGGTAACCTGGGCTGGATGACGCAGAATCTCGTTATCCCCGGTTTCGAGCCCATCTTTACCGCCGCCAAGGGCAAGCCGTTCATCTTGAACACCCAGTACGGCACCCATATCGTGGAAGTGGTGAAGGCCACCGCTCCGGTTTCCAAGAAGCAGGTAGCCATCTTCGAGAAGACCGCTCTTCCCAGCAAGGAAACCTACGCCCGCATCTACAACCAGGCCAATGTCCTGGCCACCCGCGCCGCCGGCAAGTACAGCAACTACAAGGCCGCCTGCGACTCCACCGGTATCTACTCCCGCAGCATGACCATCGACGAGTCCACGGACACCTACGGAGCCATCGACCACGCCAAGGAAGTAACCCGCTGGTGCTTTGACAACAAGCCCGGAAAGGCCTCCAACATCATTACCGTGGACAACAACTACTTCTTTATCGCAGCCGTGAAGGATGCTCATAAGGAAGGTTATGCCAAGGTGGAAGAGGTGGCCGAGAATATCCGTACCAACCTCTATTTCGAGGCCTATGCCCAGAAGCAGAAGGAAAAGGTGGCCGAGCAGATCAAGGGTGCCACCACCCTGGAGGAAGCCGCTGAGAAGCTTGGCGTACAGGTTCACAACCTCACCGACGTAACCTTCTCCACCAATACGGCCGCTACAACGGAGCCCGCTTTCGTGGGTGCTGTTTACAACGCCAAGGAAGGTACGCTCTGCGGTCCTGTCGCCGGCAACATCGGCACGTATCTGTTCCGCGTGAACGGTCGTGAAACCGGTTCCTTCTACACGGAGGACGACGCCCGCAACTACCAGGACCAGGTGAACAGTTACGGCCTGCAGATGCTGCTGCCCGTGATGATGGACAAGGCAGTCAAGGACAACCGCGCCCGTTTCTATTAATAGATAGTTATGTCTCTCAAGTGTGGAATAGTAGGCTTGCCCAATGTCGGCAAGTCTACTTTGTTTAATTGCATCAGTTCCGGGAAGGCCCAGAGCGCCAATTTCCCCTTTTGCACCATAGACCCCAATGTGGGCTCCACCAATGTGCCCGACAAGCGCCTGGAGGTGCTTACGGAGATTTGCCAGCCCAAACGCACCATTCCCGCCACGGTGGAAATCGTGGATATCGCCGGTCTGGTGAAAGGCGCTTCCAAGGGGGAGGGCCTGGGCAACCAATTCCTGGCCAATATCCGGGAATGTGACGCCATCCTGCATGTGCTTCGCTGCTTCGACGACGGCAATATCGTCCATGTGGACGGCTCCGTGGATCCGGTCCGCGATAAGGAAGTAGTTGATACAGAACTTCAGATCAAGGACCTGGAAACGGTGGAAAACCGCATCAAGAAAGTGGAGAAAATGGCCACCACGGGCGGTGACAAGGAGGCAAAAAAGCTGCTTTCGTTACTCGTTCGTTACCGGGAGGTGCTGCTACAGGGCCGCAATTGCCGGGAAGTTACCCCGGAAAATCCGGAGGAGGAGCAGATGGCCAAGGACCTCTATCTCCTTACCAACAAGCGCGTAATGTACGTTTGCAACGTGGACGAGGCCTCGGCCGCCACGGGAAACGCCTATGTGGAGGCTGTGCGCAAGGTCGTCTCCGGCGAAGATGCAGAGATTCTGGTGATTGCCGCCAAGACGGAGGCCGAGATTGCCGAAATTGAGGAATACGAAGACCGCCAGATGTTTTTGGAGGAGATGGGACTTTCCGAAAGCGGCGTGGTTCGCCTGATCCAAAGCGCCTATAAACTGCTGGGTCTCAGGACCTTCTTCACGGCCGGGGCCGATGAATGCCGCGCCTGGACCATAGTGGCCGGGGACAAGGCTCCCAAGGCCGCCGGTGTTATCCACACGGACTTCGAACGCGGCTTCATCCGCGCGGAAGTAATTAAGTACGAGGACTTTGTCCACTATCGCACCGAGGCGGCCGTCCGCGCCGCCGGCAAAATGGGCATCGAAGGCAAGGACTACGTAGTCCAGGACGGCGACATCATGCACTTCCTCTTTAACATCTAACCCAGCAATTTAGCTATCTGCTTATCCGTGGCCTCCGGAGCGAGGCTGCGGATTTTTTCTTGCAGGCGGGCATAGGACTCCTCGGGAGAATGGTCCACCTGAAGGGTGACTTCATCGGCAAACGGAAAGCCGGGAATGTTGGTAAACGGGGCCGATGAAAACAGCCCTTCCGGTGTGCAGAAGGAGGAAACCTGCCAGCCGTTGTAGTGAAGGTCCACACCCCTATAAACGCGGGTGATATCGCCGGTAACCACCCGGCACTGCATCTGCAGCCGCGTCATGATGGCATCGGCCTGACCCTTTTTCACTCCCAGCAGGCCGCGTACTTCCTTTATGCCGATGCTGCCGTTTTCGGCCAGGTAATCCAAAATCTGTCGCTGGGGGCCGTCGGGCTGATATACAGGTTGCGCCTGCCGGTAATTCCTAAGTTCCCGGTACCACTCCACTGTGGCAAAGGCTGCTTTGCCGCCCAGCAGGAACTTTCCATAGGCTATTTCCCCGCTCTGCACACAGGGGATTTTCCAGTCCCAGGGGGTTAGGCACAGGTCTTCCTGCCCGTCGAACCAGTTGCTCCGGGGTGTCATTTCCTCAATGGAATAGCCTGGGATGACGTTTTCGAAGAACGGAACTATTCCCAGTTCCAGAATGGTCTCCAGCATAGCCTCCGCACTGGTAATATGCGGCGGTTTAAGGTTTCCGGCGTGCTTTCCTATAGACATACTGCAAAGATAATGGAAATCGGTTGAAATAATCCTGAAAATTTATACGTTTCAACCGATGGTTTCGCGGCCCATGCCTTATCTTTGGGGCCATGGTAAGGATTGTGATAGTATGCCTGCTGGCCTTGTTGCAGCCTCAGGCCGATAAGCTCCGGGTGATGTTCTGGAACTTGGAGAACTTCTTCGACTACCGGAACGACTCCACCTCCGTCTCCGACACCGAATTCTCCTCTCTGGGAGAGCGGCACTGGACCCGGAAGCGCTTCTACGCCAAGTGCAATGCTATTGCCAAAGGTATCCTTTGGGCCGGATCGGCCGAAGGGGGACTGCCGGACGTGATAGGCTTTGCCGAGGTGGAAAACGCCTTTGTACTCAGGCGTTTACTGCAGGAGACGGCGCTGCGGAAGCTGGATTACAAGTACGTGCACTTCGATTCGCCGGACTCCCGCGGCATAGACGTAGCGCTGCTCTATCGCAGCTCCCGCGTAACACTGGAAGACGCCCGCCCCTGCCACCTTTTCCAGGCCGATACCGTACTGGCCACCAGGGATATCCTGCTTTGCCGCTTTTCCGGCCGTTTCGGGCCCTTTTCCGTGCTGGTGAACCATCACCCCTCCAAGTACGGCGGAGCGGCCGTTTCTGAGCCCCGCAGGCGCCTTGCCGTGGAACGTCTCCGTTTCCTGGCCGATTCCCTGTCGACCCTGGGAGAAACCCGTATCATTGCCACCGGCGATTTCAACGACACCCCGGCCAATCCGGTATATAAACTACTGGAACCTACGTTGTTACCTCTGGCAGAAGAACTCCATCGGCAGGGCCGTGGAACCATCAAATACGACGGAGTGTGGAACATTATCGACCAATTCTACGTTTCTCCCGCCCTTTCATCGGCCCGGATGTCCATCCTTTATCTCCCTTTCCTGATGGTCCCCGACGCCACCCACGGCGGCACCAAACCCCTCCGCACCTACACCGGCCCCCGCTACACCGCCGGCGTCTCCGACCACTGTCCCGTCTGGCTGGAAGCCCCTTTCCCGCCTTAATTCTTCCGTACCTTAGCCCCTCCTCTGTGTTGAAGGCTTACTCCAAGCCTTAGGTTTCTGTACATATCGGATATGGTCAGAAAACCTTCCTTCCAAACCTCTTTCCCTGTACATATCTCCGGATAAACGCCTAAATCAAGCCAAATTCTGGAGATATGAACCAAAAACAACCGTTTTAAGTAAGAATTACTGTACATATCAAACCATGTTACAACCAATCCATCTTTGTTTCACCTCCCACAATGAAGTCATGTACCGCAACGCGGAGGATATGAATACCGCCTTTAACTCCTTGTGCTCTGCTCTGTACAAGACCGGCAGCAAGTGCCTGGCCGAAGCGTTTATTACTACCCATCACCATGGGGCATATTACACAGAGTATCCTTTTGAACTGGCCAGAACAGCCCGGATTTCCTATACGCATCAGTTCAACGCCAAGTATGACAGGAAAGGCCCCCTCGGAGATCCGGGTTATTATATTGCCACATTGGAAGGGACGCAGCATTTGTTAACCGCCCTGATATATATCATTAGGAATGTGGTACACCACGGTATTGCAGCCACTCCGTTTTCTTATCCGTTCTGTTCCGCTAATGCCTATTTCCGGGAAGAATTGGGTAAAAACTATACTCCGGATCTCTTGTTGTCTCCGGCGCAGATACAAAAAATCCTTCCAAGGAGAGCTATGTTTGACCCTTCCTGGAAAATGGGGGTAGAGGGAGTCTTCCTTCGGGAAAGTGTTCTGGAAGTATCTTTGGTAGAAAACCTTTTTGCTACACCACAGGCGTTTAACTATTTGCTTTCCCGAAAGAGTTCGGCAGACTGGTACAAAGAGCAGGAACAGGATGGCAATGGTGTCCCGCCAATAACCTTGGAGGATATGGAAAAGGCTGTAATACAATTCGCACCCTCAAGGGAAAAGACAGTTACCGAAATGCTACAAAACGAAAAAGCACGTTTCAGGCGTAGCGGAATGACCGATTTAAAGCTCTGTGAAGTAATTGATACAGAATATGTTCCAAGATATTCTGCACAATCGGTCTATCAACTTACCGGCAAAATGAAAACCACCATTGCCAACGAGCTGTATCGCAGGTTTCACTGCAGCGTTCCCCAAATCTCCCGTTGTCTGGCAATATAGCCTGGCTTACCAATACTGGCAATATTTGATATGAACACCCAGGTGCCAGAATAATGCAGGTTTCATGTTCATATCTTCAGGAAAAAGGCCGATAAGGCCGTAATACTGGAGATATGAACAGAAAACACCCAATTCCACTTCCTTTTCTTGTCCGTATCGGATATGTACAAAACTCTCGCAGGCTTTGAGGAAAATAATGTATATTTGTAATTAAAGTTTCGCATTTGCGAAACCTCCTCTTCTAAAGCCCGAAGGGCGTCAGGGCATCAGTAAATCCCTTCCCCGAGGGAAGGGATTTAGGGAAGGGGTAACGTGAATAAAAGAATGTGCGGTGGGAAAAGTTTCGCAAGCGCACCTTACATTCTGATAATTCAAGTACTTTTCACTTGCGAAACTTGAATTTGTAATATGAAGAAGATACCAGGTCTGTTAATCATCACGGTAACGATGGCCGCCTGCGACATGGTGCTGGTGGAACCGCCTCAGGGACTGGAGGTTCCGGCGGTGGTGGCGCAGGATAACATTATGGAGTATCAGGGGTATGTGACCTCCTATAACACGGAAACGCTCATTCCCAACTGGGTGGCGTATGAACTTACGGAAGAGGAAACCCACGGGGATGCCACCCGGGACGGGAAAGAATTCTCCATGGATTTCAACTTCAAAGGGAAGCAGGCCCGGCGGGAAGACTATTTCCGAAGCGGCTGGACCCGGGGCCACATGGCGCCCGCCGGAGACTTCTTCTGGAGCGATGAAGCCATGGCCGAAACCTTCTATTTCCTGAACATATGCCCGCAGAAGGAGGAACTGAACAACAAGGACTGGCAGTACCTGGAGAAGCAAATCCGCCGCTGGGCCCGGGAATACGGCAAGGTTTGGGTTGTTTCCGGGCCGATTATCGGCGACAACAAGTACGGAACAATCGGCCCCGATAAGGTGGTGGTGCCGGACGCTTTCTTCAAAGTAGCCTTGGTGCACGACGGTTCCCGCTATCAGGCGGTAGCTTTTGTGATGCAGAACGACGCCAACCGCTACTACCTGGAAAAGTGCGCTCTCTCAGTGGACGACCTGGAACTGCTCACCGGCCTGGATTTCTATCCGGCTCTTCCGGACGATTTGGAAGAATATGTGGAATCGGCCTACGATCCGGACGTCTGGGGCCTCAGACATTGAAATATTTTCCCTATCTTTGTAAGACACGCATATTAATGACACTGTATATGAAAACCAAGATTCAGGAAAAATTCAAGACCCTCTTCGGAGAGGAAGGAACCCTTTACATGTCTTCCGGCCGCATCAACCTTATCGGCGAGCATACGGACTATAACGGCGGCTATGTGTTCCCCGGCGCCATCAACTTTGGCATCATGGCGGCCATCAACCCCAACGGAACAGACAAGGTGAAGGTCTTTTCCATTGATTTTGACGAGTTTGTAGAGTTCGGCCTGCAGGAAGAGGACAAACCCCAGCAGCAGTGGGCCCGCTATATCTTCGGCGTGTGCCGGGAAACCATCAAGCGGGGCGGCAAGGTGGGCGGCTTCAACGCCGTTTTTGCCGGCGACGTGCCCCTGGGCGCCGGTCTCAGCTCTTCCGCTGCCCTGGAAAGCGTCTTTGCCTTCGCCCTTAACGAAATCAACGGCAATGGCATTGAGAAATTCGAACTGGCGAAAATCGGCCAGAGCACGGAGCACAACTACTGCGGAGTGAAGTGCGGCATCATGGACCAGTTCGCGTCCATTTTCGGCAAGGAAGGCTCCCTGATTCGCCTGAACTGCAAAACCGGCGAGTACAAGTACTTCCCCTTCCATCCCAAAGGCTATAAGCTGGTTCTGCTGGACACCTGTGTCAAGCACGAACTGGCCTCCAGCGCTTACAATAAGCGCCGCGAGTCTTGCGAAAGGGCCGCTGCGGCCATCCGCGCCAACCATCCGGACGTGGAATTCCTGTCCGATGCCAACAGGTTGTGGCTGGATGAGGTCCGGGAGCAGATTCCCCAGGAAGATTTCCTTCGGGCCGAATATGTGATTGGTGAGGTGCAGCGCGTGCTGGACGTCTGCGACGCCTTGGAGCGGGACGATTATGAGACCGTGGGTGAGATGATGTACCAGACCCATTTCGGCCTCAGCCGCCTGTACGAGGTCTCCTGCGAGGAACTGGATTTCCTGAACAAACTGGCCCGCAAATGCGACGTCACGGGTTCCCGTGTTATGGGCGGCGGTTTCGGCGGCTGCACCATCAACCTGGTGAAGGAGGAACTGTACGAGGGCTTTATCGCTACCGCCAGGGAGCAGTTTGCCGCAAAGTTCGGCCACGAGCCCAAGGTCTATGACGTGGTTATCAGCGATGGTGCCCGTAAGTTGTAGTCATTGCCATCGACCCACGGAGGTGGAGCCGGTCCAAAGGATCAACACCGCCCTGGATCCGGAGCTCAAGGCCCGGGTCCGGGACGGTTCCCTCTTTGTGTGGGAATGTCCTTACTGCGGAGCCCGGAACCTCCTGAAATACCAGACTTTGTATCACGACCCGGAGGCCCGCCTGATGGTGTGGCTGCTTCCGGAAGGCCAGAAGCCTCCGAAAGAAGTGGAAGAGGCCGTAAAAGAGCTGGAGGGCTATACGCTCCGTCGTGTACGGGAGGTGGGAGACCTGGTGGAAAAAGTGAACATTCACGACGCCGGGCTGGACGACGTGGCCATGGAGTTGTGCAAGTGGGTGACCTGCCGGGAACTCAGCGCCAAAAATCCAGAGATGCTGAACGCCAAACTGCGGTTTTTAAGGATGGAAGGTCCTGACAATGAGATTGTTCTAGCCTTCCCCCTGAACGGCCAGATGCAGGTGGTGAATATCGGCTTCAATGTATACGAAGACGCCCGCGGCATCCTGGGCCGGAACCCGTCCCTCCGTCCACCGGAAGGTTTCGCTCAGGTAGATAGTTACTGGCTGAACCAGTTCTTCCGTTAAATGTCAAAACTGAATATCATGCTCACGCTGAAGGGTTTCCCTTCGGCTACGTTTTCGTACCAGGAACCGCCCAGATAGGAGAAGGACACGCCTAGGGAGCCGTCGAAGTGGAAGAAGAACAGGTGGCCGATTTCGGCCGTCAGGTCGACCCCGGCGCTCCACAGATTTCCGTCCTGCAGGCCTGTGAAGTCGAAATGGGGCGTGAGCAGGAAGTTCTTGATATAAGTCACCGGACCCAGGGAAAGGTCTCCTACGTAGATGGGGATGGCATAATCGGCCGTTACGCGGAACTGCGAAGGGCTGTTCTGGGCCACGATGCTTCCGGCCGATAAGGAGAAGCCCCGGGGCAGCACGCTGGCATAGAGTTCTCCGAAGCGAAGATCCTTGTTCTGCAACTGCTGCTGATACATGCCGGTAATCCTTAGACCCTGGGGGAGCCACAGGCCGGGCAGATAGCCATAGCCGTACAGGTAAAAGACGGGAGCGAAGAGTCCGGTGAGTCCCGGACGGAAACTCAACCCTGTTTCCGCACCTATACCCAGGCGCGGATACACGCCCGCTTCGGCTGTGGGAAGCATCCAGTAACCCCGCAAAGAGCCGCTCAGGCGCCGCAGGGGGGCATTGATGCCTTCCTGGATGCCGACGAAGCGGTATCGGGCGGGAAGGTTTGCAAAGTATTTGTCCGGAGCTTCCCAGAGGGCCTTTCTGTTGGAGTAACCGCTGTTGGAGAAGGTGTAGGACAGTTTGGGAACCAGCCCCGCCAGCATTCCGCCTTTGTTGAAGCGGAGCGGAACATAGGCGTTGAGCCGAAATGAGAACAGGGCATCTTCCCGGAGATAGGAAGAGGTGCTCAGAGACAGGCTGTTAGGAGTTGAATACTGGTTCAAATAGTACTGCCGGGGGTTCCCGCCCAAGTCGAAAGCGGCTTCCAATACGGGGAGAAGCCCGGTGTAAGTGAGTTTTCCGTGCAGGGAATGCGTCCAACCCACGCCTTTTTCCGTGTCCGGATGGGCGCTGTAGCCCACGTAGCCGTACATGGAAGAAAGGGTGTTCTGGAAGAAGCCCGTAAGGCCCAGGGAGGCTGTTTCATAGGAGAAATCCATGCTTTGCTGCTCCAGGGCATCGTAGTTCACATAGAAAGGCAGCCAGGTGTGGAAGCGGAACAGATGCCCCAGTTTGCTGTAGCGCCGGGGCTCGGAGATCTCCACGGGGGCATCGGCCGATGGAACAGGCCCCAGGAACCTTTCCTGGGCCACCAGCGCCTCCTCCATGGGATAGGTGTGTACATCGGCATAATTCTTTTCCCTTGGCTGCAGGGCCTCCAGCGGGGTGCGGAACAACTGGGTGCCTTCCAGCGTCTGCGCCACGTAATAGAGGAAACCGTCCTTCTCCACGGCATCCGTGAGCCCGTAGCGGGCCGATGTCCTCTGCACAAGCCGTCCCTCCTCCGGGAAATAACGGTACAGCTCGTTGGAACCGTCCAAATCCGATATCCACTCCAGGTAACCGTCTCCGCTGCAAAGGTTCAGTGTCTTTTGGATGCCGGGCTCCAGGACCATGCTCCACTGCCCGTCCGGAGTCACCTGATACAGGCCGGTACCACCTTCGGAAATGCCGAATACATAGAAACTTCCGTCCTTCCACCAGGTGGCTTCCGTGGCCTGGATGCCGTCCGGAGCAAGGATCTTCTGCAGCACAGAGCCGTCCAGGGCACTCACCGTCACCAGTTTACTGCCTCCTTGCCATGGATATTCCACGGCCAGGACCTGCAGCCCATCGGCCGAAGGACGCGGATTGTACAGCCGCCCGTCCTTGGTAAGATCGAAAATCTTGTCACGCGAGGCATCGTAGTAACGGAGAATGGAGCGATGGGAGAGTTCCCAGCGCACATCTGCTACGGTTTCGGCCCAATACAGGCGGAGGAAATTTTCATCCGGCCACAGAGCCTGGGTGCCTGCAGCCATGGGGGCCAGGATATCCTCTTTCCCGTCCCGGATGGTCACCAGTTCCTTTCCCCGGGCGTTGTCGTTCCTTAAAAGGAAAATGTTGTCGCCCAGGACTGCGGTGGAGGAATAGAAGCGGGGAAGCCGGCTGGCGTGGGTAAGCTGCTCCTGCGGGATAAAGGGCGCCCGGGCTTCGGCCTCTTGCTGCCACTGCTGGTTCAACCCTTGCAGAATATCGGCAAAAGTTTCCTTAAACGGCTTTCCAGAGCGTTCGGAGGCCGTTTTCTTCATATTCCGCTGGGTAAAACTGAAGGGCTTCTTGCGGGAACGGGCCAGGAAATCGGCTGTAAAAAGCGGGTAGTCGTAGAAATACCGCACCCCGCCGATGGTGAGATAGCCAAGGGTATAATAGTCCGGCGTATAATGCTTATAGGAGCCGTAGCGCCAGCGGTCCCAGGAACGGAAATCGCCCTGGTCCAGGGCCATGCGGTAGTAGTCCAGGAAATCGGCAGTGCGGGCGCGGGTACCATAGCCATAGCCGGTTTCCGTAGCCACGGCATCTCCTTCGGCCAGGGCTAAGTCCAGGTAGAAGAGAAAGCCCAGAGGGCTGGCCGCCTCGCCGGTAAGGTAGCTGAAGGGCTTCAGGAGGCCGGTAAAGCCCATCTGCCACTGGGCCTGATGCCTGGGTTCGTGGGAAAGGAGCTGGATTTCCCAGGGAACCGGGTCCCCGCCCAAAGGGGGCATTACGGTATAAAGGTCCATCCGGGACGGAGCCCAGGGCACAGAGCCGTTGGAATAGCCGTAGAAGGGATGCAGCACCACCGGCAGTTTGTTCCACTGAAGGTCTCCGGGAGTAAGGCCGATACTATAGCCGGACGGCACCCGGAACCGCTCCAGCGTGCGGGCGTATCCCCGTGCCAGAGAATCCGCTCCCTGCGGGTAAATTACCTGATAATTAGGTGTTTCTATGCTGTTCCACTTCAAACGCCCCGGATCCGTACCCACATGGTAAAACTGACCCCGGGCACTCAGCGGCAGCAGCAGAAAAGCTATGATGATGAGGCAAATCTTTCTTTCCATCATAATTACAAAAATAGTAATTATTCCCCCATCTTCAACCACTGCACCCGCATTTTTGGCCGATAATGTCGGTGCCGGGGCTGTGAACACCTCGCGTCCGGGCCTCCGTCCACGAAAACAACCCCAGCGGTGGATGAACCGGGCAAATACAAGCCTCCGTCCACGAAAACGGGCCCAATGGTGGATGAACCGGGCAAATACAAGCCTCCATCCACGAAAACGGGCCCAGCGGTGGACGAACCGGGCAAAAGCAAGCCTTCATCCACGAAAACAGGCCCAAAACGTGCCCGGCCTTTGAACGTTTGAAATAAATGCCTAAATTTGTCTTGCTATGAAAAGGATTACTGGCATATTGCTCGCAGGATTGCTCCTGGCTGCCTGCGGGGGGAGATCGGCAAAAAAGCCATCAGAACCGGCACGGAGGGCGTTTCCGGAGGTGGAGATTCCCGCCATGATTACCGGCGGGGAGGACCGTATGGTTTATATGGCCAACCATATCTGGGACCGGTTCACGGATACATCGGCCGTCTTTTACTGCGACTCGCTTACGGTGAACGGCGTGGCGCTGGAAGAGGTGGAGCAGCAGATGGGAATGTTTACCACATTGCTGCAGAACATTTCCGTTCCGAAGGCCAAAGGCGCCGTATCGCGCTTTTTCTCCCGGGTGGAGGCTTTCGGCCGGAAATATCCGGAATCCAATGTGTTTCCACAGATGTCGGAACTCATCAACAGGTATCTGTACGACCCTAACTCCCCCGTCCGCTGCGACGATTTCTACGGCGTCTATGCCGCCCATCTGGCCCAGTCGGACCTGGTGGGAGATGATTACAAGCCCAAATACCGCTACGACGCGGAAATGTGCTCCCGGAATCCCCTCGGTACGGTGGCCACGGATTTCGCCTTCACGGACACGCAGGGAAAGATTCGCACTTTGCACAGTATCCGGGCCGATTACACCCTCCTCATTTTCGGCAATCCCGGCTGCTCGGCCTGTAAGGAACTGATGCAGGAAATGGAACAGCTCCCCCGTTTCACCCAGGCAGTCTCCAGCGGACGGCTCAAGGTGGTGGATATCTTCATAGATCCGGAAATCGACGACTGGAAGGCCCAGGTGGGCACTTTTCCCAAGAACTGGATCTGCGGATACGACCACCTGCTGACCATTTCGGAAGACCGGCTCTATAACGTCCGCGGCATTCCGTCGCTGTATCTTTTGGATGCCGATAAAAAAATTCTCCTGAAGGACACCCCTCAGGAGAACGTTCTCTCGTTCCTGGAAAAGCTTTAATCGAAGACCCAGATGATGGCCTCTTCATACACCTCGCCGGGCCTGAGTTCGGCGGAGGGGAAGTCGGGCCGATTGGGGGAGTCCGGGCATTTCTGGCACTCGATGGCCACGCCGTCGTAGTCTTCATATTCGCCGCTCTTGCCCTTGGGGCTGCCCTTGAGCCAGTTGCCGGTATAGACCTGCACGGCGGGCTGGGTGGAAAGCACTTCCATGTGACGTCCGGAAATATCTCCCCAGAGCTCTGCAACAGGGGTTAGCTGGCCGGGCATGGCGCCGTCCACGAGCCAGCAGTTGTCGTAGCCCTTGCCGTACTTGAGGGCGGGGAAATCGGCCTTGATATCCTGGCCGAGGGGTTTTGCCTCTACGAAATCCATGGGCGTTCCGGCTACATCGGCCGGCTCCCCTTCCGGAATGAGAGTGCTGTCCGTGGGCAGCCACTGGGAGCAGTTCAGTTCCAGCTTGTGGTTAAGCGCGGTGCCGGAACCTTCTCCGTTCAGGTTCACATACACGTGATTGGTGAGGTTCACCACCGTGGGAGCGTCCGTCTCTGCCGTGAGGATGAGTTTCAGGGAGTTGTCCTCACCCCAGGTGTAGTGCGCCACGGCCTTCAGGTTGCCGGGATAACCGGCTTCTCCGTCTTCCGAGAAATACATGAATTCCACGGAGTTACCGTCAATTCTACTTTCCCAGACCCGGTTCATGAAACCGTCGGGACCGCCGTGCAGGTGGTTGGGGCCGTTGTTGATGGGGAGGGTGTATTCCTTCCCGTCCAGGGTGAACTTGCCTTTTGCGATGCGGTTGGCGAAGCGGCCGGGAACCTTGCCCATGCAGGGGCCGTCACCGAAATAGTCCAGCAGGTTCTTATAGCCCAGGACCACATCGTCCATTTTGCCGTTTTTGTCCGGAACCACGATGGAATAGATGCCGGCGCCGATATTGCAAAGCGTCACACTGGCGCCCGAGGCGTTTTTAAGGGTGTAAAGAAGGATTTCTTTGCCCTCCGGGGTTTTCCCCCACAGTTCTTTCTTGATATTCATATGTTTACGTTCATAGATGGCAAACTCGAAGTTGTATCCCGTTTCCGGGTCCGTCCTGGTCTCGGAGGTACTTATGCGCTCCCACTTCTCCGGGCTGATTTCCGGGAAGAAGGCATCGGCATCCTTTACGACGGTATGTACGTGGGTGATATAGAGCCGGTCCATTTCCGGCAGGGCCGCGCGGTACACGGAGGCGCCGCCCATGATGAAGCATTTGTCAGCCCCGGTCATTTCGGCCTCCTTATAGGCCTCCTCGAAGGAATAGGCGCAGGTTACTTCCGGAATGGGGTCCCCGCCCAGGTTCAGGACGATGTTCTTGCGACCCGGAAGAGGACGGAAGGGCAGGGAAAAATAAGTGGCCCGGCCCATGATGACGGGATAGCCTCTGGTAGTAGCCTTGAAATACTTCAAATCCTCGGCCAGGTGCCAGGGAAGGGCGTTTTTAACGCCGATTTCGTTGTTTTCGCCGATGGCGACTATGAGACATTTTTTCATACTGCTACGGGTGCTTTGATGGCGGGCCAGGGGTCATAGCCTTCCAGGGTAAAATCTTCGTACTTGAAGTCGAAGATGGACTTCACATCGGGATTCAGGCGCATGGTGGGAAGGGGGCGCGGTTCCCGGGAAAGCTGGAGAGCCACCTGCTCGAAATGGTTCTTATAAAGGTGCGTATCACCGGTTGTGTGCACGAATTCGCCAGGTTCCAGGCCGGTTACCTGGGCCACCATCAGCGTCAGGAGAGCGTAGGAGGCGATATTGAAGGGAACGCCCAGGAAAACATCGGCGCTGCGCTGGTACAACTGACAGGAGAGTTTGCCGCCGGCTACATAGAACTGGAACAGGCAGTGGCAGGGAGGCAGGGCCATCTTCTCCACATCGGCCGGGTTCCAGGCGGTCACGAGTAACCTTCTGGAGTCCGGATTGCGCTTAATGGTGTCGATGACCATCGAAATCTGGTCGATTACCCGTCCATCCGGCGCCGGCCAGTTACGCCACTGGTAACCATAGACGGGCCCCAGGTTGCCGTTTTCATCGGCCCATTCGTCCCAGATGGTAACTCCGTGCTCCTGGAGATACTTTACGTTGGTATCCCCGGCCAAAAACCACAGCAGTTCGTAGATGATGGACTTTAGGTGTACTTTTTTGGTGGTAAGGAGCGGGAAACCGTCCGCCAGGTTAAAACGCATCTGGTAACCAAACACGCTCTGGGTACCCGTTCCGGTGCGGTCTTCCTTCATAACGCCATGGGCGCGGATGTGTCTTAAGAGGTCCAGGTATTGTTGCATAGGACAAATTTAAGGAATTATTTTAAGAAAATGATATCGTTCAAAAGGACCTGGAGAAAATTCCATTCTAAACTGTCTTTGGTAAGGGCAAGAGTGGCGCAGGAGAAATACAGCAAAGTACCAGTCCGAGCACGTTTGGGCCCGTTTTCGTGGACGGAGGCTTGTATTTGCCCGGTTCATCCACCGCTGGGGTTGTTTTCGTGGACGGAGGCTTGCTTTTGCCCGGTTCATCCACCGCTGGGGTTGTTTTCGTGGACGAAGGCCCGGACGCGAGGTGTTCACAGCCCCGGCACCGAGATTATCGGCCAAAAAAGCAGGGGCAGAGGTGGGAGAGGGGGGAAAAACAATAAGAAATCCTTATCTTTGCGTTTGTAACGAACTTGACCTATGGCAGCAAGAGAGAAATTCGGCAGTCGGGCGGCTGTGATTATGGCGATGGCGGGCTCGGCTATCGGCCTGGGAAACATTTGGCGTTTCCCCTATCTGACGGGGGAGAACGGCGGTGCCGCATTCATTTTCATTTACATCCTTTTCACCCTGCTCCTTTCCTTACCCATCTTCCTGGCCGAATCGGTGCTGGGAAGGCGCTCGGGGGCCAACAGCCGGGTGGCCATCTCCTCCCTCATCCCTGGGCGGGCAGGCCGATGGCTGGGGCTGCTCACCGTAATAACCCCCCTGTGGATTGTTTCCTACTATTCCGTTGTGGGCGGCTGGTCGCTGGAATACCTGTTCCAGGCCTGCAGCCTCAAGTTTATCCATACGCCTCCGGAGCAGCTCACAGGGTCTTTCGAGTTGTTTATCGGCCGGACCTGGATGCCGCTGGTCTGCCATCTGGTCTTCCTGCTGGTGACGGCGGTAATCGTGGCTTTCGGCGTGAAGGCGGGCATTGAGAAATTCAGCAAAATCTGCATTCCGGTGCTGTTCCTGCTAATTGTGCTTATTACGGTGTATTCGCTCACGCTGCCCGGCTCGGCAAAGGGTGTCAACTACTTGCTGGTACCGGACTTTTCCAAGGTGAGCGGCCACACCTTCCTGGATGCGCTTGGGCAGTCCTTCTATTCCCTGTCGCTGGGCATGGGCATAGTTTTAACCTATTCTTCCTACGTGAGCAAGGACGAAAACCTGATGGTGACGGGCGTGGGCACCTCCGTGTGCGACCTGCTGTTCGCCTATCTGGCCGGTTTTGCCATCATGCCGGCGGTCTTTGCAGCCGGAATCGCCCCCGGAAGCGGCCCCGGGCTCATTTTCGACACGCTCCCTTTCATCTTCTCACAGATGGGCCAGCAGCTGCCCTTGCTGAGTTCCGTGGCGGCCATCCTCTTCTTCCTCACCATCCTCTTCGCGGCCCTCACTTCGTCGGTTTCCCTCATCGAGGTGGGCGTGGCCTTCCTTACCGAAACCCGGGGCATTTCGCGACGCAGGGCCTGTCTGTGGCTGTTTTTGCTCTGCGGTGCCTTCGGTACGCTGGCCTCCCTTTCCTTCGGTCCGCTCAAGGACGTGAGACTGTTCGGCCTGCAACTCTTCGACTTTGCCGACAGTTTTGCCTCCAACGTGCTGCTGGTGGCCGGCGGCATCCTGTCCGTGGTGCTGGCCGGCTGGGTGCTTCCCCGCAAGGCCGTGTATGATGAACTCACCAACGGAGGCAGCCTGAAAGGCAATGCCAAACTGTTCCCGCTGGTCTATTTCCTGCTCCGCTATGTGGCACCGCTGGGTATCGGAGCCATGATTGTATCGCTTGTATTATGAGTCAACGGGAAAACTTCGGCAGCCGCGCGGCGGTGATTATGGCCATGGCGGGTTCCGCCATCGGCCTGGGGAATATCTGGCGCTTTCCCTACATTCTGGGGGAGTACGGCGGGGCGGCTTTTATCCTGCTTTACATTGCTGCCAGCCTGCTGGTGGCCCTTCCCATCTTCTTTGCCGAATCCGTTATCGGCCGACGGAGCCGCTCCAACGCCTATGGTGCTCTCCGGAAACTGGCGCCCGGCAGCAAGTGGCACTGGGCGGGCATCCTCACCATCCTGTCGCCGCTGCTCATCCTCAGCTACTATTCCGTGGTGGGCGGCTGGTCGGTCCAGTACCTGTTCAAGGCCCTTTCCTTCGACTTCACAAGCGCCGCGCCGGAAGCAGTTTCCAGCTTTTTCGGCAATTTCATCTCCTCCACCTGGCAGCCCATCCTTTCGCATACGGTATTTATTGCTCTGGTAGCCGGTATCGTACTGGGCGGGGTAAAAAAAGGCATCGAGAAGTTCTCCAACATAGCCATGCCGGTGCTTTTCGTGCTCATCCTGGTGCTCATCGTCTATTCCCTCACCCTGCCCGGCTCCGGAAAAGGCGTGAGTTATCTGCTGAAGCCGGACTTTTCCAAGCTCAATGCCGATGCCTTCGCGGCGGCGCTGGGCCAGGCTTTCTTCTCCCTGTCGCTGGGGGTAGGCACCATCCTCACCTATTCCTCCTATGTGAAAAAGGAGGAGAACCTCATCGTTTCCGGCATCGGCACGGCGGCGAGCGACCTGGTCTTTGCCATCATGGCGGCGTTTGCCGTGATTCCGGCGGTGTTCGCGGCTGGGATTGAGCCCGGCGCAGGTCCCGGACTGGTGTTCGAGACGCTGCCCTTCATCTTCAACAAAATGGCAGGAGCCGCCCCGGTGGTGAGTTCCATCATCTCCATCATCTTCTTCGTGGCCATCCTGGCGGCCGCCCTCACATCGGCCATTTCCATGCTGGAGGTGGGCGTGGCCTTCCTCACGGAGGAAAAGGGCATGAAACGCGTCCCTGCCACGCTCCTGCTGGCGCTGTTCACCTGGGGGGTGGGCATCCTCTGCAGCCTGTCCTTCGGGCCGATGAGCGGGGTGAAGATCTTCGGGAACACCTTCTTCGACTTCCTGGACCACCTGTGTTCCGACTGGCTGATGCCGGCCGGCGGCCTGGTGTTCACCCTATTCGTAGGCTGGAAAATGTCCAAGGCCAGCGTACGGGACGAGCTGACCAACGGAGGCCGTTGCAACGCGGTTACATACAAGATTTTCTACTATCTGATCCGATTTGTGGCCCCTGTGGGCATCGTGACGGTTACCCTTACCAATCTGCTGCTTTAGATTCCCAGCTCTTCCTTCATGGCCCGCAGCAGGTCGAAAGCTTGCAGCGGGGTCATGTTGTTGAGATCGGCTTCGCGAAGGCGGTCCCGGAGGGATTCCAGCAGCGGGTCGTCCAGCTGGAACATAGACAGCTGCAGGCTGCCGTCCTTTTCCACGCGGCCTTCGCGCGTATTGTGCGGTTTCACCGGCGTCAAAGCACCCGCCCTTTCCAGCGCCTGGCTGTTCTCCAGGGCCTTCAGCGTGCGTTTGGCGCTCTCCAGCACCTGTCCCGGCATCCCGGCCATCCGGGCCACGTGGATACCGAAGCTGTGGGCGCTGCCGCCTTCCTTGATCTTCCGCAGGAAAATCACCTCCCGGCCCACCTCCTTCACAGTAACGTGGAAGTTCTTCACCCGCGGGAATAGGCCCTCCAGATCGTTCAGCTCATGATAATGGGTGGCGAACAGCGTCTTGGCACCCTTGCCGTATTCGTGGATATATTCCACGATGCCCCGGGCGATGGACATGCCGTCGTAGGTGGAGGTTCCCCGGCCGATTTCGTCCAGCAGCACCAGCGAACGGGCGCTCAAGTTGTGCAGAATCATCGCTGTTTCAAGCATTTCCACCATGAAGGTAGATTCTCCGCGGGAAATGTTGTCCGTAGCTCCCACGCGGGTGAAGAGCTTGTCAAAGACACCGATGCGGGCTTCTTCGGCCGGAACGAAGGAGCCGATCTGGGCCATGAGCACGATGAGGGCCGTCTGTCGCAGCAGGGCGCTCTTACCCGCCATGTTGGGGCCGGTGAGGATGATGATCTGCTGCTTTTCGGAGTCCAGGTAAACATCGTTGGGGATATACTCCTCGCCGGGGGCCATGAGCGTCTCTATCACCGGATGGCGGCCGGCCTTGATATCCAGCGCCAGGGAGTCATCCATTGTCGGCCGACAATAATGCCGCTCCGAAGCCTGCTCCGCAAACCCTGCCAGCACATCCACCTGGGCCATGATGCGGCTGTTCCGCTGGATCTGGGCTATCTGCTGCTGAATCTGGCCGATAAGGGCTGCGTACAAACGTGTCTCTATCTCATAGATGCGGCTTTCGGCCGTTACTATCTTCTCTTCGTACTCCTTCAGTTCCTCCGTGATGTAGCGCTCGGCATTCACCAGGGTCTGTTTCCGGATCCACTCCGGCGGAACCTGGTCCTTATAGGCATTCCGCACCTCGATATAATAGCCGAATACGTTGTTGTAAGCGATTTTCAATGAGGCGATTCCAGTACGTTCTGCCTCCTGCTGCTGCATCTGGAGGAGGTAGTTTTTTCCGCTGCCGGAAAGGCTTCTCAAGTCGTCCAGCTCCGGGTCCACCCCATCGGCAATCACGGGGCCCTTCCCAATTTGGGAGGCGGGTTCCGGGCTTAATACCCGGCCGATCTCCTTCAGCACCTTTTCGCAGGAGGCCAGGCCTTTCAGCAGGCTGTCCACGGGGCTTCCGGCGCAGCGTTCCCGGATGGGACGCATCAGCGACAGGCCCCGGCCCAGTTGAATCACTTCCCGCGGCAACGCTTTTCCGGTAGCTACCCGGCCCAGGATTCTTTCCAGGTCTCCCATCTTGCCGATATCGGCCTGAGTCTCCTGCAGAACCTCCTGGTTTTCAACGAAGTATTGTACTATGTCGTAACGGGCGTTCAGCTCTTTCCGGTCCAGGATAGGAAGGGCCAGCCAACTCCGGAGCAGTCGGGCGCCCATGGGTGAGGAACACTTGTCCAAGGTCTCTACCAGTGACACGCCATCCTCTCCGGCGCTGCTGCGGAACACTTCCAGGTTGCGGAGGGTGAACTTGTCCATCCACACGAACTTCCGCTCGTCTATCCGGCCGATGGAACAGATATTCTTGAGTCCCACGTGCTGCGTCTGCTCCAGATACACCATCAGGGCGCCGGCGGCGGCCACCCCCAACGGATAGGTTTCAATGCCGAATCCTTTCAGGCTTTCCACCCCCAGTTGCCGTTTCAGGCGCTCGGCGGCGGCATCGTACACAAAGGCCCACTCGTCTATGCTGGTGCAATAATAGTCACCGAAACGCTCCTTAACCCCCTTTTCACAGCCCCTTTGCAGCACCAGTTCCTTGGGATTCAGCGAACCCAGCAGGGTGCCGATATAGTCCAGCGCCCCCTGTGCCACCTGGAACTGTCCGGTGGAAACATCCAGAAAAGCGGCCCCGCACTGGTCTTTCTCGAAGTACAGTCCGCAAAGGAAATTGTTTTCCTTCACTTCCAGCATGTTTTCCCCGAAGGAAATACCCGGAGTGACAATTTCCGTAATGCCCCGTTTAACCAGTTTCTTGGCAAACTTGGGGTCTTCCAGCTGGTCGCACACGGCCACCTTGAAACCCGCCCGTACCAGTTTGGTTAAGTAATTCTCCAGGGCGTGATGCGGAAAACCGGCCATGGCCACCGGCCCTTTGTCCCCGTTGGATTTCTTGGTTTGCACCAGGCCCAGTACGCGGGAAGCGGTTACGGCGTCGTCGGAATAGCATTCATAGAAGTCCCCCACGCGGTACAGCAGCAGGGCCTCGGGGTGTTGGGCCTTCACCTCGAAGTAATGCCGCAGCATAGGGGTATCTTCCGCTATTTTTGCCATTGCGGCAAATTTACGAAACCTTGGAAAGTTCGGCAACAAAAACCGACCTTTTTGTAACCGAAAGCGTAAAAAATATGTGTTCGGCGACAAAACAGCCTCTTTTTGTTGCCGACGTTTCTCTAATCGCCGGATTGGAAAAACCGACAGTATTGGTTATCTTTGCAGGTTATGAAACGCGTACTGGTTATAGCCTATTACTGGCCGCCGTCCGGAGGTTCGGGCGTGCAGCGCTGGGTGAAATTCTGCAAATACCTGCCTGCAGAGGGCTGGCAGCCGGTAGTTTTCGCCCCGGAGAATGCCGATTACCCAGCCCTGGACCCATCCCTGGAGGCCGATTTGCCCAAAGACCTGGAGGTCCTTCGCGGCCATATCTGGGAACCGTACGCGGCCTATCGAAAACTCTTGGGCGGCAAGGATGCCAGTACGCAGGTTACAGAGATTTCCTCCGGGGAAAAGACCTGGAAGCAGCGCCTGAGCCTTTGGATCCGGGCCAACTTGTTTGTGCCGGACCCGCGGGTGGGCTGGGTAAAACCCAGTGTGAAAACCCTCAAGGCATACTTGGTGGAACATCCTGTGGATGTGATGGTTACAACTGGCCCGCCCCATTCCGTCCACCTAATTGGCATGCAACTGCATAAAGCGCTGGGTATACCTTGGATTCCGGATTTCCGGGACCCGTGGAGCCGGATGTACTACCTGAAATATCTGCCGATGACGGAGAAGACCTGGAAAAAACTCCGCCGACAGGAACAGGCGGTACTGGATTCCTGCAGCACCGTGCTCACCTGCACCCCGCTTGTACAGGAAGAGTTTCAAGCTCAGACTTCTACGCCCGTAGCCTGCATTACCAACGGATTTGATGAGGCCGATTTCGCCGAAAGGCTGCTGCCCCGCCGGGACAGGCATTTCAACATCACCCATACCGGCCTTTTTGCCGCCGACGGCAATCCCCTTGCCCTCTGGAAGGTCCTGGGCATCCTGGCCGCATCGGAACCCGGCTTCCGGGAAGACCTGCGCATCCGCCTGGTGGGAAAGGTGGACAAGGAGATTCTGGAGTCCATCAAAGCCGCGGGGCTATCGGCCAATGTGGTGGAACTGGGGCCGCAGAACCATGCCACGGCCATACTGGAGCAGCGTGCGGCCACGATACTCATCCTTCCCATGCGGAACGATGCTCAGTATCGGCCTATCCTGCCGGGGAAACTGTTCGAGTACCTGGCAGCCCGCCGGCCCATCCTGGGTATCGGCCAGGAAGACGGTGCCATGGCCCGGGTGCTGTTTTCCGCCAAGGCAGGCATAACGGCCGATTGGGAGGAGACCGCCCCCATGCGTGCCTTCCTGGCCAATGCCTGGCGCCGGCATTGTGAGGGCGGTGTACCTGCCACCAGCGGAGACATCAGCCCCTACACCCGCCGGAACCTCACCCATGCCCTGGCGAGGCTCCTCCTTCGCGTGTCTTCGGACACGAAACAGGCCGATTTGGTGTCCGAACGCCCCAAAAACAAAGCTTCGGACACGGAATAGGGGGTTTTGGTGTCCGAACACAACTTTGAAACAACAGTAGTAATGAATTGGAAGAAAATAGCAGCAGCCGTTGGCATAGTGGCGCTGTTCCTGGCGCTCAGTTATGGTTTTGTGCCGCAGGTGCTGGACGGTAAGATTGTGAACCAGAGCGATATCTCCGGGTATATCGGCATGTCGCATGAGATGACGGAATGGAACCGGGAGCATCCGGACAATCCCACCTATTGGACGGATTCCATGTTCGGCGGTATGCCCACAACGGCCATCTCCACCCAGAACGGCGGTGACTACACGCAGAAGCTGTACGACCTGCTGTTTATCGGCAAGCGTCCCGCCACCTGGCTCTTCGTAGCACTGCTGGGAGCTTTCCTGCTGTTTCTGGCCTTGGGTGTAAGCTGGCCCGTGGCCATCGGCGGTGCCATTGCCATTGCCTTCTGCAGCTACAATTTCCAGATTATCCAGGTGGGTCACAACACCAAGATGCAGGCCATCGCCCTCATGCCCTGGGTGCTGGCTGCGCTGGTGTTCACATATAAGTCCAAAGGTTTCTGGAAAACCCTCCTGGGCGCCACCCTTTTTGGCCTTACCCTCAGCCTGCAAATCAAAGCCAACCATCAGCAGATATCCTATTATCTGGCCATTATCGTATTGGTTTACGCGCTGGTAGAGTTTATCGGCTCGCTTAAAAACAAAGCCTGGAAACCGTTCTTGCTGGCATCGGCCTTATTGCTTGTGCTGGGCGGTGCGGGCATTGCCACCAATGTGAACAAGCTGTTGCCCCTGGCCAAATATACGCCCAACACCATGCGCGGCGGTTCGGAGTTGTCGCAGGATGGCGCTGGCAGCAGCGGCCTGGACCTGGATTATGCCACTGCCTGGAGCTATGGCTGGGAAGAGTTGCCCAACCTGCTGATACCCAACTTTAACGGCGGCTCCTCGTCCGGTGCGGTAGATCCGGACAAATCGGAAACGGTGAAGTTCCTGAAGCAGGCCGGGCAGAAAAACGTGCGGGAAGTGGCCAAGACCCTGCCTCTTTACTGGGGCCCGCAGCCCTTCACCGCCGGTCCCATGTATATGGGCGCCATCACCCTCTTCCTCTTTGTGCTGGGGCTGGGCCTGTACAAAGGCCGGGAGAAGTGGTGGCTGCTTGCCGTTACCCTACTGGCTGTGCTGATGGCCGTGGGAAGCCACTTCATGGCCTTTACCAAATTCTGTTTCAACGTATTGCCGCTCTATAACAAGTTCCGGACGGTATCCATGGCACTGGTAATCCTGCAGGTGACGCTGCCGGTGCTGGGCTTCCTCACGCTGGATAGGATTGTGCGCGGAGAATATGATCTGAAGGCCTTCCGCAAAAAGGGTCTCATCGCTTTCGCGGTTACCGGTGGCTTCTGCCTGCTCTGCTGGCTGGTTCCGGGCCTCTTCGGCAGTTTCACCGGAGGGTCCGACGCCCAGATGCAGGATGTCCTGGTGGATGCCCTGCTGAAGGACCGCATCGCCCTTTTCCGGGCCGATGCCCTCCGCTCCCTGCTCCTGATTTTCGGCACGGTCGGCCTGATAGTGTGGGCGCTTGCCCAACAAAAGCCCGTTGCCGGTATCGGCCGCAAGTGGATAGCGGCCACCGGCATCTGCCTGCTGGTGCTGGTGGACCTGTTCGCTGCCGGCAAGCGCTACCTGAACGCCAGCCACTTCACCACGCCCAAGGACTTCAACGCCCCCTTCAAAGAACGCCCCGTAGACCAGATTATCAAGGCCGATAAAGATCCGCAGTACCGGGTGCTGGACCTTACGGTAAATGTGTTCAACTCCTCCGTGCCTTCCTACCATCACAAGAGCATCGGCGGCTATTCCCCGGCCAAGCTGCAGCGTTATCAAGACCTCATCGAGCACTATCTCACCGGAGAGATCAACGGCCTGTACAAGCAGCTGAACTCCGCTGAGGATTTGCAGGAAGTAAGTGATTATATGGCAGTTTCAACGCCCGTACTGAATGCGCTGAACACCCGATATGTGATACTGGCCGATGACTATCCACCTCTGGTGAACGACGGAGCCTTCGGCCCGGCCTGGTTTGTGGACTCGGCCGTGGAGGCTGCAACGCCGGACGAAGAGATTGCCCTGCTGGGCTCCGTGGATTTAAGGCACCAGGCCGTGGTGACCACCCCTGTCATTCTGAGCGGCAGCGAAGAATCTGACACCATCGGCCTTACCTCCTACGCCCCCAACGAGCTGCATTACCATTACAGTGCCGCTGCGGACCGCCTGGCCGTCTTCAGTGAAATCTATTACCCGAATGGCTGGTCGGCCAGCGTGGACGGGCAGCCGCTGCAGCTCCTCCGGGCCGACTGGACCCTCCGCGCCGCCCTTCTCCCCGCCGGTGAGCACGACGTGGTGATGCACTTCCTCCCGGAGAGCTACCGCATCGGCGCCCGCATCTCCACCCTCTCCTCCATTCTGCTGCTTCTGCTATTGCTTAGTAGCTTGATTATCAACTATATAACAAAAGCTCCCTGTGTCTGGAATCACAGGGAGGAAAACGTAAGTGACTGATAATCAATGATCCGTTAAACCGCGCCGGCCAGCTGGGAGGCCAGGTCCAGGAAGGCTAAGGCGTCCGGACGGGTGCCCAGGGCGGAAGGCTGGCCGATATCGCCGCCTTCGCGGATGCCCTGCACCAGCGGAATCTGTCCCAGCAGGGGAATCTCCAGTTCCTTAGCCATGCGGGAGCCGCCGTCCTGGCCGAAAAGGTAGTACTTCTCCTCCGGATGGGCGGCCGGGGTGAACCAGGCCATGTTTTCCACCAGCCCGTAGATCCGGCGGTTCACGGAAGGATTCCGGAACATATCCACGCCTTTCCGCACATCGGCGAGGGCCACTTCCTGGGGGGTGGTTACAATAACGGCACCCGAAAGCGGAATGTCGCTTACCAGGGAAATGTGGATATCGCCCGTTCCCGGAGGCATGTCGATGAGCAGATAGTCCAGCGGCCCCCATTTGGTCTGTAAAATAATCTGTTTGAGGGCGTTGCAGGCCATCGGCCCGCGCCAGATGAGGGCCTGCCCGGCTTGAGCAAAGTAGCCGATGGACATCCACTTCACGTTGTATTTTTCTATGGGGATGAAGAGTTCCCTGCCTTCCTCGCCTTCCATCTCCGGCACATAACCTTCCGTACCCGTCATGATGGGGACGGAGGGGCCGTAAACATCGGCATCGGCCAGTCCCACCCGGTAGCCCAGCCGCGCCAGGGCGATGGCCAGGTTCACCGCAACGGTGCTTTTGCCCACGCCGCCCTTGCCGGAAGCTATGCCGATAATGTGGCCCACTTCCCGCACCTGGTCCAGGTTCAGCTCGTTTACCGTTTTCTTGGCGGGCTCCTTTACGATGGTTTTCACCTCCACGGCCGTTCCGCCGGGGGCGTTCCTGTAGACGGCCGCCTGCGCGGCTCCCACCAGGTAGTTTTTCAGCGGGTCCGGCCGTTTTGGAAAAGCCAGCGTAATAACCACATGATTTTCAGTTATTTCCAAATTGGAGACCATGCCCAGCGACACAATATCCTTGTCGTCCCGGCCGGGATGCTGCACCTCGCGCAGCCACTGCAAAACCAAATCTTTTGTCATTGTAACGGAATTTGTCACAAAATTAGTCAAATTCCCCGAAAACACCACCGCCTTCCGGTCCCGTGACAATCTAAGTCACGTTTCGAGCCTGTTTCTAAACAAAGCCCGTTCACACTGACGGACAAAGTCACGTTTCCGGAATCAAACGTGACTGAGATGGTTAAAACAGCCGGAGCCGGTAGCCGAAGCTGAGTTCGAAGGCAGCACTGTGTGCCGAATAGAAGTTATCCGGGGCATCGGCCCGCGGGAAATACCAAGAAACGCCCGGCTGGACGAACAGCGAGCCGCGCCGGAAAATCCGGTACTGCACTCCGGCCGACAGGTCCACGGACCAGAGGGCGTCCCGCAGCAGACTGTGGGATTCCTCCAGGGTCTGGACCGAGCCGCCGGAAAGCGGTTCGGCCGTGGTGCGTACCCGGCTGGCCACCGCGAACTGATACATCGGCCCGCCGGTGACATACAGCCCCAGCCGACGGCCCTGCCAGAAAGAGTACTGCAAATGCAAGGGGATACCCAAGTAGTACTGGTCTTTCCGGGTTTCAATACGGTTGCTGCCGGCCTCAGTGGTAAGGGTGGTCTGGAGCGGGGACAGTACCACGCCGGACTCCAGCGACAGCCGCCGCGTGAGCCCCACGTTCACGCCCAGGGCCCAGCGGGGCAGCCGGGCATAGCTGGAGTTGGTTGTGCTGGGCTTGTTCCGCCCCACCATCCGGAATTCGGCCGATGGGCCCGAGGCATCGGCTTTGGTAAACAGGGCCGATGGCAGCCCGTAGCCGTTCACAACGTCGGCCGTGTGCTGTGAAGGGCCGGAGGAGGAAAGGGTAATTTGTACGCCCGGGGTAAAAGTACGGCGGGGTTCAGAGACGGATTCCGGTGGAATCTGCTGCGCTACAGGAAGATTGCCGACAGGGGATTCCTCTGTGATAGGAGATTCTTTCGCTTCGCTCAGAATGACAGAAGGGTCTTCGCCCGGCATGACAGGAAACTCTTCACTCGGCATGACGGGGGTATCTTCGTCCAAAGTGACAGGAGGGTATTCGTCCTGAATAACAGGGAGCACTTCGTTCGGAATCTGCCGGGTTCTGGCCAGGGAACGGACAGAGGACGGAACAAAAGCAGAAAGTTCCGTCCGGATTTCAGGGATTGTTATAGCGGCCAATCCACCGGGGACGAGGGTGACGGCCGGCTTCGGAGAAACGGGGCGCAGGAATACGAACCAGGCTATGGCGGCAGCGGCTGCCAGGCCGGCAGCTGCATACCAGAAGGCCGCAGGAAGGCGGCGTCTGCGGGACTCAACGCCGGCGCGGACTGCGTCCCACAGCCCCTCCGGCGGCGCTTCCCGGTAGTCCTCAAACAGCTCGGGAAGCTGGTCTGTCCAGTTTTTATTCATGGTTCTGTTCCTTTATATAGGCTTTGATTTTTTTGGCAAGCGTGGCCCTGGCCCGGAAGAACTGGGAGGCCGATGTATCCTCCTTGATTCCCAGCAGGGCTGCTATCTCTTTATGACTTTTCTTTTCGAAGACAAAGAGGTTGAAGACAGTCCTGTAACCATCCGGCAGGGAGCGGATCATCTCCAGAATCACGCCCGGAGGGATTTCAGGCAGGGAAAAATCGGCCTCATCTTCCTGCTCCGGGAGGTCTTCCACGTACACCAGGCGGCCGTTTTTCCGCAGGGCCTTCAGCGACTGGTTCACCACAATCCGCGAAGCCCAGGCCCGAAGGCTTCCCTCGCCCCTGTACTGGAATCGGCCGATATGGTCTATCATCTGCAGGAAAGACTCCTGCAGGGTATCCTCTACATCGGCCCGGCCGGTGAGATAACGCGAGCATACCGCAGTAAGATACCCGGCATACCGGTCGTAGAAACACCGGATTCCGTCGGGGTCCTTGCTGCGGACAAGCCTTACCAGCTCCTGTTCGTCCGGACTATTCTGTCCGGCCCTTGAAGAGGAACTGTTTTTCAGCCGTCTCTCCTGCACAGGTCTTCCATTTTAAAGTAATAACGTCGTTCTCGTCAGTATCTGAGAATAAAGTGTTTATATCAAAATAAACCAAAGCGTCGGCCTTTTCGGTCCGGGCATCCCCATTAGCATTGTGCACCAGGGTCAGCACCCGGGGCTTGTTCTGGGAAAGAGAAACCGAATGACGGATATGGCCATCTCCCCACCAGGCCGAATAGTGGATGGTGAGATATCCGTCTTCCAGGGAGGTCATCCAGTCTTCTATTACATCCAGTCCGTCATCAGCCGCCGGCCCGCCGGGACTGTCCCCTTTGTCGCCGTGTGCAGAAAGCCCGCCCGGCTCCACATCTTCATACCACAGAATCTCCGCCCAGCAGAATTTAGTTTCGGGAGGTCTGTTCAGAAGCATGAATTCACAATATACCCGGTCTTTTTCCCAGGTTCTATGGCTTTGGTCGGGATCTACGATGGAAAGCTTGTCGTTCACTTGCAGATAACGGGTCCCGTCGGGAAAGGTTTTGGCCGATGCAATGGCCGGATAGGTTTTACCGGGCTCCACACCCAGATCGGCCCAAATAGGATACTCGTAAATGGGATGCTCCTCCTTCGTGGCTGAACAGGAACTCAAAAGCCCTGCCAGCAATATGCAGAATATGTCCAGCCGTTTTTTCATAACCCGTATAAGAAATCCAAGTTTAAGTCAATCTTGCACGAATATAGGGAATTTTTGCTATTTTTGTCTTCCAAACCAAATGAGTATGAAACGTATTCTTGCTTTAATCGCCGCCCTCGCCGTGTCGGTGAGCGCGCTGGCCGACGAAGGAATGTGGCTGCTGCCCCTCCTGAACCAGATGAACAAAAAAGACCTCAAGGCAGCGGGCTGCAAGCTCTCCCCGGAGGAAATTTATTCCATTAACAAGTCTTCTCTCAAAGACGCCATCGTCCAGTTCGGCGGCGGCTGCACGGGAGAGATGATATCGGCCCAGGGCCTGGTGATTACCAACCACCACTGCGGCTATAGCAGCATCCAGAGCCTTTCCACCGACGAGCACAACTACTTGATGGACGGCTACTGGGCCAAGAATACTGGCGAGGAAATCCCCGCTCCGGGCCTCAGCGTCACCTTCCTCATTTCCATGGAGGATGTTACTTCCGTAATGGAAAAGGCCGAGGACCAGCAGGCCAAGGCCGATGAGTTGGTGAAAGCCGCCAATGCCGCCAACCCCCATTGCCAGGCCGAGGTGGAGAGCTTCTACAACGAGAATGTCTATTACCTCATCGTCTATAAGACCTACCGCGACGTGCGCTTCGTGGCCGCCCCTCCGGCATCCATGGGTAAATTCGGCGGAGAGACGGACAACTGGATGTGGCCCCGTCACACCTGCGATTTCTCCATGTTCCGCGTATATGCCGACAAGGACAACCAGCCCGCCGCCTACAGTCCGGACAACGTGCCCTACAAGCCCGTCCGCAGCCTGAAGATTGCCACGGGAGGCGTGAAGGAAGGCGACTATGCCATGATCATGGGCTATCCCGGCAGCACCCAGCGCTACCAGACGGCCACCCAGCTGAACCAGATGATTGCTACCCATCGCATCTCCATTGACGCCCGCACCGTGCGCCAGGACCTGATGTGGGAGGCCATGTGCGCGGACCCGTCCGTGCAGCTCAAGTACGCCAACAAGTACGCCGGCAGCGCCAACGGCTGGAAGAAGTGGCAGGGTGAGGAACTGGCCTTCGGCAACCTGAACATCATCCCCCGCGAGGAGCAGAAAGAGGCCGCGCTGAAGGCCTGGATCGAGGCCGACCCGTCCCGCAAGGCCCTTTACGGAGACCCCGTAGCCGATATCGATGCTTATGTGAAGAAGAATGCTGCCGACAACCAGGCCGTCACCCTGCTGTCCGAGACGGTGAACTCCATTGAGCTCCTGGGCATGGGCGCCAACCTCATGAACGCCTATTCCCGCGGTCTGCAGCAGGGCCGGGACAGCGTGGCTGCCCTGGCATCGGCCAAGGAGTCCCTGCAGCGCCGCTACCGCGACTATGTGGAAGCCCTGGATCGCAAAGAGGCCGTAGCCATGCTGGAATTCTACCGCAAGAGCGCCAAGCCGGAAGACTACCCGAATGCCGATTTCGCCACCCTGGACATCCCCGCCTACGTGGAGAACCTGTTCAATAACAGCGCCTTCACTTCTTACGAGAAGATGCAGGCTGCATCGGCCGATGAATTGAACAATGATCCGGCCATGGGCCTCTATACTTCCCTGGTCATGGTGGTGATGAAGCACTATACCGCCCTTTACGGTTCGCCGGAAGAGGAAGCCAAGTACGGCACTGCCCGCAAGAACTTCACCGCCGCCCTCATGGAGTGGCAGAAGGGCAAGGCCATGTATCCGGACGCCAACTTCACCATGCGCCTCACCTACGGCCACGTGCTGCCCTACAGCCCCAAGGACGCCCTCAAGTACCTGCACTACACCACCGCCAAGGGCCTGCTGGAGAAAGAGGATCCGGAGAACCCGGAATTCATCCTGCCTGCCGGTGTGAAGTCCCTCATCCTCGCCGGAGATTATGGCCGCTGGGCCGACAAGGACGGCACCCTCCACACCTGCTTCCTCACCAACAATGACATCACCGGCGGCAACTCTGGCTCCCCGGTCCTGGACGCCAAGGGCAACCTCCTGGGCCTGGCCTTCGACGGAAACTGGGAGAGCATGAGCTCCGACGTGATGTTCGAGCCGGACCTCCAGCGCTGCATCTGCGTGGACATCCGCTACGTGCTGTGGATGATTGAAAAGTTCGGTGGCGCCACCAACCTCATTAACGAGCTCACCTACGCCAAATAATACCTAGCGGATAAACAACTGATAATTAGTGTTTTAAGCAAAAGTCTGGGTCCGTTTTGACACCCAGACTTTTGCTTAAATATCTGTTTGCCAAAAAGTTAAGTGCCAGGCAACACAACACATATGAGAATCTCGCCGTTATTTGCTAACTTTGCCGAAAATTACAATTGCCATGGCCATTAAAGAAATGCCTGTCTGGAAATGGGTGCTGCTGTTTCTCGCGGCACTCTTCCTGTCCCTGTTGTTGTATGGTTCTTCCATGCTTGTCACCCTTCTTCCTGTGGCCTGGGGCCGATGGGTGGGTTCTGTGCTGGTAGCGGCCGCCATGCTGGGGCTGTACACGCTCTTTGTCCGCTGGTTCGAAAAGCACTGGGCACAAGACCTGCCCCTGGATAAGAGCCTACCCCATACCGGCATCGGCCTGGGTGTGGGACTGGGCTATTTCATTGTAGTAGTGGCCCTCATGATGGCTTTCGGCGTGTATCGGATTGTGGGAACCGGGCATGAATGGAGCGATATCCTGGATTCCTTCTTCGTGTTCCTGCTGGTGGCCATTGGCGAAGAACTGGTTTTCCGGGGCGTGCTGTTCCGCTGGATAGACGAAAAGTGGGGCTTTATCGTCGCCCTGGTGGTTTCGGCCCTGGTCTTCGGCCTGGTACACATTTCCAACGACAACGCCTCCTGGTGGTCTTCCGTGGCCATCGCCATCGAGGCGGGCCTGCTGCTGGGAGCCATCTATAAGTACTCCGGCACGCTGTGGGCGCCCATCGGTGTGCATTGGGCCTGGAACTTCTCCCAGGGCAATATTTTCGGCTTTAAGGTTTCCGGGACGGATGCCGGCGCCTCCCTGCTGTACAGCGATGTCTCCGGCAGCGAGTGGCTTTCCGGCGGCGCCTTCGGGGCAGAAGCTTCCGTGATAGCCGTGGTGGTGGGCGCCGCCGTATCGGCCTGGCTCATCTGGAGAATCTATAAGCGTGCCTAAAGCACAGCTAATACCTTATTTGGAACCGGGCCGAAGGGAAGCCGGATGTGACGAGGCAGGCCGGGGTCCGCTGGCCGGGCCAGTGTATGCCGCAGCCGTCATCTTGCCGGCCGATTTCCACCATCCGCTCCTGAACGACTCCAAGCAGATGACGGAAAAAGCCCGGGAGGAATTAAGGCCGATAATAGAGGCCGAAGCCGTGGCTTGGGCGGTGGAAGCAGTTCAGCCAGAGGAAATTGACAAGTTGAACATCCTCTGGGCCTCCGTTACGGGTATGCAGCGGGCCGTGCTCCGGCTGGATCCGGCCCCGGAGTTTCTGCTGATAGACGGAAACAAGTTCCGCCCCTTCGGCCCGTATGGCTTCAAGGACTACCGGACCGTGGTGCACGGAGATGCCACCTATGCATCCATCGCTGCAGCCTCGGTGCTGGCCAAAACCTGGCGGGACGCCTTTATGCGGGAGCTGTCGGCCCAGTATCCCGAATACGGCTGGGACCGCAACATGGGCTACCCCACCGCCGAACACATAGCAGCCATCCGGCGTTACGGCTACACGCCCTGGCACCGGAAGTCCTTTCACGTTAAAGAGTTGGAACCCTCTCTGTTTTAATTCCGGGAACGAAAACACCGCAAAAACGTTCCCGAAGGCGTTGTGTCCTTTGGAATTGCGCGAAAAATCGTTATATTTGCAGACTGCCTTGAAAAACGCAAAATTAATTAATATCCAATGAAAACTTACACTACTAAAAACATCCGCAACGTTGTCTTGATTGGTGCTCCCCGCAGCGGTAAAACCACCCTGTCCGAGGCTATGCTCTTTGAAGGCAAGGTCATTGACCGCCGCGGTTCCGTAGAAGAAAAGAACACCGTGTCCGACAACACCGAGTTCGAACAGACCAACCAGAAGTCCATCAACGCCACTCCGCTGTATGCAGAGTTCGGCGGCTGCAAGATCAACTTCATCGACGCTCCGGGTTCCGACGATTTCTCCGGCGGCGCCCTTTCTGCCTTCAAGGTGGTGGAAGCTGCCGTGATGGTGATGAACGGCACTGCCGGCATCGAGGTGGGCACCACCCTCTTCGGCCGTTATGCCGACCAGTATGGCGTTCCCATGGTCATCGCCGTAAACCAGATGGACCACGACAAGGCCAACTGGGACGGTGTGCGCACCGCCATCAGCGAAGAATTCGGCAAGAAGGCCATCTTGTGCCAGTTCCCGGTGAACCCCGGTCTGGGCCTGGAAGGCTTTGTGGATGTCATCACCATGAAGTTCTACAATCGCAAGAACGAAGAGCTGGAGATTCCCGCCGCTTATGCCGATGAGGCCGAAGAACTCCGCGCCGAACTGATGGAGAAGGCTGCCGAAGGTTCCGACGAACTGATGGAGAAATTCTTCGAGACCATGGAACTTAGCACTGACGAGATTCGTCAGGGCCTGCGTGAAGGTCTGTTGAAGGGAGAGACCATCCCGGTGTTCTGCACCGCCGCCAAGGAGAATATCGGCGTAAAGCGTTTGATGGAATTCATCGTGAACGTGATTCCTTCCCCGGAAGGAAAGGAAGAGCCCACCGTGGACGGCGGCACCCTCAAGTGCGACCCGGCAGGCCCCACCGCCCTGTTCATCTTCAAGACATCTGTGGAGCAGCACCTCGGTGAAGTTTCCTACTTCAAGGTGATGAGCGGTACCCTCAACGAAGGTGCCGACCTGGTGAACCCCGAAACCGGCAACGGCGAGCGTCTCAGCGCCATCTATGCCGTGGCTGGTTCCAAGAAGGAAAAGGTTTCCTCCATCAGCGCCGGTGATATCGGCTGCGTCATGAAGCTCAAGGCCGGCAAGACGGATGTCACCCTGGCCCAGAGCGGCGTGGAGGCCTGCAAGCACATGGTATTCCCGGACGCCAAGTACCGCTGCGCCGTGAAGGCCGTGGACAAGAACGACGAGGCCAAGGTGGGCGACGCCCTCAACAAGGTAGCTGCCCAGGATCCCACCATCAACGTGGAGTATTCCAAGGAACTGCGCCAGACCATCCTTTCCGGTATGGGCGAGCAGCACATCAACTATGTGAAGTGGAGAGTGACCAACGAGTTCAAGCAGAACATCGAAATCTACGCTCCAAAGGTTCCTTACCGCGAGACCATCACCAAGATTGCAACGGCCCAGTACCGTCACAAGAAGCAGTCCGGCGGTGCCGGTCAGTTCGGTGAGGTGCATCTGCTGGTTTGCCCGTACGTGGAAGGCCAGGAAGCCCCCAAGAACTTCAAGATCGACGGCAAGGATGTGGTGTTCAACTTCAAGAGCCAGGACATCACGGACCTCGAGTGGGGTGGCAAGCTGGAATTCTACAACTGCGTTGTGGGTGGTTCCATCGACCTTTCCTTCATGCCCGCTATCCTTAAGGGTATCAAGAGCAAGATGGAGGAAGGCCCGCTCACCGGTTCCTACGCCCGCGACATCCGCGTGTATGTCTATGACGGTAAGATGCACCCGGTGGACTCCAAGGAAATCGCCTTCATCATTGCCGGCCGCAATGCCTTCAAGGAGGCCTTCCGTCAGGCTGGTCCCAAGATCCTGGAACCCATCTACAATGTGGACATCTTCACTCCCAACGAGTATGTGGGTCCCTGCATGAGCGACCTCAACACCCGTCGCGGCATGATCATGAACCAGGATATGGAGAAGGGCTTCACCGTGCTGCACGCCCGCGTTCCGCTGGCCGAGCTGTACCGCTACTCCACCATCCTGAGCTCCCTCACCGGTGGTTCCGCCACCTTCCAGATGAAGTTCGCGGAATACGTCCAGGTGCCGGCCGATGTCCAGACCAAGCTGCTGGCCGAATACGCCGCCCAGGAGCAGGAGGAAGACTAATCCTCCCTTCGCGGGTGCGAAAACCCCACATTTTGCCCCCGAGAGCCTTTATTTGCTGCTCCCGGGGGCAATTTTATGCCTTTTTGCCCCCGAAGTGTAGTGTTTTTGGGATTCTTTTTATACATTTGTAACAATCAGCCACATTTCCTATATGAAACAAATGTATCTAGAACCTGAAGTGCAGGTGTTATTCCTTTCATTGGAGAACAGTGTGCTCTTCGCCAGCAATGAAGGGTTTCCTGTGAACCCGGTGGATCCGGGATTTGCCCCAGCCCCGTTTGAATCCCTGTTTGAATTTTAACTGGAACGCGCTATGAAAAAGAATGCTTTATTTGCTTTGATGGCGGTTGTTCCGCTGATGGTGCTGTCCTGCGCCAAAGAAATGGCCGTTGAGGCTCCGGAAACGCCTCAAGTTCAGGCGGATCCCTGGACACCTGTCGATTTTGTGGAGGCTCCTGCCCTTGCCGGAGATCATTCCGTATCAGCAGGTTTTTCATCGGATAAAACCAAAACGCATCTGGAAATGAACGGTGCGGGAACGTATGCCGGTCTTCTTTGGAATTCGGGCGATACCTTTAGAATGGTGGGAATGAATAGCGACGGCTATTATCAAACCGCAACTTATTCTACATCAAGTTCAGGTGCTAGAGCAGATTTCTCAACAGGGTCCTCAATAGCTGCAGCATATACTGTCAGCGGCCTGCATAGCGTTTCTCCGGCTTCTGCATTTATGGGTGTTACGTTTATCGGCTCTGAAAAACATTTCAAGGTTCAAATTCCTTCCAGCCAGACCGCGGTTGCCGGGGGAGTGGACCCTTTGGCCATTCTGTCGTATGCACAATCCACGACTCAGGATGAAGATTTACACTTTAAGAATGCCGTATCACTGATAAAGTTCCGCTTGTCCGGGGATATCGTAAGCCAGGTAAAGAGTATTTCCTTTAAAGGTGTTTCCAACATTGCCGGTCAGTTTTATCTTTCGCTGGCCAGCAGTGAGCCGGCTTTTGCCGCAGGCTCTTACGGTGGATTGGTTTCTTCCCGTGAAGTTGTTTTGTCGGGTGATTTTGTCGCAGGGCAGGATTATTACATGGCGGTTGCCCCTTGCATAGAAGAAGGGTTTAAGATGACTTTTTCCAATAGCGACGGAACAAAGGTCTTAAAGAAAACATCAGAAAAGACCATTACGTTTAACCGTTCCACCATCACGGATTTTGGCACCATCAATATTGGAAACAGTTTCCCGGACCCGGAGCCGGCACCCACTCCTTATATAGCGGCGACCGCCGGTGCCAGCAAGGCGGTGACATTATGTGTGATTCCGGACGGTTTCCAGGAAAGCGAGCTGGACGAGTATGAGTTGCAGGCTAAATCGGGTATTGATGCACTCTTTAATACGGAGCCTTATAAAACGTACAAGAACTACTTTAATGTGTGGATTCTTAAAAAGGCCTCCAATGAAAGCGGCGCCAATATAACGGATGGCAGCGGTAATATTACAACCGCCCGTGACTGTTATTTCCAATCGAAATGGGGAGAGTCCAGTTATAGCGACATGAGTGCAAACGAAAGCAGGATAGATTCTTTTATCGAAGACAATTGCCCGGATATCATGGACGGGTCTCATACCCTTCAGGAGGTTCCTGTCCTGTTGATAATCAATGATACCCGCTATGGAGGAATCGCACACACCAGTTCCAACGGTAAAACATATTGTATGGTACCCACAACTTCCGGCTCTCTTGCCTGGGGGTATTATGGTGTGGAAGCGGCGAGTGTTACAGCCGCACCTAATGATACCCGGGAAGTCTCCTCGGCGGAAAGGTCTGAGATGGTTGTCAGTACCGGAACGTGGCGTAATACCTTGGTCCATGAATTCGGCGGACACAGTTTTGGCCGGCTAAAGGATGAATACTGGTATAACAGTTATAAAAGTGCGGCGACTTCTATGAGCACCCATACTTGGCCGGTTCCTTTTGGTCTCAATATTTCTGTTTCCTATGTCGCTGAAGAAACACCTTGGGCCGCCTTGCTGGAACCCACCAATGTGGCAAAAATGACAGCCACGGGAAAGAGTCAGTATACGGAACGTATAGGTGTGTTCCAGGGTGGTGATGTATCCATGTTCAACCGCTGGCGCAGTGAACGTATCAGTTGTATGATAGACAACCGCTGTTACTTCTCTACCTGGCAGAGATGGCTAATAGTCAACCGGATTATGACTTTGGCGGGTGAAGCGACTTTGGGCATAGACGAATTCCTTACCAATGACAAGCCGGAGGATCCTTTGCGGGACGGCGGCTCGTCTACGATGCTTCCGGAGGGACTGGTCAACAGCATTCCGCCGACGCCCGTACCACTGCTGCCTCCGCCAGTCTTCCATGAAGATTGGTAAGCGGTTGTGGCTAACCCTTTCTATAACAAGTATTTAAACGAATACCCTGCCGGCAATGTGCAGCAGGGTATTCTTATAAGCAGCTGAGTATGAAAGCATTAAGCATAGCCCTCACCTTTTTCCTGCTGCTTTCTTGCAGCAGAAGCAGCAGTGATTTCCAGGCGCGGCAGGAGGCCGACGGCGGTGCACTGAAGCCGTTCATGGTGCTGCCGGAGGGCATATCGGCCCGGGAAAAAGCGGCGCTGGAGTTCCTCTATGCCTATATGCCGGCGGCCGATGTCACGGATTACACCCCGGAGTTTTACCTGAGGAGCGTGCGGCAGAGCCTGAAAGTGCGGGAAGAAATGGGTTGGGAAGTGCCGGATCGGGAATTCCGCCACTTCGTGCTGCCGATAAGGGTGAACAACGAGAGCCTGGACAGCGCCCGCATCGTCTTTTATGAGGAACTGAAACCCCGGGTGCAAGGAAAAACCATGCAGGAGGCCATTCTGGAGGTGAATCACTGGTGCCACGAGAAGGTGACCTACCAGCCTTCGGATGCCCGCACGATGTCGCCGCTGAACCTGGTAAAGAACACCCTGGGCCGATGCGGGGAGGAATCCACCTTCTGCGTCACGGCCCTGAGGAGCATTGGAATCCCGGCCCGCCAGGTCTATACCCCGCGCTGGGCTCACACGGACGACAACCATGCCTGGGTGGAGGCCTGGGCCGATGGGGAATGGCACTTCCTGGGCGCCTGCGAGCCGGAACCCGTGCTGGATCTGGGCTGGTTCAACGCCCCCGCCTCCCGTGCGATGCTCATGCACACCAAGGTCTTCGGCCGATACGACGGGCCCGAAGAAGTGGTGCTGGAGAGTCCCAACTACACGGAGGTGAACCTGATAGACAATTACGCCCTAACCGCCCGGGCCGATTTTCGCATCCTGAACCCGGATGGAACACCCGCCGCCGGTGCCCGGGTGGACTTCTGCATCTACAATTACGCCGAGTTCTATCCCGCCGTCACCAAATATGCCGATGCCGACGGCCGCACCTTCCTTAGCGCCGGCTTGGGCGACATGCTGGTCTGGGCGTCCAAGGACGGCGCCTGGGGTTATGCGAAGGTCTCCTTTGGAAAGGACACGGAAGTAACCGTAATTTTGGATGGTCGTGCTGAACGGGAATCCCTTTCCATTGTCCCTCCCGCGGAAACGGCTAATATTCCGGCAGTCAGCCCGGAACTCCGTGCGGAAAACAACACCCGTTTTGCCTATGAGGATTCGCTTCGGCACGCCTATGAGGCCACTTTCCCGGCCGGGGACCGGGCCCGGGGCAACTGGCGTACCATCCAGGCTTTCCGGCAGAAAGAGAACCAGGAACGGGTAGAAGCAGTACTGTCTGCCCTCAGCACCAAAGACCTCCAGGACATAACCCAGGAGCTGCTGGAAGACTATTATTCGGCCGATAGCTTCCTGGGCGCCAGGGTGGAGGACGAATTCCTGACCCCCTTCTACAGCTTTTTCCGGGAGCATCCCCTGCCGGTAAAAACCCCGCAGGAGCTGGTTCAATGGGTGCGGGAGAACATAGGCCTGGATACGGATCCCAAGACCTGGAACATTCCCATGTCGCCGGCAGGAGTGTACGGAAGCCGGAGGGCCAGTCCGCGTTCGCGTGACATTTTCTTTGTATCGGCCGCCCGCGCCCTGGGTTTGGACGCCCGGAAGGATCCGGTAACGGGCAAGGTGCAGTACCGGCAGGACGATGAATGGCTGGATGTGCATTTTGAAGCAAAGGCCGAGGGTAATGCCCCCAAAGGCACCCTCCGCCTCAGCTTCTCTCCCTCGGCCAGCCTGGACAACCCCAAATACTACAGTCACTTCACGCTTTCCAAGTTGGAGGAGGGGCGGCCCCGGCTGCTCACCTTCGACGAAGGGGAAGTGGACATGGGCGGCGGCGTGGACTGGGCGCATGTGTTCAAGGAAGGTTTCCCGCTGGATGAGGGAGATTATCTGCTGGTGTCCGGAAACCGCCTTGCCGATGGCTCCGTGCCCGTTTCCATGGCCTTTTTCTCCCTTCCGGCCGATGCAACCACTACAGTTGAACTGCGCATAGAAGAGCCCCAGGATGCCCTTCCGGTTCTGGGCTCGTTGGATGCTGAAACCCTTTTCCAACCCGATGACGGTGCTTCTAAGTCCCTGCTTTCGGCCGTAGGCCGGGGCTTTTACGCCCTGGCGGTGCTGGAGCCTGGGAAAGAGCCTACGAACCATTTCCTCCGGGACCTGGCAGCGGCCCGGGAGCAGTTGGAAGCCTGGAATCGGCCCATCGTGCTGCTCTGCGAAAACCAGCCGGCCCTCACGCGCCTGCAGCAGGAGCTGGAGGAAGGCCGATACGGAAAGCTGCCCTCCACGGTCCTCTTCGGCGTGGATGCGGAGGCTGCCGTGCTTGACGGTCTCACTGCCGGGATGCAGCTGAAAAAGCCCGTCCGACTGCCGCTGGTGGCCCTTGCAGACAGCTTCAACCGCGTTTTCTTCTGCTCCGAAGGTTACAGTATCGGCCTGGGAGAGCGCCTTGCCGCCGTGGTTTCCCGCCTATAGGTAGCGAAAGTGCCCAGGCCCTGTATCAACCCTCGAAAAAATTCTTTAAATTTGCATAACTGATAACCAAACCTTCTTAATATGAAACTTGACGGAAGACGCGAAAGCACCAACGTAGAAGATCGCCGCAGAATGAGTGGCGGACAGGCGGCCGGTCTGGGCATAGGCGGTATCGCCATTGTTGCCATTATCACCCTGCTGATGGGCGGAAACCTGGGCGACGTGCTCCAGAATGTCCAGAACAGCGGCGGCCTGGGAGGCCTTAATACGGAAAGCTCCTATGAATCCACGCCGGAATATGAAGAACTGGCCACCTTCTCCAAGCAGGTGCTGGCTCTTACGGAGGATGTCTGGAGCGCCTATTTCCGGCAGAACGGCTTGGGAACCTACCGCAATCCCACCCTGGTGCTGTATTCCGGCGCCACCGCCACGGCCTGCGGAACCGGCCAGGCGGCCATGGGCCCGTTCTACTGCTCCGGCGATGAAAAGTTGTACATAGACCTGAGTTTCTTCGCCACCATGAAGCAGCAACTGGGGGCCGACGGAGACTTCGCCTACGCCTATGTGATTGCCCACGAGGTGGGTCACCACGTGCAGAACCTGCTGGGTACCCTGGGCCAGGCCCACCAGCAAATGGCCCGGATGAGCAAGACGGACTCCAACCGCATGAGCGTACGCATAGAGCTTCAGGCCGATTGCTACGCCGGTGTCTGGGCTCACTACATTGACCAGGTGCTGGACGACGACGACCTGATGGAAGCCCTCAAATGCGCCCAAGTTATCGGCGATGACTACCTCCAGAAGAAATCCCAGGGCTATGCCGTGGAGGAATCCTTCACCCACGGTACCGCCGCCCAGCGCATGCGCTGGCTCAAGAAGGGCATGACCTCCGGCGACCACCGTCAGGGCAACACTTTCGCTCTCAGCGACAGTCAGTTATAGAATGAAACATTTCACTTTACCTTACGAAGGAGGGCTCATTACCAGGGACCTTCCCGACGGCATTCTCCATACTTACGAGAAAATCTGGACCAAGGTCTATCCGGAGTCCCGTCCGGCTTCTTACGCCATTGCCGATTTCATAGTGGATGCCATCAACGGCTGTTCCGGCCGTCTGTTCCGTTTGGGGCTCACCACCGGTTCCACCCCCACCTCCCTTTATAACGAACTGGCACGCCGCTACAAGGCCGGTGCCGTGAGTTTCCGGAATGTGGAAATCGTTTCCATCGACGAGTATTATCCTTCATCCCGGGACGAGGTGCAGAGCCGCAACCATCGGCTTCACGAGGCCCTGCTGGACAAAGTGGATGTACTGAAAGAAAATGTGCACATCCCCGACGGAACCGTGCCTCCGGAAGAACTCAGCGCCTACTGTGCCCGTTTCGACGCTCTGGCCCGGGGTTTGGACCTGCTGGTCATCGGTATCGGCGAGCAGGGGCAGGTGGGCTTCAACGAAGCCGGCTCCAATGAGAAAACGCGCACCCGCGCCGTACGGCTTTCTTATGCCTCCCGCAAGCGCCAGTCCCAGAATTTCGGCGGTGACATGGCCGTTACGCCGGACAAAGCCATTACCTTGGGTATCGGCACCATGCTGTCGGCCAAAAGGATTATCCTCATGGCCTGGGGTGAAGACAAGGCAACGGCCGTGAAAGCCATTGCCGAAGGTCCCGTGGACTTGGCCTGGCCGGCCAGCTTTCTGCAGAAACACGACCACATCTCCTTCTATGTAGACGATGCGGCCGCCAGCCTGCTTACCCGCAGCGTGGCGCCCTGGTTGGTAGGGCCCTGCGACTGGACACCCAAGTTTGTGCGCAAAGCCGTTGTCTGGTTATGCCAGACGGTGGGAAAACCCATCCTCAAGCTCACTGAGAAGGATTATCTGGAGAACAATCTGGGTGAAATGCTGGAAACTGTGGGCTCGTTCGACAAGATTAACATAGACGTTTTCAACGACCTCCAGCACACCATCACCGGCTGGCCGGGCGGCAAGCCCCATGCCGATGACAGCACCCGTCCCGTTCCCGCCGCACCTTTCCCAAAGACCGTGCTCATCTTCTCCCCGCACCCCGACGATGACGTGATTTCCATGGGCGGCACCTTCATCCGTCTGGCCTCCCAGGGGCACGACGTGCACGTGGCCTACCAGACCTCCGGCAATGTAGCCGTGCATGACGACGTGGTGCTGCAGCACATGGATGCGGCCTTCCAGTTGGGTTTTGCCGACAAGTTCGACGAGGTGAAGAGACTGGTGGACAGCAAAATCCCCGGCGAACCGGAGCCGCGTGCGCTGCTGGAACTCAAGGGCGCCATCCGCCGGAGTGAGGCCCGGGGAGCGGTCCGTTCTTTCGGCTTGAACGACGAAACCAACGCCCACTTCCTGAACCTCCCGTTCTACGAATCCGGCGGTATCAAGAAGATGCCCCGCACCCAGGCCGATGTGGACATTATCAAAGACCTGATGTCCCGCCTGAAGCCGCACATGATTTTCATGGCAGGGGATCTGGCCGATCCGCACGGGACGCACCGCGTGTGCACGGAAGCGGCCCTGGAGGCGCTGGAACAACTTAAGGAAGAAGGTGTTACATGGCTGGCCGACACGCATGTATGGCTGTACCGCGGCGCCTGGATGGAATGGGAACTGGGCCGGGTGGACATGGCCGTTCCGCTTTCGCCCGATGAAGTGGTGAAAAAACGCCATGCCATCTTCCGCCACCTTTCTCAAAAAGACATAGTCCCCTTCCCGGGTGAAGACCCGCGCGAATTCTGGCAGCGGGCCGAGGAGCGCACCACCAACACCGCCCGCCTCTACGACCAGCTGGGCATGGCCGAATACCAGGCCATAGAGGTTTTTCTCAAGCTCTGGTAAGCAATTGGAACACAATAAAGAGGGCCGGCTCAAATGAGTCAGCCCCTGCCTATCTGGTAATCTTTCTGATGATGGCAAGTCTTACATCAATTCAGAGATGAAGCAATTGCTCACCCCTGCCTGAAGCACTCGTTCACCCACGCCAAATTTCTGGCGAAGGATAAAGATGCAGATGTTTGTGTCCAGAAGATACTGCATACTATTCCGAGAAAGCGCTTACAAGTTCTGCATCATCTCTTTCCGTACGGCTGGCATAGATATCCTTTACCATTTCATCGGCCGAGCGGCTGTCTTCCCACTTGCCACTGACGGAAGCGAGGAAAAGAGCATCACGTTCTTTCTCGGACACCTCATCGTCGGAGCTGCTGTTGAGTAGCATCTTGATGTACCTGGACAGTGATTCAAGCATCGGTACCGGCATGGTACTGATGTCATTGGAAATCACATTTCTTAACTCTAATGCACTCATACTTCTTCGTTTTTGTCCGCATGTCAACTGCAAATATAATGCAAACAAGGCATTTACGCAAAAATACTTTGGCGGCAAATAGATCACTGCCAACCCTGCAATAGCATCATACAAATGCCCGTAGGCTTGATTACCCGCGTGTAGGACTCCTTGTCCATCGCCGTCTTACCCATCAGCCGTGTAATGCTAAAACGGAAAGACTACGTCATGAATAAAAGTACAACCGCCTGCCGGGACTTCCGGCAGGCGGTTGTTGTAAGGGTGCTATCTCTTAGAAGCGGAAGGAAATACCAGCGGTCACGGACGGGCTGTAGGCGGCATAACCAACCTGAGCGGTGAAGGCCATGCTGTCGCTGAAGGAGAAGTGCATGCCCACGAATTCGCTGGAATAGAAACCATTCCACCAGCCATCGAAGCCAAAGCCATAACCGGCGGCAACACCAGCGTGAACCTCGAATTTATCGGTGAGATTGAGACCGTAAGTTACACGGGGAGCGGCGCTGAGGACTTTCCAATACTTGTTGAACTCGAAGCCCACCTGACCACCCACGGTGAAGTGACCTTTCCACCAGCTGTCTACCAGCACATAGTCGAATGCACCGATACCACCGAAAGCGAGGCTGGAATACCAAGGGTCGATACCGCCGAGGACGGAGACCACCATGGTGCCCTTGGACCACTGATCCTCGATAGCGTTAGCCTTTACGGCCATGCTCATGCCAATGATGGCAACAGCAAGAATAGCAATGATTTTTTTCATAATGAAGTTAGTTTTAAATGTTTTGTACACTATTTAGTTGATATAATTTCCCCTAAAAAGCCGTAAAAAAATACCTTACTTTCACAAAAGTTTTGTAAAAGTAGGTATTTCTTATGAAAAAAACAAATATCGGCCTAAAAGCGGCTAGTCCTCCTTGGCGGGAGCGGCGCGCATCATGGCCCAGGGGTTGAAGGATTCCACCAGGCTCAGGAACTCGCGGTCCGGGGCATTGAGCACCTTGCTCTCCAGGGAGAACATCATGGTAGGGGCCTCCTCCGGCGTGTAGGCGGGCCATTCGGGGATTTCCTTGCAGTTGGGGTTGCCGGTGCGCATGAAGGCGAGCAGGGCGGCCGACATCTGGTCGGAGACCTTGCGCGGCTCGGCACCACCGCCGGTGTGGGTGACCATCAGGTCCGTATTCTTGAACCAGTAGCAGATGTCGGCGCAGTGGAAGGCGCGGATGCGGCCGCCGAACAGCGGGGCATTGTAGTCGAACCAGGCCAGATAGACGGGAGCACCGCCCTGGGCGTATTTGGCATCGGCCGTGGCCAGGACGTTGGTGCGCTGGGCCACCATCATGTTAATCAATTCGATGGGTTTCTTCTCCGGGAACACTTTCTTGAGGGCGTCCATGGCTTCCTGGGCTTTGGGCTGGCCGAAGCTTTCCTTCACCATCTTCACGGCATCCTCGTAGGAAATGGCTTCCAGCGTGGGATTCTCCTTGCTAAGGGCGAACTCGGAGGTGGTGGTGCAGAGCATCAGGGGCACGCCGGCCGATGCTGCGTTCTTGTCGGCAAAGAAATTGCCCTTGGGGAGGACGATACCATCGGCCACGGGGGAGAATCCGCCCATCATGTCACCGGTACCCACCTCGGCGGCCACCTTGTTGGCCAGGGCGAAGTATTCTTCCCAAGGCATTTCCTGGAGCTTCTTCACGTTGCCTTTCACGCTCTTGAGGATGGCGGCGCCGATGGCGCGGGAGGCTTCCTGGTTGGCGGCGGTAGTAGCATTGCCGCTGAGACCTACCACCTTGTGGACCAGACCTTTAGCTGAAGGCATGGCCAGTACGTCGCACACCTTGGCGCCACCGCCGGACTGTCCCATGATGGTTACGTTGCCGGGGTCGCCGCCGAAGTTGGCGATGTTATTGTGCACCCATTTGAGGGCGGCCACCAGGTCCATCACGCCCACGTTGCCGGAGGAGGCGAAGGCGGGACCTGCGGCCGAAAGGTCAGAATAACCGAACACATTAAGCCGATGGTTCACGGAAACAAACACGATGTCGCCGCCACGGGCCAGGTTGGCGCCGTGATAGCCGTCCTGCTCGATGCTGTTACCGGCCGAGAAGCCGCCGCCGTGCATCCAAACCAGCACCGGACGCTTCTTGCCATCGGGCGCGGGCGTCCAAACATTGAGGTTCAGGCAGTCTTCGCTGTAATCGTAATAGTTCCAGTGGTCCGTGAAGGTGCTGGAATTGTTCTTCCACTTGTCCTGATGGGCCTGGGGTGCGTCGTTGCCATAGAACATGGCGGGACGGATTCCCTCCCAGCTTGCGGGCTCCTGGGGAGGCATGAAGCGGTTGGCTCCGCCGGTGGGGGCGCCGTAGGGGATTCCCAGATAGGTATATACGTCGTCCAGGATATAGCCCTGGACCTTTCCGTATTGGGTTTGGGTGACGGCGATGTCATCGCCTACGAAAAGGCGTTGGCCGTCATTCTGGGCCTGCTGGCCCTGGTTTCCGCAGCAGCCTGCCACAAGCAGCAGGGCGGGAACTAGAAGTTTGAAAAGGGTTTTCATGATGAAAAAAGATTTAGCTGGGAGCAAAGTTAGGCAATTCCCGAAGGCCGATTGATATCCTGATGCTCAAATGTTTGTCTGTTTGTTCCAAATTCGTAACTTTGGCAAAACGAATCATATGCGAAAGCTGTTTCTCTCCCTGCTGGGCCTTTGCGCCCTCCTTGCCTGTTCCGGCCCGGTGGAATCTGCTACCGGCCGCAGCGAACCGGATCTGGGTTGGCTGTTTTTGGACAAAGGTCCCTATACCCTTTCCACCAAGGTGCAGGCGGCGCCCGGTGAGGCCGATTTCTGTCTGGTGACGGACCTCTCCTTGATGGCCGATGAGCCGGAAGTGGTGCTTTCCCGCACGGTGACCATTGCCCAGGACAGCACCTTGAAAGTGAAGCTGGGCAAGCTGGAGCCCGGTTTTTACGAGGTACGGCTGAGGGATTCCGTCCGCTTTAACATCGGCGTACGGCCGGATGCGGTCCTCCAGCCCGGCTGGGTGCCGCCGGCAAAGGATTTCAGCACTTTCTGGGAAACCACCCTGCAGGAAATGGCCGATGTTCCCCTGGAACCAGTGTTCACCCTGCTGCCGGAGCATTCCAACAATCTGCGCACCTGCTATCAGGTCCGTTATGCCTCCTGGGGCGGGGGCGTTTCCGGCGGCATAGTCTCCATACCCGTGGCCGAAGGAAAGTATCCGGTGCATATCCAGTATATGGGTTATGGCTCCGATCCATATTATTTCGACCCTTCCGCCTCGCCGGAGCGGATAGACTTCCTGGTGAGCGTGCGGGACCAGGGCATCTTCAAAAACGGCCAGGACCGCTGGATAGACAGGGGCTTATCGGCCAAGGAAAGCTTCTATTACAGAGGCGCTTTCGCCGATGTGAAACGAGCCGTGGACTTTGCTGCCTCGCTGGAAAAGGCCGATCCGGAGCGCATGGTGGCCTATGGGGAGAGCCAGGGCGGCGCCTTCACTTTCGTGGCGGCTGCGCTGGACCGCCGGATCAAAGCCATCGCCCCGTCCGTCCCCTTCCTGGGCAATTACCGCGACTATGCCAGGATTGTCTGGTGGCCGGTACACGAAGTTTTGGAAACGGCCGATGCGGAAGGCCTGGACCGGGAAGAGGTCTTCAAAGTCCTTTCGTACTTTGATGTAAGCAACTTTGCTTTCAGGATTACTTGTCCCGTGTATATGGCCTTCGGCCTGCAGGATCCCACCTGCCCGCCCAGGACCAATTTTGCCATTTACAACCACCTGGGCTCGTTGGTCAAGCACTTTTACTGCGTACCCACCTGCGGTCACGCCATGTGGCAGGAGCCTTCCTGGGCTGTTGAACGTGATACTTTTTTACAAAGCTGGTTAAACTAACGGCTGATTTTGGTGTCTAACTCTAGTGACTGAATTTGTTAAAACCTTTTAGTTTTGCATGATATGAAAAAGATTTTTGTCTGGGCAGCGGCAGCCATGATGCTGTGCGCCGCCAACCTGCAGGCACAGCCGGGCGGTTATCCCGGAGGTGGTTTCCCTGGTGGTGGTTATCCCGGCGGCGGGCAGGCCGGCCAGTTCCAGATGCCGGAACAGGTGACCGACAGTGCCTACATCGCCAACAAGATCAATGACCTGATTGACAACTACGACATTACCGAAGAGCAGGAAGGAAAGATCCGGCCCATCCTGGAAAGCTTGGTATCCCGCCTTAACATGAAGATGCCCTCCTTCGGGGAGCAGAACGGAGAACGTCCGGACTATCAGAACATGTCCGATGCCGAGCGCAGGCAGATGATGAATCAGATGCAGGAGCGCATGCAGCAGATGGAAGAACTCCGGCAAGACCGCAACAAGGCCCAGAAGGAATTCGACAAGGCCATGAAGGACATCCTGGACAAGGAGCAGTACAAGGCCTATAACAAAGACCGCAAGCGGGAAGACCGCGAGCGCCAGTCCCGTGAGAACCAGTATCGGGGCATGGGCGGCCCTGGCGGCGGTTTTGGTGGTCCTGGTGGCGGCATGGGCGGCCCCGGCGGTGGCTTTGGTGGCCCTGGCGGCGGCTTCGGCGGCCCCGGCGGATTCTAGTCGTAAAAAAAGACCGGTCACTCCGGTCTTTTTTTTTGACTTTGCTTTAGCGGAACAGCATCGGCGCGAATTGGTGGAGGGAGCGGCGCCAGGTGAGCCATTCGTGGCCCGTGCCCGGGGACTCGTAATAGACGTGCTTCACGCCCAGGCTGTCCAGGGCGCAGTGCAGGTCGTAGATGCCCTGGTACATGCCGTTGGGCTCGTCGGTGCCGATGCTGATGTACAGCAGATGATACTGGTCGTTGTAGGAGGTGGGGTACATTTCAGCGTCCCTGCGGTCGCCGGGGCCGCGTCCGGAACCGCTGAAACCACCAATCCAGCCGAAGAGTTCCGGATGGTCCAGGCCGATGGTATAGGACTGGAAACCGCCCAGCGACAGGCCGCAGATGGCGCGGTGGTCGCGGTCCGTAAGCGTGCGGTAGAGTGCGTCGATGGTGGGCACGGTCTCCTCCACCATTACTTTTTCGAAGGCGTCGAAGTTAAAGAGGTTGAAGCGGCCGCCGGGCTCTTCGCCGGCAAGGGTAGCCACTGCGTGCTCGCAAACTATGATCATCGGCTCGCATTCGCCTGCGGCAATGAGGTTATCCATGATATTCTGCATCTTACCCTGAACGGCCCAGCCGGTCTCATCCTCACCGGCTCCGTGATGGAGGTAAAGCACCGGGAAGCGGCGCTCCGGTTCCGTCTTATACTGGGGCGGCAGATAGATGTAGTAAGGGCGGTCTGCGCCAGTCAGTTCCGAGTGATATTTCTCTATCCGGACCTCTCCGTGCGGGACCTTCTTTTCCAGGTAATAGTCCACATCGGCCTCGGGAATCTCTATGCCGCTTCCCCAGTAGAAAGAACCGAAGAACTGCTTCGTGTTGGGATCCGGCACCCGCTGGCCGTCTACCGTGAGCATGTAATAGTGGAAGCCCGGCACCTGCGGTTCGGAAGTGACTTCCCAGATGCCGTCGGCCCCTTTGACCATGTCGTAGTTCTTGCCTCCAACATTTACGGCAACAGCCTGGGCGTCAGGCATATCTACACGGAAGACAACGCTGAGGTCCGGATTCACCATGGGATAATCGTGGCCCGGAAGGTTGGTGGTGGCAGGGGTGGGCTTGGTCAAAACGCCAACCCGCTTATTCTCGGCACAGGAAGCCAGTAGTACGGTGGCCGCCAAAAGGAACAGGATTTTTTTCATAGTGTCATGTATTAAACACACAAAGATACGTTTTTTTGCCTGAAATCGAACGGAGGGCGGGTTGCAATTCTTGAAAGAAATCACTACATTCACACGCCAGAATTAGTAACTCTATGAAAAAGGTTTTTCTCGTTTTAGCGGCGGCCTGCGTATCCATCGGCCTGGCCGCACAGGTATATGACGACGGCCTGCAACGGAGTACTCCGGAAGCGGAAGGAATTCGCTCTGAGGCCATTGCCGATTGGTTCCGTGCCTTGGAAGAGGGTGGATACGAGGTTCACGGCCTGATGCTCCTCCGGCACGACAAAGTGGTGGCCGAACATTGGTGGGCTCCCTACGGGCCTCAATATCCGCACGCCATGTATTCGGCCACCAAGACCTTTACGGGCGCGGCGGTGGGTTTTGCCGTGCAGGAAGGCCTGCTGAAGGTGAGCGACAAGGTGAAGGATTTCTTCCCGGACCTGATGCCGGAAAAGACGGCTCCGGAACTGGAACGCCTTACGGTGGAGCACCTTCTCACCATGTCGGCCGGACATGCCCGTACCCAGTATCCGGGCTCCGGCGATGACCAGGTGCGCTCTTTCCTGGCCATGGACTACGCCCACGAACCGGGTACGTCGTTCGCCTACAATATCACCTGTTCGCACATGCTGTCGCAGATTATCACGCGCGTGACGGGCGTTACGCTTTACGAGTACCTGAAACCGCGCCTGCTGGACCCGCTGGGTATCAAGGACGTGGTTTGGGAAATGGACCTGGACGGCCGGAACATGGGTAACGGCGGCATGCACAGCAAGACTTCGGACCTGGCCAAATTCGGCATTTTCCTAAAGAACGGCGGCGTGTGGCAGGGGAAACAACTGCTTAACCGTGAATGGATTAAGGCCATGACCACTCCGCACATCTTCCAGCGTCCGGAACTCTCCGATGAGGAGAATGAAAAAGACGACAGCGGCAAGGGCTACGGTTATCAGACGTGGATGGGCCGGCACAACTCCTGGCGGGCCATCGGCGGGCAGAACCAGCTGATTATGGTAATTCCGGAATACGACCTGGTGGTGGCTTCCAACGGCCAGATTGGGGACGAGGCGGGATTCAACCAGCTGATATACAATTTGTTGGACGGAATGAGCGACAAGAAGCTTAAGCCCAATAAGAACTTCGACCTGCAGGCGGCCATCGGCGGCTATGAGCTCAAACATCCCTTCCCGTCGACATCGGCCTTGGTGGGCGAACGCTCGCGCACCCTTCGCTATAAGATGCACCAGAACAGCTACGGGCTCACCGGCATAGCCTTCCGTTTTGATGCCGAGGGCAATATGTACCTGACGCTGGAAACGGGCGAGGCCATCCACAACCTCCCCTTCGGCCTGGACGGATGGAAGATGGGCAGCACAGACCGCACGCTGTTCTTCGGCGGAACGGTCTATGCCAACACCATGAACACCACGCCCATGACAACGGCCGGCTGGTGCACCTGGACCGGGGCCGATGAACTGGGCGCCTACTACCTGTCCCTTTTCAACAACGGCTGTCAGGAGCGCTTCCGCTTTAATTTCTCGGCCGATAGGAACGAACTGACAATCACGGTAGTAGCCCCTCAGCCCCGCCGCTTCCAGGGCAATCCGGCACCGGCTCCTGCCACGCGCGATATCACCCTCACCGCTTCACGTATTAAATCGACTTATTGATATGAAATTCCATTTCGTTTTCGGGCTGCTTGCCCTGTTGCTGCTGCCCTCTTGCGGCACCCCCAGCGTGAAAGAAGCGGAACTGCCTGTGCGCAAAGCCTGCACCCTGGAGCGTCTGTACAAGGACATGCCCCAGGACATCCGCACCGATACGCCGGACCTGGCCTTCGTGAACGCCCTCTGCGCCGGCAAGGCCGATGAGGTGGCGGGCCTCTTCCGGGAGAAAAAGCTGTTCTGGGACGAACTGCCCGCCGTGGACACCCCGTACGGCCGCTTCGAAGGCCTGGCCGGCATCCATTCCTTTGCCGATGGTTTCCTGGCCAAGTTCAATGCCACATCGGCCTCTTTTACTCCCGTGTTCCAAACCATCGGCGGCGGCAGAATTGCCCTGGAAGGGGTGTTCAAATTCGTGGTAGATGCTGCCATTGAGGAGGTTCCCTTCTTTGTGATTGTGGACCTTCGCACGCCTTCCACGCTGGAGGAGGTGCGGATGTACACGCACTATTCCTTTATCCCCGGCCAAACGCCTTACCGCAAACCCATTTTCAAACCGGCGCATTATGAGATGGGAGATCCGGGCCTGCTGACCGGCGCCATGCGGGCTTATTACGAGGCCCTGCATCATGCCCCGTACTGCAATCCGGACAAGATTCACGCGGCTTTTGCCGATGACTGTATCATCGGCGGCTATGATCCCTGGGGCACCACAATCCTGTCAAAAGAGGAGATGTCCAAGAACGCGCACCGTTTCGGCTATGGCCTGGCCACTTATATCCCGGCCTGCGTGGGGATGCGCTACGAGACCATTATCGACGACGGAAAGACCTGTGTGATAGAGTGGTGCCACATAGTTTCCAAGCAGGGCCAGCAGGAGCGGAACCGGATTGCCATGTCCGGCTGCAGTGCCTATATGCGCAACGACGAGGGCTATCTCTGCTCTGTCCGCATCAGCGACTATGCCGGTCACGAGGGAGAGATTGACTGGACCAAAACGGAGGTGTCCCGTGAAGAGGCCTATGCCATCAACCTGGTGGACGAATTCCACGGCGGCTGCGGCATGAAGGAGCAGGAGGAATACGATTAAATTTGGATTCGGGTATTAAATGCAATTGAAAAAGTGCTATGAAGCCCCTGCGACTACTGTCGTAGAGATGAAAATGGAAACTGGTATTCTGGTCACCAGTACCATGCGGGTAATTCTTGGATTGGAATCTGGTTTCGCTCCTTCCGACTATGGCCTGCAGGATTACACCTGGAATAATGTCACCGAAGAGTAATGGACCCATTAAAACGAAGAAAGCAATGAAGACTGTAAGATTCCTCAGCATGGCGGCTCTCGTTGTTATGGGTACCATAACCACCAGTTGCGACAAGATGGAGAATGATAACGGTTCTCATGGAAGTGTCTATACGATGACTCTCCACATGGGCGCAGGGACCAAGACCGTCATCGATGCTAGCACCGGTGCGCATACTTTCAAGGCGGGCGACCGGATTGCGGTCATCTACACGAACACCAGCAGCGAAACCGTGAAGGCTACCAGCAATGCCTTGGAGCAGGATGACCTCAAAAACGGAAACAGGTCGGCAGAGTTCACCGTTGCGCTCAATAACCCCGACAATATGCAGCCCGTGACCTACATCTATCCTGCAGCGATGGCCAATGCCGATGGTTCGGTGAACTACGATGCCCTTAAAACGCAGGACGGCTTGTTGACCAGCCTCGCCGGCAATTTGGACCTCTGCACGAGCTCCGGCGCCTGGGTGAACGGAACGGACTTGCCCTCGCTGACGCTTGAGAACCAGCTGGCCATCCTGGCTGTTACCCTAAAGGACCTTGACGGCAGCAGTGAAATCACCGGCGGCATCACGCGCATGACCCTCTGCGACGGCACCTATGGCTACGCAGTCGCTCGCCCGGCGGCCGCAGGCCCCATCTACGTTGCAATCCGCCCCGTGACATCGGCCAACATTATGATTATGGCCACCGATGGCACCAACACCTACGTAAAGTCACTGACCGCCAAGACCTACTCGGCAGGCAACGGCTATAACGTCAGCTGGCGGATGCTTGTTCCCGAGGCGGTGGATTTGGGCTTGCCCTCCGGCGTTAAATGGGCTTCGTTCAATGTGGGCGCCACAGTGCCCGAAGAATATGGCGCCTACTTTGCCTGGGGCGAGACGGTACCGAAGAGTAATCATACCTGGGAAACGTACAAGTTCCGAGTAAGTGGAAACAACTATAACAACGTGACCTTCAGCAGGTATTGTCCGTCGGAGAAGACCAGCTTCTGGGGTAGCTCCGGCAGTCCGGACAATAAGGCAAGCCTTGCCGATTATGGTTACGAGGATGATGCGGCCCGTGCGAACTGGGGTGGGAAGTGGCGTATGCCTACGAAGGCGGAGTTTGAGGAATTGATAGCCAATTGCTATTGCGAATGGGATACATTTAACCACGTGAAAGGATACCTGTTCACCAGCAAAACGAACTATAACAGTATCTTTCTTCCAGCGGCCGGCTTCCGGATTGATACGTCCGTCAACGATGCCAAGACCGACGGTTTCTATTGGTCTTCGTCCCTCCGTACGGAAGACCCGGTCTACGCATGGTCCCGACGCTTCGATAAGTCCGAAATTCGCTCGGTTGGCAGTTACCGTTACTACGGCCGATCGGTTCGTCCCGTATTCACAGAATAGCACCTCGTTTATCATCCGGATTGTCCAGAAACCCCGGCAGTAAAGCCGTCGAATGGAATCGCTTCAACACCAATAACTTAAGTAAATCCGCCTGTTTTATTTTTATAGGCGGATTTACGTAAAACATTGAATGAGCGCTCTTTACATTCGACGCTAAATGCACCACTGCCCCGCGAATGCGAGGCGGGACAGTTACAAGCGAGTCCTTCCCAGGCTCTGTGGAAGGGCCCAGGAAGGGCCGCCTGTTGCCAGGTATCGGCCCCTCACCGGGATTTGATTCGGTGAAGGCTTAATGTTTGATAATCAGAAATTTACGAATTCTTCTCTGTAACGCCGGTTGTAGGGAAGAATCTTTAAATTATTGATAATTATACACCGAGAGTCAATAACAATCGTTAACACAGCGTTTAGGCCTAATCCGTTACTGGGCGTGTGCCAGATCGGGAATCGAACCTAAATCAATTCCCAATAGCCATTCCGTTTGCCATTCTTTCTGATTATGATGCGTTTATCAGAAAGTGAAGCCATGATACGCTTTACTGTCCTTTCAGATTTTCCGATAGCCAAGGCTATTGCTTTTTGCGTACAACGATTGTTCTGAGAAATACAGTTAAGTACGGTTCGTTCTTCCAAAGTGACATTCAAAGTGTCAATTTGGCCCATTGGAGTTTGGGTTTTGTCACCATGATAACTGATATGAAGATACCTGTTTTTCAATTCATTATCTTCTCCCAGAACCAGGTTTCGTAAAAAGCTTTGCAGATATGTCATATCTGGGGATATCCCTTTTTCCCTATTGGAATAATTAGCGCGGACCAGAGCATTCCGGAAGTACCAGGAGTGAACAGAAAACAAGTCGTTGTTAATGACAAAACCAAACGAACGCAGGTATTTGATTAGGAAAACGGCTGTTGTGCGGGTGTTGCCTTCTCCGAATGAATGGATTTGCCAGATACCTGCGATGAAGGTTGCAATGCGCCTGATTGCTTCTTCGGAGGAAGCCGACGCATAGTCAAACTTGCGCTCTTCGGCAAAATCATAATCCATCGTTTCTTTCAAATTCTCGAAGGGATTGTAGAGGACAGAAGCTCCGTCGAGCACCCATTCTTTTTTGGAAATGTTGTAGTCCCGGTATTGGCCGGCGAATTTGAAGATACCGGTAAACAGCTTCCGATGAATCCGTTGATACTCGGCTGGCGTAAAAGAAAAGGTATCTTCCTGCAAAAGCTCTGTAATCCTTGCCGATACTTTATCGGCCTCTTCTGTGCGTTCTTCTTCAATGGAAAGTCGCCCTTGCCTTGATTTATAATAACTGTCTATGAGTCCTTTGACCTGATCGATAGTGATGTCACCTTCGATATGGCGTTTGGCCGTATCAACAAGGTATGCCGATGGCTTCAGGCCATCGACATCCTGAAGGCCGATAGCCGCTTTCCAAGCCGTGGCTTTCTCGATGCGCCCGGGCTCTCCCTGCCGGATATACTCGTCAAATTCACTCATAATCAGCTAATACAAATATACGAAAAAACGGCCGGAATAACAAAAAAACCTCTCCGGTGAGGAGAGGCTTGTGCCCCTAACCATGGTGTTCTCGAACCTTTTATTGGAGGGAATTGAGCGGTTGTGGTCAATGCATGAGATTTTTCCGAATCCAAAGCACTTTTCTCTTGTAACTGATAATAGTAGTTTGTAGATTTGTAGAACTAACAAAACTGGTTATGTCGAACTTGGAACAAACACAACTTTTTGGTGAGAATCAGATAAGAACTGCTTGGAACGATGCAGAGGAGAAGTGGTATTTCTCCGTTATCGATATTATTGCCGCGCTTGTCGAAACAGATCGACCCAGAAAGTATTGGTCTGACTTAAAGCGGAAACTTATAGCGGAAGGAAGTGAAGTGTCCGAAAAAATCGGACACTTGAAAATGAAGGCCCCTGATGGCAAAATGCGTGACACGGATGTTGCCGACCAAGAACAACTTTTCCGCCTTGTTCAGTCGATACCATCACCCAAGGTTGAGCCAATTAAATTATGGATTGCCCGAGTTGCCAGCGAACGGATTGATGAAATGATAGATCCGGAGATATCAATTGATCGGGCCATTGATATGTACCGTCGCAAAGGGTACTCAGAGGAGTGGATCAATCAACGTTTGCAGGGAAAGAAAGAGAGAAAGAAACTCACAGACGAGTGGAAACGTGTGGGCGTGAAAGAAAAGCAATATGCAATCCTTACCAATGCAATTTATGAAGTCTGGTCTGGCATGACGGCAAAAGAGTATAAACATCTCAAGGGCTTGAGAAAAGAAAACCTTAGGGACAATATGACAGATACAGAAAGTGCATTGACTACCTTAGCCGAGGTCGCGACCAGAGAGATTTCACAGAATGAAGATCCGGATACGATTGCCCACAGCATCAATATCGCTCGCAGAGGGGGCGGGGTCGCTAAAGTAGCCCGGGAGGCCTTGGAAGACCAGTTGGGCCGAAGTGTCATATCTTCAGAGAATGCTAAGACTTTGAATGCCCCGGAAGCACCAAATGAAATAGAAGATCAATAACAAGTGTCCAATTAAATTTTTTAAAAACTAATACGTAAACGCAAACTCAAGTTGTCTGGCTTCTTCGCATACATCTTCCAGCCGTTCGGAGCCCTTGAACAGGTCCCGGATAGGAGTCTTGTCTGTCAGCACCCGGCTCACGACTCTCAGGACGTTGAACGTCGTCCTATTCAGTTGGCAGTCGTGTTCGACAATGGCGACAAGGCAGTATGCGATGACCGCAACATAAATCTGTATTCTCACGGCATTCTCGGTCGTCCCCCAAAACGAGAGCACTCTGAGATGCTGTTTTATCCACCGAAAGAAGAGTTCCACCTGCCAGCGCTGCTTATACAGCAAGGCGATGTCCTTAGCTTTGAGCGTGAAGTTGTTGGTCAGGAACGTGAACGTCCTCTTAAGGTCTGGAGCATAGTAAACTATCCTCCGCAGCACGGCGGGATACTTCTTTTTGGTCTGATAGCCGGTAAGGCGTATCGTCTGATCATAGAGAACATTATCCTTGCCATCCAGCAAGTCCTCTCCATCAACCACCTCGTAGTTGAATCTGGACTTCTGTCTGATGACAAAGTAAGAGTCGATGATGTTGATCTTATACAACCTGTCAAGGTCGTAATATCCCTTGTCAAAGATGTAGAACGCAAACGGCTCATACGGAATGTCATCCATCGCCTTCACATCATGGATTTTAGCCTCCGTGATATGAATGTAGGTCGGTATCTGGGTCACCACGTCAAACAACGTGTGGACCTTGATTCCACTCTTGGTCTTTCTGAAGTAAGCCCACTGGAACAGACTCAGACAGAGGTCAATCGTCGTGGAGTCGAAGGCATAGAACCTTCCATGCAACTCAAACTCCCGGTCGAGTCTCTTCTTCTGAGCGAGTCCAATCATATGGTAGTTCCTCAAAGATCCTGTAATCCCGGTTGGCGTTGGCGTACGCGATGTTACTAAGCTTGATATTGCCGCTTCCAAAACCGAGATGGTAGATCTTATTCTTGATGGCGTCAATGATGCATATCACCTCCCGAAGGCTCTCGCAGCCGGAAAGCTGGCCAAACATCATCACCAGAAGTTGGTTCCAGCACGTGAAAGACTTCACGTACTTGTCGCCTTGGTACTTCTTTACGATGCCATCAAAGATTCGCTTGGGCAAAAACTCAACGAGTTGACTGTATACGTATTTTCCGCTATTCATGCTTTCCGGGCCTGGTTACCGGCCACAAAGTTCGGAAATCATTTCAAATCGACACGCAGCGTTTTTGCCTATAACTAATTATTAAACAGTATATTACAAAGAACTAATAAATTTTTCTTTGGACACTAGTGAAGATCAATAACCATTCTTTTAGTATGAAAAAGACACTTGCCTCTCTCGCTCTACTTATCTGTTTTGCATCGGCATCATTTGCCCAGGACGGTTTACTCAATCATCTGTATATGTCGTTTGGATATGGTTTCGGCGGCGCTCCCAATGCCAATTTCAGCACAAAAGATTTCGCAATAAGGAGTTTTGACTTCTCATTTGGGTTTCGCTTTAATGAACACCTCTCGGTGTTCGTTCCCCTTGCATTGGATGATAACTTGATGAATATGACTACCACCAAGAATTACAACGAAACAGGCACCCTGGGACTGGGTGCGAGCTACACATTCAATCTTGGATCGCGGTCATTTCTTGAGCCAGTCCTTTCCTGTAATACGACTTATATCAAATCAGACCTTAACTATCTCACACCCAAATTTGAGGTAAGATGGGGTGCAAAGATGGGCAGATTCGGGCCATTCGTAGGACTAGGTGTCCAGTATCTGCATCCATACGATAATGGTACCGTGCCTAATATGACAATGGTGTACGCAAAAATAGGCGCCAGACTGTTCTAAACGATATGATTTACCGAGCCCCCTACTTTGCCATGTTCCAATTGTTCTACGACGGCGGTATCTTCGCCATGACGGTCATCACCGTTTTGTTTATTGCCTTGTTGATTGCGGCCTGGAAGGCTCCGCGTTGGGTTCGTGAAATCGACCATCTGGCCCTGGCATTCGCTGCCATCATGACGCTTATCCCCCTGCACAAGGCGGCTAACGCAGTCATGCAGGCCGGTGATATCTCCCCGATGCTCATTTGGTGTGGCGTGAAGTGTCTTACCATCGCTCCCATCTATGCCCTCATCGTGTATAGCGTCTCGCTTATCATCCGGATTGTCCATAAACCCCGGCTGTAAGGCGTGAAATGGAACAGCTTATACATCAATTACTTATACAAATCCGCCTATTTCAAATATCCAGGCGAAAAGGCGTAATCGGCTGATAAACAAAAGTTTCCATTTAACGCCTTAATTCGGACCAGGTGAAAAAGCATGTGCTTGCTGGGGTGAGGCGGGTCCCGGCCTCTCAGAAAAAGTGAGACTCCGCGTAATGCCCGGATTCGTTTTTTTGGTGGAGACTTAGTCGTTGATAATTAGTAAGTTACGCATTCTCCTGTGCAACGCCGGATGCATAGGAGATTCTTTAATCTACTGATAATCAGTAATTTAACAACCATCGAGTGCCAATTTTGGACCTGATTCGTATTTACAAAGCAAGAAAAAACCGGAATCTCCTAAAGCATTTGGAGATTCCGGTTCTGTGCCCAGAGCGGGAATCGAACCCGCACGATATTGCTATCACAGGATTTTGAGTCCAGCGCGTCTACCAATTCCGCCATCCGGGCTTAGTGGACTGCAAATGTAACGCAAAATCGGCGAATTGCCAAATTTTTCCGTTATCTTTGTATTCTATGCCCTAAAGGGCGAAATAGTACGGTGGAAAAAAGTCAGTTGGATGGCAAAGGAACTCCAAATAGAAGTGATGCAGCGGCAGCAGAGCCGGGTCCTGGGCGGAAGCAGCCTCAGGGACTTGGCCATGTTGCTGGCCGATGAGCCGGAAATCTTTCTGGTTTATGACGAAAACGTTGCCTGGCTGGCCGGGGAAGTGCTTCAGCTACTGCAGAATCGGCCTTTTTTGGCCATTGCCATTGACACTTCGGAGGAGGAGAAATGCATGGACACGGTGCTGTCCATTACCCGGCAGCTGATGGAGGCCGGAGCGTCACGGAAGGCGCTGGTGGTGGCCATCGGCGGCGGCATCACTACGGACCTGGTGGGGTTTGCTGCCAGCATCTACAAGCGCGGAATCCGCTATGCCAACGTGCCCACAACGCTTCTGGCGCAGGTGGATGCGGCCATCGGCGGGAAAAACGGCGTGAATCTGGATGGTTACAAGAACATGCTGGGCACCATCGTGCAGCCAGTATTTACCTTCCTGTGCCCGGAGCCGCTGAGATCCCTCCCGCTGCGGGAATTCAAGGCCGGCGTGGCCGAAATGCTGAAAACTTTCTTACTGGCCGATGCCGATGCGTACGAATCGGCGGTTAACCTGCTACGTTCGGCAACAAATATGGCCGATTTTGTAGCCGAGCGGGCTAATTTAGGCCTTTCAGCAACAAAAACGCCCGATTTTGTAGCCGAACAGAGCATTCAGACCTCCCCTGCCGCCGAACCTGCCGCCGAACTGGGCACCCTGGCGTTCCGTGCCGCCGAAATCAAGGCCGGCATAGTGCAGCGGGACCCCTTCGAGCAGGGGGAGCGCATGAAGCTGAACCTGGGCCACACTTTCGCCCATGCCATCGAGCATGAGGCGCAGGAGCGCGGAGACGACATCCGGCACGGGGAAGCCGTGGCAATCGGCATAATCCTGGCGGCGGAAATGAGCGACAGGGAAGGCCTGTCCATCGGCCTTGCAGCGCGCCTGAAGGCCGATTTTGAAGCCATTGGCCTCCCGATGGAAAGCCCTTATCCCGTGGAAGAGCTCCGCAAAGCGATGGCCAAAGACAAAAAGGCCGAAGGAGGAAAACAGCGCTTCGTGCTGCTGAAGGAACCAGGCAGTGTTATTATTCAACTGGCTGACATATAGAGACTTACAGGAATGCCCTGCCGCATGGAAACAGCAGGGTATTAGAGGAAGCAATTGAAACAGAATGATTTGCACGAGCATACAACATAAGGAGCTGCAGGAACTGCAGGAAATCCTGGATAGCGGCACCCTGGAAATGGCCGAAATCCGGCTGGACCGCTGTGCGCTGGAAGAGGAGGAGATAGACGTGCTGTTTGCCGATTCGGACGTGCCGCTCATTGCCACTTGCCGCCTGGAGGAAGAGCCTCAGGCGCCGGAACTGCTGGAAAGGGCGATAAAAGCCGGCGCCAAGTAC
>Ga0265298_10000457_pt1 | contig 60601 bp, 49 predicted proteins | sample AusTroGonzalo_MG_3_FD_193486 | JGI IMG/M metagenome (GOLD analysis project Ga0265298, IMG submission 193486) | Bovine rumen microbial communities from tropical cattle in Woodstock, Queensland, Australia - Gonzalo_01 | ecosystem: Host-associated > Mammals > Digestive system > Stomach > Rumen ... | reverse complement strand
ATTTGCGTCCGTCCAGGATGGCGCCGGTATCCGTGATTGCAGGGACGATGGCGACGACGTGCGTAATCCTCCGGTCGATGCCGGAGAGGGCAAGCGCCTGTCCCCCGCCCTGGCTGGTTCCCCGCACCAGGATACGCTTCCCGTCCCATTCCGGCAGGGTGACCGCATAATCCAGGGCGCGGACGTCGCGCAGGTACATATTGTGGAAATAGTAGTCCTCGGCGCAGGTGAAAGGCCGGGAAGAATACTTATGGAGTTCTCCCTTGTCCAGCGCATCATAATACTCCTGCGGCATATCGTCCTCCATACCGTGCGCATTGATATCCAGGGCGATGCAGCCCTTCTGCGCAAGGGACACCGCCTTCTCCGCCGTCGCGCGCTTGTCGGGGCCGTTCACCCCGGCGGAATGCACAAAGAGGTAGATGGGCAGCGAACGCTTCGCCGCCCCACGGGGATAGGCGACATAGCCCCGGCAGGGACGGCCGGAAGGCATATTGATTTCTATCTTGTAACAGACGAACTCCTGCTCGTCCTTTTCCTCCAGGCCTTCGGCAGGACGGATCTCCACCTCCGGCTTGAGTCTGCGCAACTTTTTCAGTTCCCGGTCCCAATAGGCGCGAAGGTCACCGGGCACGGAAAAGCCGGGCCGGAAGGATTCCGGCTCCACGAGAAAGCCTACACCTGTCACGCACTTCGGATCCGAAGCCGGTCCGAGCCGTACGATGCAGGAGGTCGGCGCATCGAAAGCGGCGGCGTAGAGCAGGGTATCTCCCTGCGGTCGGGGCAGTTTCTTCTTATAAGTCACCTTCCCGTAACTGAGCAGTTGCAGCAGCAGGGTGTCCTCCGCCTCGGGGGTGACGGAGGCCGTAATCTTGATTGAATCGCCACGGGCATAGACCCCGTCGGCACTGTTGATGAACAATTGCACAGGCTCATACACTCCCTGCGCAAAAGCGGTAAACGGGAGCAGGAACAGCGCCGCGAGGAGGAATCTACGCAGAGGCATTGCTACCCAACTTTTTATGCTTCAACCAGAAGAATATGCAGGCGGAAAGCGCAAAAGTCACGGCACCGATGACAGGCGCATAGTCCTGCGGAATCCGGAAGCCGATTTTGGCCGTAAGGATGAAGGTGACGCAGACCGCCGTCATAAAGCAGGCGGGCAGCATCGTGACCAGATAATAGCAAGTACCCTTGCGATGTTCCACAAGGAATACCGTTATAGTCCAGAAAGTGAAGATGGAAAGCGTCTGGTTGGCCCAGCCGAAATAGCCCCAGAGCTTATTGAATCCCTGGGCATCCGCGATGTTGTAAACCAACAGCGCTCCGGTCACGATAAAAAGGCACATACTCACCGCAAGCCGGTTCTTGATGGGGCGCTGATTGAGATGCAGGGCATCGGCCACCATCAGACGGGCCGAGCGCAGGGCCGTATCTCCACTGGTAATCGGCGCCGCGACGACACCGAGGATAGCCAGGATACTGCCCATCGTACCGAGCCAGTAGCGCGACACGTTTGTCACTACCGCCGGGGCGGCCACGACATTGGCGGCACCCATTTCCGCATTCCCTCCGGCAAAGAAGAACCAGGAGGAGACCGTCGCCCAGATGAGGGCGATCACGCCTTCGGTAATCATCGAACCGTAGAAAATGGGGCGGCCGAGTTTTTCATTGCCGATGCAGCGCGCCATCAGCGGAGACTGCGTAGCGTGGAAACCGCTCACCGCACCGCAGGCGATGAAAATGAACAGGCAGGGGAAGATGCGGCCGCCGGCGGGATTGCGGTTCGCGAGGCCGTCCCACACCTCCGGAATGCCCGAAGGCCATTTCCCGATCAGGCAGGCCAGCAGCGCCACCGCCATAAAAATGAGGGCAAAGGCAAAGATCGGATAGATTTTTCCGATCAGTTTGTCGATGGGGACCATCGTCGCTACGATATAGTAGAAGAGGATGATGCCCACCCAGATGATGGTAGCGGACTTAGTGCCGCCACCCACGAGGTCGCCGAGGATAATTGCAGGACTGTACACGAACACAGCCCCCACGAGCACCATCATAAACACCGCAAAAAACAGCATCACCTTGCGCGTACGGCTGCCGAGATAGTATCCTATGAGGTCCGGAAGCCCCTTCCCTTCGTGACGGACGGAGAGCATACCGGAAAGGTAATCGTGCACGGCTCCACCGAAGATACAGCCAAAAACTATCCAGAGGTAGCAGGAGGGCCCGTACATCGCTCCCAGGATGGCTCCGAAGATGGGGCCGGTTCCGGCGATGTTCAGGAACTGGATCATGAAGACTTTCCAGGAGGGCATGACGACATAGTCCACTCCGTCCGTCATCGCACGGGCGGGTGTAGGACGTGCCGGCTCCACCCGAAACACTTTTTCAACAAATCTTCCGTACAACACATAGCCGATAATCAGGGCGACTATGCTGATCAACATTGAATACATTGTATATCTGAAATTTTTATTCTATTTCTTAGTTGCTGCAACGGGTGCTTGTTGCTTCGCAACCCTATCCGGGGAATCGAGCGACAAACCGAGCGATGTGGAACTTGTTCCGACATCCGAGGTGCGAAGCTCGAAGCCGTCAGGCAAATGCACCCTTATGCAGCAACTTCTTCATTCCATAAAAATTATACTATCCCCCCTTCCGGAATGTAGGCCGGAATATGCAAAATATCGGTTTTAAAACGGTTGCAGCGGTGCATACCGTCGATTTTTTCACGGATGGCGGCATCTTCGCAAATCCCTTCACGGATATAGCGGTCCAGGGTATCGTAACTGAAGCCGAACTTCACTTCATCGGGCGCCGAGCAGGGCAGGCCGTCGTCGGGCACCTTGTCCACCCAGGCGGCGGGAAGGCCGAGGGCATGGCCGATGGCGCGCACTTCACGCACGCAGAGTCCGCCCAGCGGGGCAAATGAGCCGGCGGCATCGCCATAAAGGGTGGCGTAGCCGATGTAGTCTTCGCTGAGGTTGCAGGTATTGGCCACCATGCCGCCCACGGTCTGCGCCACCGCATAGAGCACGGTCATCCGCAGGCGCGGCGGGATGTTCTGGCGGGTCTGCTCCGAAAAGACGCCCTCCGGCATCCGTGCCGCCAGGGCTTCCGCCTCGGCCGCCATTCCGGCGATAGGAAGGCAAAGGTAGCGGATTCCAAGCGTCGCGCAAATCTGGTCTGCGCCGTTCAGGCTCTGTCCTTCCGCGGGCATCGCGACACCGACGACACGCTCACGTCCCAGCGCCTCTGCGCAAAGGGCGGCTGCCACCGTACTGTCCTTGCCTCCGCTCATCCCCAGCACCGCGCAGCAGCGCGGTCCGTTCTTTTCAAACCACGCGCGAATCCAGTCCACGCATCCGGTTTTCAGTTTCTGTGCGTCCATCATTTGAAATATCTTGCAAGGTACAAAAACCCAGCGTTTTTATCAAAAAGATTCGTATTTTTGTATGTTGTGAACAAGGATACGGACTTCTCGAGGCTGGAATTGAGGCTCAGCGCCTGCCGCTCCAACTATCGCTACTTCCGCTCTCTGCTGGAGCGGGAGACGAAGATGCTGGTGCTGGTCAAGGCCAACGCCTATGGTCACGGCGCTGCCGAATTTGCTGCCATTATGCAGGAGGAAGGCGCTGATTACCTGGCGGTTGCCCTCCCGCTCGAAGGTATGGAACTGCGCCGCAACGGTATTTCCCTGCCCATCCTCGTCCTCACCTCCGGCACGGACTTTTTCCCGGAGATGATCGAGAACCGCCTGGAGCCCGGCATCCCCAACCTCTACACGCTGGAAGCCTTGTGCGCCGAACTGGACAAGCGCAATATGAGCGACTTCCCCGTCCACCTGAAACTCGACACCGGAATGCACCGGCTCGGCTTCGGCAGCGACGAACTCGCCAGCCTGACCGCTTTCCTGCAAAGCCATCCCCAGGTCCGCGTAAAATCCGTCTATTCCCATCTTGCGGCCGCGGAAGATCCCGCCGAGGATGAATTCACCCTCGGGCAACTGAAAAGTTTCAAGGCAGGCGCGGACCGCATCAGCAAGGCCTTGGGCTACCGGCCGATGTATCACGTGCTCAATTCCGCCGGCATCGAGCGTTTCAGCGACTGGCAGTTCGATATGGTGCGCCTCGGCATCGGTATCTACGGCATCAGCGCCCTGCCGGATGTACGGCTCTCCCCCGTCGCCTCCTTCAAGGTCAAGATTCTGCAAATCAAGCATCTGAAACCGGAGGACGGCACTATCGGCTACGGCCGGCGCGGAAAGATTTCACCGGAGGGAACGGTCATTGCCACCATCCCGGCAGGCTATGCCGACGGCGTGGACCGGCACCTCGGCTGCGGCGCCGCGTCCTTCTTCCTGAACGGGAAGCGAGTCCCTACCATCGGAAATATCTGTATGGATATGTGTATGCTGGACATCAGCGGCGTAGAAGCCGTCCCCGGCGATACGGTGACGATTTTCGGCGAAGAGCCCAGCATCGAAGAACTCGCCCGCATCCTCGGCACGATCCCTTATGAGATCCTGACCTCCATCCCCCGTCGCATCGAAAGGATTGTCGTCCGTTAGGCATATCATCGTCGCAAATCCCTGCGGAGCCACCGGAGAACTGGTGGCCCGGAGCCTGCGCGCACAAGGGCTCACGGTCACGATGATGGAGGGACCGAATGCCCGCAAGCACGAGGGGGAATTCCTGAAGAAACTGCGCCTGCTGTTGGACGAAAGCGGCGCGGGGATGGTCATCCCCACCTTCTTCCCGGAAGTGCTCGCCGCGCACCGGGACCGCTTCCCCGACATCCTCATCCCTGTGGAGAGCGTGGAGAAACTGCGCCGTCTGGATGATAAGATTTCCTGCTGCGCCCTGGCGGAATCCCTGGGCATTCCCCAGCCTCATCGTTTTAACAGTCCCGAAGAGGTGGAGCGTTATCCGGTGGTTTTCAAGCGCCCCGGCGGCCAGGGCGGGGACAGCGTCTATTTCCCCGGCAATCCCAAGGCCCTGCGCAATATCCTCGCGCCGGCCAAAGATTACCTGCTGACCGAGTACATCGACGGCTACGATGTCTGCGTGGACGCGCTACGCTGGGACGGCTTTTTCTTCGCCGCATCCTACCGCGTGCTGGAGCCGCTGCGCAAGGGCGTTTCCACGCTGCGCGAAAGCGTGAAGGCCGCGCAACTCGAGGCCTGGGCGAAAACGCTGCTCGATGCGGTGGATTATCACGGGGTCTGCGGGCTGGATTTCCGCGTACGCGCTGCGGACGGGCAGGCTTTCTTCCTTGAATGCAATCCGCGCTTCTCCGGCGGGCTTGCATCGGCGCTCGCTTCCGGATTCGACTTACCCGCCCTGCTGTGGCGACTGGCCACCGGAGAGCGGGTAGATGCCTCTCAAATCGTATTTCAGGAAGGGGTGATTACGCGCTGAGACGCGCCTGGAGGAAACAATCGACCGTATTTTCCATCAACATCGCGATGGTCATGGGGCCCACGCCGCCTGGCACAGGCGTAATCCATCCCGCCACCTGCGACGCGCTTTCAAAATTCACATCCCCGGTCAGGCTGCCGTCCGCACGGCGGTTCATACCTACATCGATGACGACGGCACCGGGCTTGACCATATCGCCGGTCACGACATCCTCCTTCCCCACGGCGACGACCAGGATATCGGCCTGAAGCGTAAATGACTTGAGGTCGCGCGTACGCGAATGCGCCATAATGACAGTCGCATTGCGGTCCAGCAGCAGTTTGGCCACCGGCTTCCCGACGATATTGCTGCGGCCCACCACCACGGCGGTCTTTCCCTCGATGGAGACTCCCGTACTGTCGATCAGGCGCATAATGCCCTTCGGCGTACAGGGAACGCTGCACGGACGCCCCACCTGCAAGGAGCCGACATTCAGGATGTGGAAGCCGTCCACATCCTTCTCCACGGCGATCGCCTCGATGACTTTCTCCTCGTCAATATGCTTCGGAAGCGGCAACTGAACCAGCAGTCCGTCCACCTGCTCATCGGCATTGAGCTGTGCAATCAGCGCAAGCAAGTCCGCCTCCGAAGTCTGCTCCGGCAGCTCGATGAGACGGGATTCCATGCCCACATACTGGGCAGCGCGCACTTTATTGCGCACATACACCTTGCTGGCCGGGTTCTCCCCGACGATAATCACGCACAGGCAGGGCCTGCGGCCATATTTCGCCTCCAGTTCGGGCATCCTTTGCCGGAGTGCGTCCTTCACGGCGGCACTCACCGCCTTACCATCAATAATCATAATGCTTGATACGCGATATCATTACGAAAGAAAAGATTCGGACAATCAATGCGAGCAATCTCCGCATAGACCTTCTCGCGAGCAGCGGCAATGTCCTTGCCCTCCGCCACGACCATCAGCACACGCCCTCCGGCCGTCACGTACCCGCCCTCACGCAATGCCGTACCCATATGGAGCACAGGCGTAGAGACTTTCTCCAGCCCGGCGATGGGAAAGCCCTTTTCATAATGTCCGGGATAACCTTTCGAGGCCAGCACCACGCCCATCGTCACGGCATCGCGCCAACGGGGCTGCTGCGCCTCCTCGCCCGAAGCCACCGCGGAGAAGATCTCATAGGCATCACTCTCCAGCAAGGGCAGCACCACCTCCGTCTCGGGATCGCCGAAACGGGCATTGAATTCGATGACCTTGATCCCCTGCGGGGTTTTCATCAGCCCACCGTAGAGCACACCGCACAAAGGGCGGCCTTCCTTGCACATCGCGGCCGCCGTGGCGCAGAGGATATGACGGTAGGCAAAGTCCCGGTCCTCCTCCGAGATGAACGGAAGCCCCGTATAGGCCCCCATCCCGCCGGTATTGGGGCCCTTGTCCCCGTCAAACGCGCGCTTGTGGTCCTGGGCAAGCGGCATGGGATAGACCCGCTCCCCGTCCACGAAGCACATAAAGGAGAACTCCGGCCCGGTGAGGAAATCCTCCACCACCACACGGCCCTTGCCGAAACTCTCATCCACCAGCATGTCCTGCAGCGCAGCACGCGCTTCCTGCGCATCCTGAGCGATGACAACCCCCTTTCCGGCCGCCAGCCCGTCGTATTTCAGCACCGCCGGGAAAGGCCGGGAAAGGACATAGGCAAGCGCCTCGTCATATTCGGAAAAACTGCGATAGGCAGCCGTAGGAATGCCATATTTCTCCATCAGGCGCTTGGCGAACTCCTTGCTGCTTTCGATGGCGGTAGCCGAAGCGCTGTGCCCGAAAATTTTCAGCCCGGCTGCACGGAAAGCATCCGCGACACCGGCGGCGAGCGCCGCTTCCGGACCGACGACCGTCAGGTCCACTCCCTTTTCGAGGGCAAAGGCCTTGAGGCCCTCCACATCGGTATCCTTGAGAGGGACACACTCGGCCTGCTGTGCAATCCCGGCATTCCCGGGCGCACAATAAATCTTTTCCACCTGCGGGCTGCGCCTGAGCGCACACACGATGGCGTGCTCGCGTCCTCCCCCGCCGATGACCAATACGGTCTTTTTCATTACCGCGTAAAGAATCTATAAATACAGGTATGGTGATACATCTCACCCGGACGAAGTATCGTATCCGGGAACTGCGGATAATGCACCGCATCCGGGAATTTCTGCGTTTCGAGGGCCATCGAGCAGCGGTAGCCGATATTCCGGCCATACTTGTCGGGATACTCGCCGAAGAAGAAATTGCCGCAATAGAACTGCAGGCCGGGCTGGTCGGTCAGTATCTCAATGCCGCGTCCCGTCTCGGGATCGTACACCGAAGCGACCTTTTCGATGCCCTCGCCCTCACGGTCCAGCACCCAGTTATGGTCATAGCCGGGACCGCACTTGATCTGGTCGTCATCCGCATTCACCCGCTCCCCGATGGGCGTGGGCGTACGGAAATCCAGCGGCGAACCGTCCAGCGGGACGATGCGGCCGGTAGGGATCAACAGGCTGTCCACCTCCGTAGCCTGCGAGGCCTTGATCCAAAGCTCGTAGCCAAGAATGGATTTGTCGCTCTCTCCGGAAAGGTTGAAGAAGGAATGGTGGGAAAGGTTGATCGGCGTCGCCTTGTCGGTGTTGGCCAGGTACTTGACCACAAAGCAATTGTCCGGCGTCAGCGTATAGGTCATCAAGATATTGCGCTTCCCGGGGAAGCCGTCCTTTCCGTCCGGGAGGACCAGCAGGAAACTGATCAGGGTATCGTTCTTCTCCACGACTTCCCAGACCAGACGGTCCACACCGAACTCGCCGCCGTGAAGGGTATTGCCGTTATTGTTCTGCGGCAAGGTGTATTCTTCCCCGTCCAGGCTGAACTTGCCTCCGGCGATACGGTTCGCCACCGGGCCTACGGCCGCACCGAGGAAACGCTCGCCCGTATTGTTCACATAGCGGTCGATGTTCTCGTACCCCGTTTCGATATCGGCCATCCGGCCTTTCCGGTCCGGTGTCCAGAGCGCCACGACACGGGCCCCGTAATTGGTCACCTGCATCGTGACATCCCCGTTCTGAATGGTATACAATCCCATAGAACGGCCATCCACGATGGTCTTGAACGCTTCTGAAGGAAGCAGTTGGACCTTGCCTCCGTCACAACAGGCGGAGAGCACAAGTGCCATCGCCGCCAAACTCAAAATTCTTGTTCTCATATTAGAAAAATACAGAAAAACCACCTTCCAGCCAAAGCCGGTAAAGGCCGTTGAAGGTCTCAGTGCCGCGGGCACGCAAATCCCATTGCAGGGCAGCGCGACGGAGCGGCAGCGTAAATCCCAGAGAAAGGGCCTGCTGCACATAATCCGCAGCGAGGATGGAGAGATCGTGCGGATACCACACGGCGGCCGGTTTCCCGTCCGCTTGGCCCCCTTCATACTGATAGAGGGAAGAAAGGCTCTTTGCTCCGCCCAACTCCAGACCCAGGCGCAGCGCCGACCCGCCCCGGAAGACCTGGCGCCATTCGCCGCTCAGTTGCGGCCTAAGCGCCGACCAGGAAAAGACAGAGTGCGGATTGGCGTAGGTATCGTTCTCGGAGACATAGGAGAGCCCGGCATGGAACACCCATTGCCAGTCACTCACGCTCCCGACGGTCTTGTCCCAGGAAAGGGCAAAGACATCCTTGGAATAACTGCACTGCGGAAGTTCCGAAAGCACTTCCCAGATTCCGTCCATGTTCATGACCGTGGTCGGTTCGATGCCCGTGGTCCCGGAATGGGAATAAGCGAGCGAGACACGATGCCCGCGGCGGAGCCGCATCTTCCAGCCCAGATCGGCTTCAAACAGATTGGTGCGTCCCTGGAGGCGGGGCTGCGTCGCACCCTCGGTAATGTTTGTCAAATGATAACGAAGGTTACCGTACAAGAGCCACGGCGTGCGGCCCGTCCCTTCATATTGCAGGCCGGCACCCAGGGTATTGCAACGGAAATACATCGTTTTCATCGAATTGCCTCCTACGACATTGTCGATATAATTTCCCAGACCGCGCAGGACATACACCATCTGGTTCTCTTCCGTATTGCTCAGGGTCGGCGTCGAACGCTCGAAGGTATTGGCATAGTGGAGGTGGAAGCCGAAATTCCCCTTGCGCCCCCGGAAAATCAGGGACGGCGTAAGACCGACGCTATAATGGTAGGACTCGGCCCGCGGGTCATTCTGCTTGGCGGCAATCCGGTCCGTATAGGTTACGTGCAAACCTCCGAAGAGTTTGTCACGCGAAAGGGGCATCGCCGCCTTGAACTCCAGGTCATAGGCCTGGCGCCGCCAGCCGCTTTCCACGCTGTCCGCCACACTGTACAGGAAACGCGTGTCGTAAGGATTGAAAAGAAGGGTATTGTAACTGCTCCCTTCCGTAGCAATGTAATTGTAAGCGAAATGTCCCCAGAGGTTGACTTTCCCCACCTTTACGGCACCTTCCGTATCAAAGGCGATATCGGAATGCCTCTTCCCGTCTGGCAGGAGCCGGTACTCCCCCATCCCGTAGAGATAACGGAGACCGACACTGCTGTGTGCCTTGAGGGAATCGGTCACCAGACCGGCGGGATTCCCCGCCGCCGTCATCCAGGCGCGCTCGTTTTCCAGACGCAGCGCCGTGGGATCAGGCAGGGAAAGCTGCGCCCCCGCCCCAAGGGAGAGGAGGCACAGCATCAGCGATATGAGGGCTTTACGCAGCATTTCCTACTGAGCCGTTTCGTGGCCCCAGGTCGCCCAGGACGGACGTTTGGCACCATTACGGCGAATCTCAGGGAAGGTAACGACCTCGAAATCCTCAGTGGTATTGTTGGTATCCTGATAGATCTTACGGCCGTCTTCGAGCGTCTTGGCAACCTTACGGATGATACTCTGGTTGCCACCGGTCGTAGCGCAGAAGATCTTGCCGGCATCAAGCGAAGTGGGGAGTTTCTTGTCCGTGGTGGCGTTCTTCACGCAGTCGATGGCGTCGAACACATCGGCGATCAGCACTTCCTGGCCGTAGTTGTTGGCCTTGTCGGATTCGAGATATTCGCCATCCTTGCGCAGGCCCTCGCTGGGATAGAAGAGCACCCAGGCCGTTCCGACGAAGTTGCCGAACTGGTTGGCGAGACCGGATTCCTTCACCGTGCAGGCGAGGATCATATTGGGAGCGTCGTCGTCCACCTGCCCCTTGTCGATGTACTTCTGGCAGATGCACTCGAATTCCGCATAGGAAAGATTGATCAGGCCGGCGCCCACCAGGGTATGCTCGGCGGCGGAAGCGGCGATGACCGCAGACTCGCCCGGAGCCAGAGGATATTGCATGCCGGTACCGGGAACCTGCCATACATAGGTACCGATCCAGATATAGTCTTTGATCGGATGACTGAGTTTATCCGCCTGATGGGCGAAACTGAAGGTAGAGATGCTCAGCGGGTCGCCGATGCAGACACCGTCAAGATAAACGGTTTCCTCTCCGTTGTTATACACCTCGAAGAAGGTATCCTTCAGATAGGTCACTGCCTTTCCGGTAGAGGGGTTCGTGTACTTGTTGGCATTGTAGTGCACTTCCTTGAACACCAGCGGGGAACTCTTGGTGACGTCCATCACCAGGTTGAGGTTGGAAGTCACGAAAGGCTTGAGGGCCACGTTCTTAAGGGTGCCGAGGCAGTTGTACACGGCACCGCCGCGGGTATACTGCGCACTGGCTACAATATCGTAGATACCCGGAACCATACCGGAGAAGTCAAGCTCCTGTCCGGCCCTGGCAAAAAATTCAGTAACCTGCCCGTTACCTACATTGGTGAGCAAGACCTTGGTATCCACATCGGAAGGAGCCATGCTGGGATCTGCATAAACCAGCTTGATGCTCCCTTCATTGCTGACGACCTCCCCATTAGGGAAATCGCAGGAAGCGACGGCCAGCGTGGCTAACGCCGCAGCGAAGATGAAAGAGATTTTTTTCATACTACAAACAATTAAAAAAGTTTAAGTTTAAGTTCAAAGCCGAAATAAATGGGATTGTTCAACTCCGTAAAAGCCCCTTTCGTGACCTCGGAAGGATCGAGCGGCCGGGAATTGAACAAGTTATTGACATAGAAGGACGCGGTGAGCAACTTCTTGAACTCCTTGGAAACATTCAGGTTGAACACCACCGTGGGAATGGTATGGCTGACGATGAAACGGCTGTCGGAACGTGCCGTAAGCATATACTTGAACGCATCGTCCTCCGCCATCTCCGCCGTGAAGGGATAAACCTTTCCGTCGTCGCTGGAGATATAGCGGGACGGATAGAGGTCGTTTCCGTAAACGGTCCAGTTGCGGGTAAAGAAGTTCACCTGAGTGGTTAGCGTCACTACGAAGCCGATGGAAGGGATGTTGTGCGTAATGCGCAGCGTCGTCAGGGCCTTTTCCCGGTGGTAGCGCCAGGTGCCGGGCTCGTAGATGCCTACGTGGCTGTTCACCGTGCTTCCGCTCTTCATTTTCTGCTCGTAAGTGCATCCGGTGGACCAGGATTCCGTGTGCATCCAGGCTCCGTTCAGGAAGAAAGAGGTGCGGATGGCGTCGAAGCGACCCAGGTTCAACTCCCACTCCAGGCCGTAGTTGTGCTCCGCCGCCGTATTCATCGGCATATACCAGGAGAAGAAGCGCTGCGTATCGTAATCCTGCGTAAACACGGGATTCCCCGCCGCGTCATAGCCGCTGCGCTTCCAGGTCTTGTAGGGCAGCAGCACCCAGGATGAAAGGTCTCGGCCGAAACTGTAGCCGTTTTTCAATTCCTCGTCGTAGAAGGTCATGGAAAGACGGTAGCGCTTGGCGATGAGCAGGTCGAAGCCGACTTCCGCCTTGCGGTTCCGGGCCATCTGGAGTGCCGGATTGGAGGTATCGAAAACGTAGGTGGTCGCCACAACGACCTTGGAAGGATCCGAAGGGGTCGGTTCCGGCGTATTGACGTTGATCTGGTCGTAATAGGCGTTATTGGGATACAGATATGAGGTGGTGGGCGCCTTGGCGGTGATACCGTAGCCCGCACGTAGGGTCCACACGGAAGGAATCAACTCAAAGGAGAAGTTCACGCGGGGGCTCAGGGCACTCAGTCCGCCGACAAAATCATAGCGAAGACCGGCGGTAAGGTTCATCGTCCGGTTCCAGAACTTGGTCCGGAAAGAATCTTCCAGGAACACGCCTATCTGGTTCAGGAAAGGAATGTCCCAGAGAGGACGCGGGCGGAATCCGGCTTCCGAGTTGCCGGCGTGCGAAGGCGGAGCCTCCGCCTTATAGACCAGTCCCTGGCCCAGGTTGCCGTCGGTTTTGAAGTCGGCACCCACGAGAATGCGGTTGCCCGTCTCACCCCAGGACTTATAGAGATTCAGGCTCAGTTTGGAAAAGCCGTTCAACTCCTTTCCATAGAAATCGTAATGCGAGAAGTAGGAATACGGAAGGATGGTGGCAAAACCTTCATTCCCCTCCGTGTAATGGGTAATCTCACTTCCGTCGGCGGCAAAGATGTGTCCCCTGCCGTTGGAGACCGCTTCCCCGTCACGCATATTCGTGGAATAGATCCGGTCTCCGCGGATATTGTTTTCATACCAGGAGGTCTTGTCCGTATAACTGGCCGCCAGGTCGAAGCGCAAAGTCTTGAACCAGCCCCGGTTGATGTTCCAGGTGCCGTTGATGGCGATGCGGCCGCCAATCTGGTTACCTCCGGTCGCAAGGGCGGTCCGCTCCTCGTCCGGATTGGGATTGCGGATATCCCGCCCGTAGCGCGCGTCGGCGGAGAAAGACATATTCACATCGCCGAAGCGGCGGGTGATCATCGCCTTGAAATTGGCGCGCTGGTAATTCGCATACGCTTCCGTAGTCTTGGCATTGGAATAGGCATAATCCCCGCTGAGGTGGATATCGCCCAGTTTCCCGGGCAGCCGGAAGCCTTTGGAAATGGCCGCCTGCCAGATCTTGGGATCGGTCTTGAGGCGGACGGTCAGGGGCTCTGCCCCGGCCTTGGAATTGATGATGACCGCGCCGGCGGTCAAGTCTCCGTATTGGACGGAAGGGATACCTCGGATCACCTCCACGGATTCGATGTTGTCCGTAGAGATCTGCCGTACGTCGATACCGGTATTGGGCGCGGCGGAAGAGGTGGCCGTTCCCGTCGAGGCGACGCTGGAGGAAACGCCCGTGATGGCGGTGGAGATGCCCTCCATATTGGCATTGTTGGACATCGGCGCCCCGTCCACGATGACCGCGGTACCGAGACTGTTCATCGAACTCGGGTCCGCCGTACGCAAAGAAAGGGTCTGGGAGGTGCTGAGGTCAGGATTGGAAAAACTGACGCCCGGCAGCAACTGCATGATATCCTGCAGGGAACTGGTCTGGCTGTGGTCGATGGCCTGCCGGGAGATGGTCGAAGCCGTCGCCTCCCCCGCCTTCGAGGCCTCCGCTACGACGCGGACCTCGTTGAGCCGGAAGGAAGAAGGACGCAGGACGAAGTTCCGCTGCATCGGCGAAGTGAGGACGAGGGTGGTATCCAGCGTCTCATAACCGATCAGCTGCACCGAAATGTCGTAGCGGCCCGGATCGATGTTCTTGAAAGTATAGGCACCCGAAGCATCGGAAGTCGCATAGACTCCGGAGGGCTTGAGTTGCAGCACGGCATAACCCAGCGGTACGGTGCGTCCGTCTTCGAGCGCGCTGACCGTCCCTTCCAGCGACACGGTCTTCCGCTGTGCCCCGACGCCAAGGCTCAGGGCAGCCAGCAGGAACAGCGTCACTGCAAAGAATTTAGCGGATATTCGCAATGTCTTCAAGTCTTCTCAGGGTCCGATGTACCTCGTCCGCCACGGCGGCGTCCGCAATATGCATCGCTTGCAACTTATCGTAAATCTCCCGGGCATACCAGGAGTAAACATACCATCCCAGGGCCTCCGCCGCCTTGCAGCGCAGCGTGGCATCGGCACTTTCATCCGCGACGAGGGCCAGCATCGGCGCAACTGCCGCAGGCTTGCAGGCATTGCGCTGGGCACTGACGGTCGAACTGCGCTCCTTCACGCTCGCGGAAGCATCGGACAGGGCGGCGAATTCGGCGGCATCGCCGTCCGCACTCCGCTTCAGCCGCGTCAGCAGGGCATCGAAATCCTCCTGCTCCGGCCAAATGCCGTTCCAGGATGCGCGCAGCGCCTTTTCGACATCGGCATAGGGATAAAGCCCGAGCGCAGCGAAGAGATGATAGCGCACCCGCGCACTTTCCGCAGGATCGAGGTAATGGGCGGCGATGGGCTCGAGCAACTGCGGCGCACCGCAGCCTTCCGCATAACGCGCCGCCATCCGGCGGATCAGTTCATAGGGATCGTCCAGGCCGGCGGCGATGGTACGGACCAGGTCTTCCCGGTCCGTGTAGTTCCGAACCCCGTACATCAACTGCTCCATCCGCAGGTTCAGGGAATTCCCCGCCTTGACGGGGATGCCGTATTTCATCGCATAACCCGCCACGTCAGGGACGGAGGAGCGGGCCAGCTTGCGGAGCACGGACCTGTCCTCATAGCGGGTCACAAGCGCATCCAGACCCGCAGGGGCATCGGCACGCGCTTCAAAATGCATCGTGGGATCGCCGAAGAGATGGGATTCGAGCGTCAAGTTCTGCCGGGCCCAGTTGCCCACGCAGACGCCGCAGCCCAGCAGCCCGGCCAATTCGTTCTTCCAGTGGTCCTGGATGATGTTGACACTGTTCCCGAACACCGCGAGACAACGGCTGTCCGCCCCGAAAGCGTAACGCGCGGCCACATAATCGTCGTGAAGGAAGGCGCCGTTGAAGCAGGCGTCCAGGATCAGCACCCGCACCGCAGGGGCGTAGCCGTCCAGGTCGGAGAGCACCAGGTCGACCCGGGCGCTGCGAAGGGAATCCTCCTGTGCAAGCACCGGGTCGTTCCACTCGTCCAGCCAGGCCTCGGGCACGCCGTAACTTTCCATCAGGGAAGCCTTCGTCTTGTCCCGGTCCTTGGCGGAACGCATCTTGGAACGCAGGAAGGCCTTGAAGTTACGCAGATGCTCGGTCGGCATGAAAGTATAGGGTTCCTTGCTCAGGTACTGCGCCTCCACGCCCCCGTGGGTGTGGAGATGCGCGTAATCCAGCGCAGGGTTGGCGAGCACCGCCTTCAGGCGCGCCCGCACAAAACGGTCTTCGTCGAAATTGAGGTAGCGCACGCGCACGTCCGGACCGAACTGCTCGTACATCGCCCGGTCTTCGTCGATACGGGCGTTGATGCTCTCGGAACTGTTGCCGTGGCCGCCGAAGTGGAAAACCTCATCCAACTTTTCCGGCTTTGCCTTTTCTGCGGCCGCACGCTCCAGGAACAAAGCGATGAGTTCCGTAAAACTGTGCTGCGGATCGGTCTTTGCCGGTTTGATGCGGGCCGTATAGATGTCGCAATGGACTTTCTGCCTGCCTTCCGGAGAAAGGTCATAGTAAAACAGCTTGTCCTCCTGCTTCAGGAAGGTGAAGGCCAGGCCGAAGTCGTCGTAATAACGGTCGGAAGGAATGGAAGAGCGCTTCCACTTCCAGGAAGGGTTCATCTTGAAAGCCGTGGCCAGGTGGTGTGCGCGCCGGATCATCGGCACCGGGATATCGCCTACGAGCACGGCCCCTTCCAGGGCATCCTTGCAATAGAGCATATACAGGCTGTCCCGGATCTGTTCCGGCGCCCAGGAAGGTCCCGCGACCATCAGGCAGACCGCCTTTCCGTCGTATTTTTCAATCGCCGACGCATAGGAGCGGACAGCGTCAGAAACGGCAGAATAGGTAGCGGAATCGATTACGATGGCGACAGCACTGCGTTTTGCGGCAGAAGCATAGGTCCCCGCGGAAGCCAGAACGGCAAAAACAAGCGTCAAGACAAACCTTCTCATATTTGCAAAAATACGTTAAAAGTTTGTCAGTTGCAATACCTATATTATGGGATCACATCCGGGAGGATGACATATCCTTGCCTTCCGCCTCGCCCTGGCGGATTTCCGTGGAGGAAATATCCACCGTCGGCGCATCCGCCAGCTGGATTTTATAGTCAGGACATTCATTCAGAAGGTCCTCGCGGACAAGGGGAAGATCGACACCCTGTCGGGGATAGACTACGACGCCGAATTCTCGCAGAATCCGCTGGTAATCGCGCCAGCGGCGGATGTTTTCCAGATTGTCCGCACCGATGACGAGGGTAAATTCATTGCCCGGCTCACGGCTTCTGAGCGCATCCAGCGTCTTGACGGTATAGTGCGGCGGCGCCATCCCCAGTTCGATGTCGTCCACTTTCACACGGAGTTCCGGATAACGTCCGACCGCTTCCAGCGCGGCCCGGTAGCGCTCCTGCCCCGAAGGCTGGGCCTGTCCGCTTTTCAAGGGATTCTGCGGTGAGACAATCAGGTAGACGCCATCGAAGGAGCCCGACTTCGAAAAATACTCCATAATGGCCAGATGACCCTTATGGAGTGGATTGAAAGTTCCGGAATAAACGGCGATCCTCATGGCTTTGCGAGGAAATCCCCCACCAGTTTTTCCGCCGTCGCGAGCGTCGTCGCGAGGTCGTCATTGACGAGGGTGACGTCGAACTTGTCTTCGTAAAGCATCTCTTCGGCGGCCTTCGCCACCCTGCGCTCGATGGCCTCGGGGCTGTCTGTATTGCGGTTGACGAGACGCCTGCGCAGTTCCTCGATGCTGGGGGCCTTGATGAAAACCGAAAGGGCGCGCTCGCCAAAATACTTCTTGAGGTTCACGCCCCCCTTCACGTCCACGTCGAAGATAATGACGTGTCCTTTGGCCCAGATGCGCTCCACCTCGCTTTTGAGGGTACCGTAGCACGAGCCGCCGTACACCTCTTCCCATTCCACGAACTGTTCCTGGTCCACCAGGGAACGGAACTTTTCGGGGGTCAGGAAGTGGTATTCCACTCCGTCCCGCTCCGTTCCCCGGGGTTGCCGGGACGTCGCCGAGACCGAGAATTCGATTTCCGGATGGAGTTTGAGGATATGCCCCACCACCGTACTCTTCCCCGATCCCGACGGCGCCGAAAATATCAATGCTTTTCCTGCCATTGTTTCCAGAGACTATTGGGCATTACTGCTCGTCAGGGGCATCGTTGCCGCCGCCGTAATCCGGCTGGGGTCCGCCCTGAGGGCCCTGGGCACCAGGATTGAAGCCCGCATCGCCCGGGTTGAAGCCCGCGCCGCCCTGAGGGCCGCCCTGCTGGGCACCCGCAGCCTTGGCCATATCTTCGGAAGCCGCGTGCCAGGCAGACTCGAGCTCGCCGTTGGCCTTGTCGATGGCCGCGATGTCCTTAGCTTCGACCGCCTTCTTCAGTTCCGCACAGGCGCTTTCGATGGCGCTCTTCTTCTCGGCAGGAATCTTGTCGCCGTATTCCTTGAGGTTCTTCTCGGTCTGGAAGACCATCGCGTCCGCGTTGTTGATCTTGTCCACCCGCTCCTTCTCGGCCTTGTCGGCTTCCTCGTTGGCCTTCGCTTCATCGCGCATGCGCTGGATTTCAGCATCGGACAGCCCGCTGGAGGCTTCGATGCGGATGCTCTGCTCCTTGCCGGTGGCCTTGTCCTTCGCGGAAACGTTCAGGATGCCGTTGGCGTCGATATCGAAGGAAACTTCGATCTGAGGGATGCCGCGCGGTGCGGGAGCGATGCCGTCCAGGTGGAATACGCCTATCTGCTTGTTGTCCTTCGCCATCGGACGCTCGCCCTGGAGGACGCGGATCTCGACGGAAGGCTGATTGTCCGCAGCCGTGGAGAACACCTGGCTCTTCTTGGCCGGGATGGTGGTATTCGCGTCGATGAGGCGGGTCATCACGCCGCCGAGGGTCTCGATACCGAGCGAAAGCGGCGTCACGTCCAGCAACAGCACATCCTTCACGTCGCCGGCAAGCACACCGCCCTGGATGGAGGCGCCGATAGCCACGACCTCGTCGGGATTCACGCTCTTGTTGGGCTCCTTGCCGAAGAAATCCTTCACCATTTCCTGAATCTTAGGGATACGGGTAGAACCACCCACAAGCAGGACTTCGTCGATGTCGGAAGCGCTCAGGTGAGCGTCCGCGAGGGCCTTGCGGCAAGGCTCGATGCTGCGGCGGAAGAGTTCGTCGCAAAGAGCCTCGAACTTGGCACGGGAGAGCGTACGCACCAGATGCTTGGGCATACCGTCCACCGCGGTGATATAAGGCAGGTTCACCTCTGCGCTGGTGGCATTGGAGAGTTCGATCTTCGCCTTCTCTGCCGCTTCCTTCAGACGCTGGAGGGCCATCGGATCCTTCTTCAGGTCCATTCCGCCGTTCTCGGAGGCAAACTCGGAAGCCAGCCAGTCGATGATGACCTGGTCGAAGTCGTCGCCGCCCAGATGGGTGTCGCCGTTGGTGGACTTCACCTCGAAGACACCGTCACCGAGTTCCAGGATGGAGATATCGAAGGTACCGCCACCCAGGTCGTACACCGCGACCTTCATATTCTTGTTCTTCTTGTCCAGACCATAGGCCAGGGCGGCTGCCGTAGGCTCGTTGATGATACGCTTGACGTTCAGGCCTGCAATCTTGCCGGCCTCCTTGGTGGCCTGGCGCTGCGAGTCGGAGAAGTAAGCGGGGACGGTGATGACCGCTTCCGTAACTTCCTGACGCAGATAGTCTTCTGCGGTCTTCTTCATCTTCTGAAGGATGACGGCGGAGATTTCCTGCGGGGAATACAGTTTCCCGTCGATGTCCACCCGCGGCGTATTGTTGTCTCCCCTCACCACTTTGTAAGGGACACGCTTCACCTCCTTGTCCACCTGGTCATAGGTCTCGCCCATGAAACGCTTGATGGAAAAGATGGTGTTGTGAGGGTTGGTGATAGCCTGACGCTTGGCCGGGTTGCCGACCTTGCGCTCGCCGCTGCCGGTGAAAGCCACGACGGACGGCGTGGTACGCGCACCCTCGTCATTGATAATAACGGTAGGCTGGTTGCCTTCCATGACGGAAACGCACGAATTCGTGGTTCCCAGGTCGATTCCGATAATTTTTCCCATAATTTATTCCTTTTTTAGTTTTTGTTTCAATTTTGTCAGGCCGCAGCCTGCGACAGAACATTCATCCAATCCTGTGCCACCGCCTCTTTACTGACAATTTGTCAATTCCGGGAAATCGCGTATCTTTGTGCGATGATTTACAGGCAACTGACAGCGGAAGAATACGCGGACCTGGAAGGACGCATCCTCTACGAAGACAATCACATCCTCGCCATCAACAAGCGCGTGGGAGAAATCACCCAGGGCGACAAGACCGGCGACGAGTGCCTGCCGGAGCGTTACAAGGCCTTTATCGCCCAGCGCGACGGCAAACCCGGGCAGGTCTTTATGGGCGTACCGCACCGCCTGGACCGTCCCTGCAGCGGTATCACCCTGCTCGCCAAGACCTCCAAGGCCCTGAGCCGCCTCTCCGCGATGTTCCGGGAGGGAGACATCCACAAGACCTACCTCGCCCTCTGCTGTGCCAGACCCGAACGAGACGAAGGCCTGCTCAAGGACCTGCTCGTCCGCAATGAAACACAGAACAAGAGTTATGTGACACTGAAAGCCTCTCCTGCCGCCAAGGAAGCCAGATTAGAATACCGCTTCCTTTGCAGCACTGAGCGTTACCACCTGATCGAAGTAAACCTGCTCACCGGCCGCCATCACCAGATCCGCTGCCAGCTGAGCCACATCGGCTGCCCCATCAAGGGAGACCTCAAGTACGGCGCCCCGCGTTCCAATCCGGACGGAGGTGTCTGCCTCCACGCCTACCGCGCGCGCTTCATCCACCCCGTCAGCCGCAAGGAACTCAGCATCACGGCTCCCCTTCCCGCTTCTTGGAAAGGTATTGCTGCGGGTATTCTCCCGTAACCAGGAGGAAGGAAGCGATAAACACATTCGAGGAATTGAAGCCCGAATTCGCCGCCACCTGCTTGATATTCATGAAAGGCTGCTCCTTCATCAGCACAATCGCGTACTTAACCCTGTAGGTATTGAGCAGCATCTTGAAATTCATCCCGGCCACGGCATTGATGGTCTGTGACAAATAGACACGGTTGGTAAAGAGGGTTTTCGCCATTTCGGCCTCCCGGTAGTTCGGATCCAGGAAGGGCTTTTCCCTGTCCAGCAGACGTTCCACCTTTTCAAAAAGCGTCTTCATCTGGGTCCGGTGACACCTGCCGCCGACAGAACGGTGACGCAGCCCCTTCAGCCACGACTCCAGATGAAAGGGCTCCCCTCTGTAGGCGAGAATATACAGGAGCAGGTAGAGCGGAACGAGCGGCCAGCCGTGCGCGACAGCCCGCAGAATCAAGGCAAGATAGGCATAGAGCAGACGGTTCTCTCCCAACACCCCCTTGGCAAGGATGCGCTTCCGCCCCTGATAAACGGCTATCAGCAACAAGGGCAGGGCCACGCACCAGAGCAGCAGGCGCCAGCGGGGGAAGCACTCCCCTACGGCTATTACCAGCATAAAGACGACGGACTGAGCGAAGGCAAGCCGCGGATTCTCCCCTTTCAGGGGATACAGCAGCAAAAGGAAACATCCGCCCAGAAAAGCATCCCCGATAAAAGCCGGGTTATACCGTATCGGAGATCCGACCATACGGACCGCCAACAGGGCGAGCACGGTGAGGAGCGACCCTACCCTGATGAGAAAACGGTATGCGACGACCTTTTTCATCGGTGCGGCAAAGATAGAAAAAACCCTTTCCCGATGTACACCGGAAAAGGGGTATCTGTGCTTGTAAAAGTAAGTTTTTAATCTTTTTTGGATATTTTTTTACGTTTTATGGCTCCTCCCTTGATGGTATCGAAGCCTTCGCCGTAAACTCCCATCACCGTGGAGACGGAAAGGAAGGCCCGCGGATCGATGCTTTTGATGGCACGGAGGAAGAGATTCAGGTCGCTGCGGCGGGTGATGATCATCAGCACCTGCGCTTCCTGTTTGGTAAACCAGCCCTTGCCGTCCAATACGGTCACGCCCCGTTTGAGTTCGGTCGTGATATAGTCAGCGATCTCCGCATATTTCTTGGAAAGGACGAACATCTGCACCGACTGCTTGGAGCCGGAGAGATACATATCCAGCGCCATATTCTCGATACCCACCATCAGGTAACCGTAGATGATGGTGATGAATTTATCGGTGAAAGGCATCAGGCTGCCGTCGGCGGTGTACGAAGGGAAGAGCATCGAGGAAAGGATGATCACCACGTCCATCATCATCATCAGACGGCCCGGAGAGATGTTCCGCTTTTTATTGATCATCAGGGCGATGATGTCCGTTCCACCGCTCGAACCGCCCTGCGACATGGAAATACCGATGCCCACGCCCACGAGGATGGATCCCACGAGGGAGGAGATGAGTTTTCCGTTATCCAGGGCCAGGCTCTTGATGACTTCCGCAGGAATCACATTCTGGAAAACGCTCAGGCCCAGGGAAGCCACGATCATGGCATAGATGGTCTTGGCTCCGAAACTTTTGCCCAGCGAGCGCATCGCCAGCAACAGCAGCACCGCATTGACGGCAAAATAGGTATAACCGATCTTTATCGTACCGTGCGTAGCATACTGGATAATGGCCGCGATACCTGTCACTCCCCCGCCGACGAGGTTGTTCGGCGCGAGGAAGATACACCAGGCCAGGACATACAACAGGATGCCGAGGGTGATGAGGGCGTATTCCTTGACGCCCGTCAGGAGTTTCTTAAAGTCCATTACTTCAACACGATATTGACAATGCGTCCGGGAACGACGATCACCTTGACGATCTGCTGCTCACCGACATATTTCGCCGTCTGCTCCTGCGCCCGGACGAAGGCTTCCACCTCGGCGGGCGAAGCGCTCTTGGGCTGTTCGACGGTAAAGCGCGTCTTGCCGTTGAAGGAGACGGGATAAGTACAACTGTCCTCAACCGTATAGGCGGCGACATATTCCGGGAAAGCGGCATAGGTGATGCTTTCCCGATGTCCGAGCGCTTCCCAGAGTTCCTCGGCGATGTGCGGCGCGAAGGGCGAAAGCAGCACGGTCAGCGGCTCAAGGATAGCGCGCTTGTGGCAGTCGAGCGACACGAGGTCGTTCATCGCAATCATAAATGCACTGACCGTCGTATTATAGGAGAAGTTCTCGATATCCTCCTGCTCCTTGCCGATCAGGCGGTGCAGCACCTTCAGTTCCTGCGCGGAAGGCTTCTCGTCGGTCACCAGCCAGTTGTCGTGGTCCCAGAAGAGTTTCCAGAAGCGCTTGAGGAAGCGGTTGACCCCGTCGATGCCCTTGGTATCCCAGGGCTTGCTCTGCTCCAGCGGTCCGAGGAACATCTCGTAGAGGCGGAGCGTATCCGCGCCGTAAGTGTCGCAGATATCGTCCGGATTCACTACGTTGAACATACTCTTGCTCATCTTCTCGACCGCCCAGCCGCAGACGTACTCCCCGTTCTCGAGGATGAATTCCGCATCGGCATATTCGGGATTCCAGGCACGGAAGCCCTGCAGGTCGAGCCGGTCGTTGCGCACCAGCTTGACATCCACGTGGATCTGCGTCGTCTCATACTTGTCCTTCAGCCCGAGCGACACGAAGGTATTGGTACCCACGATACGGTACACGAAATTAGAGCGGCCCTGGATCATACCCTGGTTGATCAACTTGCGGAAAGGCTCATCCTCACAGACATAACCCAGGTCAAAGAGGAACTTGTTCCAGAAACGGGAATAGATCAGGTGACCGGTCGCGTGTTCCGTTCCGCCGATATAGAGGTCCACGCTGCGCCAGTAGGCATTCGCCTCCGGGCTGACAAGCGCCTCGTCATTACCGGGATCCATATACCTCAGATAATAGGCACTGGAGCCGGCGAAGCCCGGCATCGTGCTCTTTTCCAGCGGACAGCCCTGATAGCTCCAGTCCTTGGCGCGCGCGAGCGGCGGTTCTCCGTCCGAAGAGGGCTTGAAACTTTCGATTTCGGGCAGCGTCAGCGGCAGCGCGCTCTCGGGGAGGGGCGTCGGGATTCCGTCTTTATAGCAGATCGGGAAAGGCTCGCCCCAGTAGCGCTGGCGTGAGAAAATCGCATCGCGCAGGCGATAATTGGTTTTCCTGCGGCCGATGCCCTTCGCTTCGGCATAATCCTTCGCCGCTTCGATGGCTTCTTTCACCTCCATCCCGTTCAGGAAGCCGGAATTGCACATTTTCCCTTCCTTCGCATCGAAACTCTGCTCCGAAACGTCGCAGCCTTCGATAATGGGGATGATGGGCAGGTTGAACTTGCGGGCGAAGGCATAGTCGCGGCTGTCGTGCGCCGGCACTGCCATGATCGCACCGGTTCCATAACCGGCAAGCACATATTCGGAGATCCAGACGGGAACCTTCTCCCCCGTCAGGGGGTTGACGGCATAGGCTCCGGAGAAGACGCCCGTGACGCTGCGGGTTTCCGCCATGCGCTCACGCTCGGTCTTCTTCTTCACGGCTTCGAGGTAGGCGTCGACTTCCGCCTTGCAGGCGGCTGAGGTCAGTTCCGGCACCAGTTCGCTCTCGGGCGCCAATACCATAAAGGTAACGCCGAAAATCGTATCTACGCGGGTAGTGAAGATGGTGATGTCACGCTCGCGGCCGTCGCATTCGGTATGGAAGACAACTTCGGTACCGTCAGAACGGCCGATCCAGTTGCGCTGCATTTCCTTGAGGGAATCCGTCCATTCCAGGCGGTCCAGCGAGGAAAGCAGGCGCTCGGCATAGGCGGAAATCCGCAACTGCCACTGCGCCATCTTCTTCTGCTCCACCGGGAAACCGCCGCGTACCGAAAGGCCGTCCTTCACCTCGTCGTTGGCCAGCACGGTGCCCAGTCCCGGACACCAGTTCACCGACGATTCACCGAGGTAGGCGATGCGGTACCCCATCAGGATATCGGATTTCTCCTTGTCGGAGGCGGCCGCCCAGGCGGCAGGAGTCACGTCGCCGTAGCCCGTCGTCTCGAATTTCTCAATCAGCGTGGCGATGGGACGCGCCTTGTCCTCCTGCGGGTCATACCAACTGTCGAACATCTTCAGGAAGGCCCACTGCGTCCACTTGTAGAAGCGGGGGTCGCAGGTACGCACCTCCCGGTCCCAGTCATAGGAGAAGCCCAGCCGGTCCATCTGGCCGCGGTAGCGGTTGATGTTGTCCGTCGTCGTCTTTTCCGGATGCTGTCCGGTCTGGATGGCGTACTGCTCCGCGGGAAGGCCGAAGGCGTCGTAGCCCATCGGATGCAGCACGTTAAAGCCCTTCAAGCGCTTGTAGCGGGAATAAATGTCACTGGCGATGTAGCCCAGCGGATGTCCCACGTGAAGCCCCGCGCCCGAAGGGTACGGGAACATATCCAATACGTAATACTTAGGCTTGGAGGCATCCTCCTTTACCTTGAAGGTCTTTTGGGCCGCCCAGCGGCCCTGCCATTTTTTCTCGATTGACTTGAAATCGTAATCCATCGCAGTATCTTATTTTCTTCTTTCCAAAATAAATTCCACATAAAGGGAAACTTCGCTGATGACGGGTTTCCCGCGCACTTTTCCGGGCTTCCAGCGCGGAGAGGCGCTGACTACCTTCACCGCCTCCTCATCCAGCAGCGGATGCACGCCCTTGAGCACGTGCACGTTCTTGACATTACCCTTCTCATCCACCAGGAAGTCCACCAGCACCCGGCCGCGGATACCCTTGCGCACCGCTTCCGGAGGATAGTGCAGGTAGGCATACACCCACTTCTGCAGGAACACCCCCGGATCCGTGCTGCCCAGGAAGGTGGGCTTCACGTCACACTCGTAATAGGGCACGACCGTCTTTCCGTCCAGTTTCGCCGCCGTTTCCTCGCTGACGCGGAAGACGGGCTTCGGGCCGTTGCAGAGCTGCACCGCGAAATTATAAATAAATTCGAGTTCCCGCTCCATATTGTCGTACTCCAGGATGCTTTCGGTATCCTTCTCGCTGTTGTACTCAGGATACATCCCCGTCGTGAAGAACACGGAAGGGATCTCCTTGTCATAGAAGGCCTTATGGTCCGAGAAGCAGGGTTCACGCGTGACCACCTGCGGAACAATCGGCTGGAGCGTGGCGGAGAGATTGCCCAGGAAATGCGTCAAATCGGCATTACCCGAAGGCCAGGCGTAAAAGCCCGAAGATCCCGTCCCCAGCATATCCAGATTGATCATCGCATCGATCTTGTCCACCGCGGCAAAATTCCGGTTCAGGAAATACCAGGAACCTGCGCCGAGTTCGCAGGATGAACCGAAAGCGGCAATCAGCACCGAACGGCGCAGCAGTATCCTGTTCCGCTGCAGCATCGAGGCCAGTTGCACCAGCATCGCCAGTCCGGAAGCGTTCCCGTTGGCACCGTAGCAAATGCGCGTCACCTTCTGCCCGTCTACCGTCAGCTCGTAGCTGCCGATATTATCGAGCCGCGCGCCGATGACGATGTAATGGTCGGAAAGGTTTTTGTCGTATCCGGGGATGAAGGCGAGCACGTTGCACGACGAGAGGGTGTCCCCGTTCTCCTGCCGAACGCCGAAGGGCTCCCCCTCCTCACCGGTCAGTACGTCCACCTCTTCCGCAGAAAGCCGCGCACTGACATAGCGCGCAGCCTCCCGTTCCCCTTCGGAACCCGCTTTCCTTCCCTCGAGCGCCGCCGACGACAGGAAGCGTACATCTTCACGCATGGCTGTCACGGCGGCACTCTCATACAAGTCCCCGTACGGGGGCCTGCGGTACTGGGCTTCAAGCGTCAGCGCCAGCAGCGCTGAAAAGAATATGGCGGAAAGCCTTTTGCTATTCACCCTTGAGGTAGGCGTTGTATTTCTGGTTCTTTTCCTTGTACTGGTTGCTCAGTTCCTCCTTGTCCTGACGGCTGTACGCAGAATAGAGGTTGTAGCAGACGATCTTGAGGTACTGCGCGGCCACATCCTTGTTGTTCTTCTCCGTAGAGATGTTGAAGAAGGACTCGAAGGGCTCCACGCACTGCTCGAGCGCTTTCATATATTCGCCCACCAGCACTTCGTACTTGGCATTGTCATCCTCGCGCTGGGCCTGGTCGTAAAGGGCCATCGCCTCATCGTAGTAGAACTTGCCGATGCAGTAGTAACCGTACTCATACTTGGGATCCACCTCCACGCTCTTCCGGTAACCGGCGATCGCTTCTTCCTTCATCCCCAGTTTGGAACGGATATCGGCCTCCACGGCATAGAGGGAAGCATTCTTGGGATCCTGCTCCTTGGCCTTGGTGAAGAGGTCGAAGATCTCCTGAGGGTCTTCCTGCAACTGAATCTTCTGGTTGATCAGGTTGATGACGATCTCCTGGTTCAGGGGATACTTGTCGATACCCTGCTCGAGGTAAGCCTTCGCTTCTTTCTGAATCGCGAGGGAATCCGCGGCATCCTTGGCGTTCTCCAGGCCGGCGGCGGTCACATAGAAGAGAGCGGAATAGACCTTGCCCTCGCTGTCATAACCGTAAGCCAGGCACTTGTCCAGGATTTCCTTTGCCTTGGCGTTGTCACCCGCCATGCGGGCAGCCACGGAAGCGTTGAAGAGCGACATGGTATCCAGCTGTCCGCAGGGTGGCTCGGCTGACACCAGCGCCGCCTGCTCGAACATATAAGCGGCCTTGTCCAATTTCTGGGTGTAATAGTAGAAAGTCGCTTCTCCGAGGAACTTTCCGGAAATGTCCATAAAGGCCGTGGCCACGTCCTTGCTCTTCTTGGGATCGAGCTCAAAAGCCTTCTTGTAAGCGGCGAACGCCTGCTCGAGCGCATCGTCATAGGCCGCGTTCTTCACCTCGGTAAAGAGCAGTTGCCCGCCCTGATTGCTGAAATAGAGGTTCGCATTCTCGAAGGAGAGCTTCTCGACGGGCTTGCCTTCAAGCTCCACGACCTCCGTCTGCTTGGGTTTGATGCCGAGGTCGCTGAGCTGCACCTTGTACTGCACGCTGGCGAACTCTTTGGTCGGAGCATTGTAGGCATCCATCAACTTCTTGCCGAAATTGATCCAGGTCGCCGACTTGGCGGAAGACTTGGGATCCAGCGTCGCGGTGCGGGCCTTCTCGGCCGCTTTCTTCGCATTCTCTACATTACCCTGGGCAAAAGCCGCCTGGAAAGCAAGCAGCATCGCAGCCATCAAAAGGATTCTCTTTTTCATAATCTTGGTTCTTTTTGTTATTCTTCACTCTGTTCCGGCGACTCCTGCGTCTCTTCTTCCTCCTCATTCCGGTTCACCACCGATACGGAGGCGATCGAGTCGTTCTCCCGGATGTTGATCAGGCGGACACCCTGTGTGGCCCTGCCCATTACCCTGATATCCGACGCCGGCATCCTGATCGTCAGGCCGGACTGGGTGATAATCATCAGGTCGTTGTCGTCGCTGACGTTCTTTATCGCAACCACCGTGCCAGTCTTGTCCGTGATGTCCAAAGTCTTGACACCCTTGCTTCCACGGGCGGTCAGACGGTAATCCTCCGGATCGGAGCGTTTGCCGTAACCGTGCTCGCTCACTACGAGGATGCTCTGGCCGGAAGCCGCCTCCTCGGCGGGATTGTAGGCAATCATGCCCACGACCTCGTCATCCCCGTCCAGGCTGATACCGCGGACACCGGAAGAAACGCGGCCGAGGCTGCGGGCATCCTCTTCGTTGAAGCGGACGCAGCGGCCACCCCGGGCGGCAATCATCAACTGCTCGCTGCCGTCGGTCAGCAAGGCCTCCACAAGGGCGTCGCCCTCGCGGAACTTGATGGCGGTAATGCCCTTGTTGCGGGTACGGGCATTGGCGTATTCGGTGAGCAGGGTCTTCTTGATGACACCCTTGCGGGTCACCATCACGACATAGTGGCCGTCCGTATATTCCTTATTCTCGATGGATTTGGCATTGAGATAGGTAATGATGCTGTCATCGGCGTCGATGGGACGCAGGTTGCGGATGACGCGGCCCTTCGAGGTGCGCGTACCTTCGGGCAGCTCATAGACCTTGATGCGGTAGCACATTCCCTTCGCCGTAAAGAAGAGCATCGTGGAATGCATGTTCGCCACGTAGATATGCTCGATGAAGTCCTCGTCGCGCGTAGCTCCGCCCTTCGCGCCCACGCCGCCGCGGGACTGGGTACGGAACTCGGTGAGGGCCGTGCGTTTGATATAGCCCAGATGCGAAATGGTGATGACCACGTCGTCATCGGCATAGAAATCTTCGGGATTGAATTCTTCTGCGGAGAGGGTGATTTCCGTGCGGCGGGCGTCGCCGTACTTCGCCTTCATCTCCATCGTTTCCTCCTTCACGACCTTGAGTTGCTCCTCCTCGCTGCCGAGGATTTCGTTGCAGCGGGCGATGAAGCGCTCGAGTTCGTCGTACTGGGCCTGGAGTTTTTCCTTCTCCATGCCGGTCAGCTGGCGCAGACGCATCTCGACGATGGCCGTCGCCTGCGGCTCCGTAAAGCCGAAGGTGGACATCAGTTCCTCGCGGGCATCATCGACCGTCTTGGAACGCTTGATGATGGCGATGATTTCGTCGATCACGTCGATGGCCTTGAGCAGACCTTCGAGGATATGGGCACGGCGCTGGGCCTGGTCCAGGTCGAATTTCGTGCGGCGAACGATCACCTCGTGACGGAAGTCCACGAATTCCGCGATCATCTCCTTGAGGGACATGGTGCGGGGACGGCCTTTCACCAGGGCTACGTTGTTCACGGCGAAACTGCTCTGGAGCGCCGTGTACTTATACAGCGTATTGAGCACCACGTTGGAGTTGTGCCCCTGCTTCACGCGGAAAATCACCCGGAGTCCTTCACGCGAAGACTCGTCGTTCAGGTAGGTGATGCCCTCGATCTTCTTGTCCTCCACCATCTGGGAAATGCGCTCGAGCATTTCCTTCTTGTTCACCATATAGGGCAGTTCCGTGACGACGATGGTCTCGCGTCCCTGCGCATCCTCCTCGATCTCGGCTTTCGCGCGGACGACCACGCGGCCGCGGCCGGTGGTATAGGCATCGATGATGCCCTGGCGGCCCTGGATGATGCCGCCCGTCGGGAAGTCCGGCCCCTGGATATGCTCCATCAGGCCTTCCACGGTGATATCGGGATTATCGATATAGGCACAAATGGCATCGCAGCACTCGCTCAGGTTATGCGGCGCCATGTTCGTCGCCATACCGACGGCGATACCGGCAGAACCGTTGAGCAGCAGCAGCGGGAGTTTGGTGGGCAGCACGGTGGGCTCTTCGAGCGAATCGTCGAAGTTCAGCATCATATCCACCGTATTCTTGTCGATGTCCGCCAGCGTCTCCTCCGCCATCTTGGCAAGCTTCGCCTCGGTGTATCGCATGGCCGCGACGGGGTCACCGTCCATGGAACCGAAGTTACCCTGGCCCCATACCAGCGGATAGCGCTGGTTCCACCATTGCGCCAGACGCGCCATGGCATCATATACGCTGGAATCTCCGTGCGGATGATATTTACCCAGCACCTCACCTACGATACGGGCGGATTTTTTCGTCTGCCCGCCGAAGTTGAGCCCCAGGCCGTCCATACCGAACAACACCCTCCTCTGTACGGGTTTCAGACCATCCCGGGCATCGGGAAGCGCCCTGGAAACAATGACCGACATCGAATAGTCGATGTACGCCGTACGCATCTCTTGATCGATTTCTACGGGCTCGATCAGACCATGAATTTCATTCGTATCCATAAACATACAAAGATAGCAAAAATTTTCTTAATTTTGTCCCGAAGAAAGCGCTTTTTTATGCAACTGAGCATTTCCCCTGAACTGAACGAAATTATCAGTTACGCCCGGGACGAAGCGATGCGCACAGGCAGCTATGCCGTAAGCACCGACCACCTCTTCCTGGGGATGCTCCGGCATGCCGACAACGGGGCCTGCCGCTGCCTTTCTTCGCTCGGGGTGGACCTGGAAGATTTCAAGAATTACCTGGACCGCTGCACCATCAGCGGTGAACTCATTTCCTACTCGGAAATCGATAAGATCGTCTTCTCGCGGCTCTGCCAGAATGCGCTGAACCTCACCATCCTGGAAGCCACGCGCTCGCGCAGCCGTGCGGCGGACAGCCGGCACCTGTTGCTGGCCCTCCTGCGCGCGACGGGCGGCGTCGCCTCCACCTATCTCTCCGACCTGGGCATCACGGCCAAACTGGTCGGACAGCAGATGTCCGGAGAGGAAAGCCCTGCCGGAACGCCCGCAGAAGAAACGCCGGCGGAAGAAACGCCGGCGGAAAAGGCCGGGGAAGCAAGCGAAAGCAGCGAAAAGACCAGCCTCCTCGAAGAATTTGCCCGCGACCTGACGGCCGAGGCGATGAGCGGGCACCTGGACCCTGTCGTCGGGCGCGACCGCGAAATCGAGCGGGTGGTGGAAATCCTCGGCCGCCGCAAGAAGAACAATCCGATGCTCATCGGCGAACCGGGCGTAGGCAAATCCGCCATCGTGGAAGGCATCGCGCTGCGGCTCGCTTCCGACAGCGTCCCCGCTCCGATCCGCGGGAAGAGGCTCTATTCGCTGGACATCGGTTCGGTCGTGGCGGGAACGCGCTACCGCGGCGATTTCGAGAAGCGCCTCAAAGGCATTATCGCCGAATTGCGCGAACGGACGGACGTCATTCTTTTCATCGACGAATTCCATACGATGGTCGGTGCCGGCGGCGCACAGGGCAGCCTGGATGCCGCCAATATGCTCAAACCGGCGCTGGCGCGCGGAGAAATCCAGTGCATCGGCGCCACGACGATGGACGAATTCACCAAGATCATCGAGAAGGACGGCGCGCTGGACCGCCGCTTCCAGAAGATCGTGGTAGAAGCGACCGACATCGCCCAGACCCTGGAAATCCTTACGCAAATTGCGCCGCAGTACGAACAGTTCCACGGCGTACACTATACCCGGGAAGCGCTGGAAGCCTGCGTTCGGCAGACGGACCGCTACATCCCTTCGGCACAACTGCCGGACAAGGCCGTCGATGCGATGGACGAAGCCGGCTCGATGGTGCGGCTGCGCGGCGGGAAAACCGTCCGCACGGAGGACATCGCCGCCGTAGTCTCGAAAATTTCGGGCATTCCCGCAGGGAAGGTCGCCCGGGAGGAAGGACAGCGGCTGCTGGAGATGCGGAAGCGCCTGGGCGGCAGCGTCATCGGACAGGACGAAGCGGTGGAACGCGTCTGCCGGGCCATCTGCCGGAACCGCGCCGGGCTCAAGGATCCCGCACGGCCCATCGGCACCTTCCTGTTCTTCGGCCCCACCGGCGTGGGCAAGACCAAACTGGCCAAGAGCCTGGCGGGATATCTCTTCGATTCGGAAGAGAATCTCATCCGCATCGATATGAGCGAATACGGCGAGAAGATATCCAGTTCCCGGCTCGTGGGCGCGCCTCCGGGCTATGTCGGCTACGAAGAGGGCGGGCAGCTCAGCGAGGCCGTGCGCCGCAAGCCCTACAGCGTCGTCCTGCTCGATGAAATCGAAAAGGCCCATCCGGACATTTTCAACCTGCTGCTGCAGGTGCTCGATGAAGGGCGCCTTACGGACAGCAACGGCCGTTCGGTCAATTTCCGCAACACAATCGTCATCATGACCTCGAACGTGGGATCCCGCGACCTGGAAGAGTACGGCGGAGGCATCGGATTCGGCCGTTCGGACGAGGACGTGGCGCAGCGGCGCCGGAGCGTGCTGGACAAGGCAGTACGCAAGGCGTTCCCGCCGGAATTCATCAACCGCATCGACGAGCAGGTATTCTTCCGCAGCCTCGGACGGGAAGACCTGGAGAAAATCGTAGAACTGGAACTGGAAGGGCTGAAGGCACGCGCCCTGGAAGCCGGCTACCGCCTTTCCGTGCACCCCGCCGCACGGCGTTTCATCGCCGGGCAGGGATACGATCCCGCCTACGGCGCACGGCCGCTCAAGCGGGCCATCAGCCACTATATCGAAGACCCCGTCTCGGAATTCATCCTTTCCGACAAACTTTTACGCCGCCCGGAAGGGAGCGGCGCAAAACAGTTACGGGTAAGCCTGACCCCGGACGGGCAGGGCACCTGCGTCAAAGTGATGGGGCAGAAGGGCTGTAAAGCTCATCCAGAGACTTGATCTCCCAGGGCTTTATCGTAGAGTCCGTAATCGTAGCATCCTCACAGAAGACACCCCCGCCGCAGACATTGGCCCGGATAAAGCGGTCCATCAGCGGGAAATTCCGCATCATGCTCGCCGCCACCTCGTGCCCGATGCCCGCAAAGCGGTAAATCGCGCAGGGGACGCCGCTCTTCAGCAGGACGGGATAGAGACAGTCGCTGCCGCCGAAGCAGAGATTGAACAAGGCAATCTTCTTGTAGGTCACGATCTTGTCGTCAATACCGTGGAAAAGGAGCGTCGGCGCCGGGGCGGCGTTCCGGTAGGCGACCTTCCCCCGGTCGGAGTACACCGCCCCGGAGAAGGAGACGAGACCGGCATAGGAGAAATCCTTGGGCAGGACGGAAGCGAGGGCGCCGCCGTTGCAGCGCTCCCAGTCCGCCTGAAGGATGGTGATCGCACCGGCAGAAGAACCGCAGAGTACGATGTTGGCGGGATCCACCCCCGTGACCCCGGCATTGTTGCAGAGGAAGACGGTGGCGGAGAAAAGATCCTCCACGGCCATGTCGATGGCCTTTTTGAGAAGATCCCGCTGGGCGATGCCCATCTTCGTGACATCCTTGAGGCCGAGCCGGTAGTCGATGGACACCACGCGATAGCCGCTGTCGGTCAGGCGCTTAAAGAAAGGCATCAGGTACACATTGTCCCGGCTGCCGGTCTTGAAACCGCCGCCGAAGACATAGAGGACTGTCGGCAGGCCTTCGTTTTCCGTCCCCTTTGCAGGGGCATAGACATCCAGCCAGAGCGGCCCGTCCGCGCGTTCTGCAAAAAGATAAGAGGCGGAAGGCTCTATGCGGACTTGGGGGGCCTCCTGGGCCAAAGCCGGCTGCGGGCCGACGATGGACAGCAGGCAGGCGGTAGAGAAAAGGGAAATGAGTTTATTTTTCACAGTTTGTCGGCAAGTGTATCCAGACTGAGTTGGATCAGTCCTTCGATCTTACTTTTGTAATCGGGGTTGCTGTCCTTAAGAAGACGGTTGGCAATGGCGCAGCACACTGTGCCGGCTTCGTGTCCGAGCTTGGCGGCCAGGCCGGCCAGCGCGGAACTCTCCATCTCGAAGTTGTTGATCTGCATCCCGCCGAAACGGAAGGAGGAAATGCGGTCCAGCATATCGGGCATAGCCAGGCCAAGCCGCACTACCCTGCCCTGCGGACCATAGAAGCCGGGGGCCGAAATCGTCATCCCCTGGACGGTATTGTCCTTGAAGGCTTCGGCAATCCGCTCTGACGCACGGACGAAATACGGGTTGGGCAGATTCGGATTCCAGTCCATATGCTTCTTGAACGCGGCCTCGAAGTCCGTGAGGGATTCACGGTTCTCATACCAGTTCAGCAAGCCGTCAAAGCCGATGGAGATCTTGGAAAATACATAGGAGCCGATGGGGACATCCGGCTGAAGCGCTCCGCAGGTACCGATGCGCAGGATCGTAAGGCTGCGGTGGACGGGCTTGACTTCGCGGGTGGCGAAATCGATGTTCGCAAGGGCGTCCAGTTCGGTCATGACGATATCGATATTGTCCGTACCGATACCGGTGGAAAGAATGGTAAAACGTTTCCCTTTGTAGGTACCGGTCACGGAGACGAACTCACGGGATGAGTTACTGCACTCCACACTGTCCAGAAAGACGGACATCTGGGCCACTCGGCCCGGATCGCCCACAACAATGACGCGGTCCGCCAGTTGCTCCGGCTTGATATGGATGTGGAAAGCGGAGCCGTCGGCGTTGATAATCAGTTCAGATTCAGGTATTCTCATCGTGTTATCTTTTATGTTTTGCACTGCGCAGGCGGGAGGCGCTGCGCACCATCAGTTCATCGGCATAGATACCCCGCACGGCAAGCATCGTAAAGATGGCCGCAATGAGCGGGAAGACCGCATTGTAGCGGAAGACGATGGCGCTGTCCGCGGTAAAATAATCCCAGGCGATCCAGCCCTGCAGCCCGAGCAGCACCACCATCGCCGCGGCGGCGATGCGCAGCTGAAACATCCGGTTCTTGAAGCCGAACAGGGCGATCAGGAGGCCTGCGGCACCCACGATGAGCAGCACCAGATAGGGCAGTTTCTCCGTATAGCGGATGGGCTGCACCTCTCCCCCGGCGCCGATCACCTGCGCCGCATCGGAGAAAAAGAGGACAGCCGTAAGGGCAGCCGCGATAAGAAGGTAAAGCGTTTGTATTCTCTGCCACATAATTATCTCGAGTTGAATTTGTTGAGGACGGCTTCCTCGTAGGTCTTGGACACCGGGATGGGGTCCACCTGGGCGGAATCCAGGGTCAGGAAATAGCCCTCCTTCTCGCTGGAAAGCACCTCCACCTTATTGATATTCACGAGGAACTTCCGGTGACAACGCACCAGGTCGCTGTCCAGGAAACTCTCTTCAATGGTCTTGAGGCGGCAGCGCAGCATATACTGCTTGAGTCCCCCGTTGCCGTCCGTGTACCAGACCTTGACGTAATTGTCGTCCGATTCGATGTAATAGAGTTTATCCTGCGTAAGCGACAGTTTGATGACGCCGGCGTTGTCGAAGAGCGTGATGCGCTTTTCATCCTGCGGAGTCAGCGGCATATCCGTCACCACCGACGAATAATTCATCACCCGCATCGTATTGTTCTTGTCTTCGATGGCGAAATACTGGCCGATCAGGATATAGGGTACGCCGATTGCCACCGAGGTAGCCAGCAGCGCGCGCGCAAAGAGGATCTGGAGCGGAACGGTCGATTCCGGCAGCCCCAGCATCGGCGCAGCTACGGAAAAACCGGTATAGAGCAGCGCCACCCCCACAACTTCCGCCACCAGCCACAGGATATAGCCGAGGTAGGTGATGGACTCGTCGCGATTCATATACATCAGGCGGCGGCTAACGCTGATCAGGGCGACCGCCAGTGCGTAGAAGGCCAGCATATAGCCGGCGGAAAACGCACTGTCCAGAGAAAACCAACTGTTCAGGAAGAAACGGCTCACCAGCAGGATGCAGACCAGCGAGAAGAGCGCGGTAAACATCACCGTCGCCATCAGCTGATATTTCCCCAGCAAAAACTTCGGAATCCTGTCGGAGAGCGAAAACATGCTCAAAGATAAGATTTTTTCGCTACATTTGCAGCATATCTGAGGAAATTATGGAAGGAAGAAGAGTAGTTGTCACAGGCTTGGGAATCGTCTCCTGTCTGGGGAACGATGTCGCGGCTTTTTGGAAAAATCTTGTGGACGGCGTCTGCGGAATCGATTACATTACTGAATTCGACACCAAGGACCTGCCGGTCAAGATTGGAGGAAAGGTGCGCGGCTTCGAGCCCCTGGATTTCGGGATGGACAACCATTTCATCCGCAAACAGGACCCCTTCACCATTTATGCGATGGCCGCGGCCTGGCAGGCATTCCAGGACGCCCGGCTCAAGTCCGACGACAACATCGACCCCTTCCGCCTCGGCGTTTACATCGGTTCCGGCGTGGGCGGGTTTACCGTCGCCCACCGGGAGATCAACAAGATGTACGACGATCCCTCCGGACGCTGGCTCTCCCCGATGTTCATCCCGACGATGATTTCCAACATCGCCAGCGGACAGGTGGCCATTAAATTCGAAGCCAAAGGCCCCTGCATCGATATCGTCACCGCCTGCGCCACATCCACCCACTCGATCGGCGAGGCCTACAGGGCCGTCAAGCACGGCTATGCCGATGCCATCGCCGCGGGCGGCACGGACAACTGCACCATTCCCCTCGGACTGGCGGGCTTCGCGTCCGTCAAGGCGCTTTCGCGGGCGACCGATCCGCAGTACGCGTCGCTGCCTTTCAACCTGAACCGCGGCGGCTTCGTGATGGCCGACGGCGCGGCCGTACTGATACTCGAAGAATACGAGCATGCCAAGGCGCGCGGAGCGAAGATATATGCGGAAATGGTGGGCTACGGCAGCACCTGCGACGCTTTCCACGCGACGGCGCCCAGGCCCGACGGCAGCACTCAGGCCAAATGCATCACGGATGCCTGCGAGGAAGCGCATTTCGATGCCGCAAAGGATACGGTCTACATCAATGCCCACGGCACCGGCACCAAACTGAACGATGTCGCGGAAACGCTCGCCTACAAGAACGCTTTCGGCGATTTCGCCTACAAGTGCCACATCTCCTCGACGAAATCGATGCACGGGCATATGCTCGGCGCGACGGGTGCGACAGAAGCCATTGCGGCGATTCTTGCGCTGCGCGACGGCATCGTCCCCCCGACCATCAACCTGGACACGCCCGACCCCGAGTGTGACCTGGATTACACGCCGAACCAGGCCGTCAAGGCCGGTATCACCCTCGCCCTGAGCGACTCCTTCGGCTTCGGCGGCCACAACGCCTGCCTCGCGTTCAGGCGTCCCTGAACGCCACTATAATTCATTAGAGGTAGTCTAAAGGCTGATGTTCACCCTTGCCACCGAAATCGTTCCTGCATTGCAGGTCCAACTCTTGGAAATCTCCTTTGTAGAGAGAAGTTGACTATCCTGATCAAAGAACTCCAACTTCAAATAACTGAATGATTGCGGACTGATGGCCAGGACAACTTCATTATCCCCGTCATTATCGTACAAGACGGCGGAATTATAAAACAGGCCCGGAAAACTGCCCTGATCCCCAAAGGTATAATCCTGCATAGGGCCATACAAACAGTATCCGGCGAGTTGCGCATCGCTATTGACGGTTACGCGAACCCAGGAAAAACCACTACTGGCAATAATATCCAGGAATCCCGTCAAGCAAGACAATTGCACTTCCGCTGACTGCTGCGTATACTCACAATAGCCATAAAAAGCGCAGGAACCGTCAATAACCGTCGACGGGAAATCTACGGCTACGCAACCTTCCGTCCAAGACACATTGTCTGCAGGGTAGCCCAAATAATAACGTTGTGCAGCAGGAACGGCGATTTCGCGCGATTCCGGGATTGTATAAATCTTATCGTTAATCCAGATTTCCGTCCCTGCGGGGATGGGATTATCGGACATTTGATCGGAAAAAGAACTTTTGGTCGTACTCTCAGCACCGCAATAAATGGAATTGAGAATCTTGAGAATCTGCTTCTCGGGCTCATATTCCTCCCAATCCGTAAGGCCTTCGTCGATACTATCCAACATTCCGAAAACGGAACGCTTGACAACGATCGGAGCGTCCATAACCTTGACGGCATATCGGTCAGCCGTATAGAGCGTAGCGGTCAACCCCTCCGCGTGAGCGTGCGGCAGCATCGCGGCGAAGTAGTTTGTACCAGGAACGAAACCGCCTTCAGGGGCCTTCACGACAACGGAATCAACGGGTTCGGCGAAATCAAGAATTTGCGGTTTATTATCTTCGCCGAAGCTAAGCTGGACCTTGCCCGACATCGGGCTGCCGTCGTTAGATCGGAAAACAATCCTCCTAATGCCTTCACGCGTTACGCTGAACCGCGCGCCGCCGCAGACATTCCAGAAAGAAAGCAGGAAGTTATTGCTCCTTGCAACAGCGGGGAAGAACTTGTCGGCAAAACCGTTGGCCTTCCCTTCCTGGATACACGGCAATGACAGGGTAATACTTTGTCCGTCACAACTATTCTCAGCATCATAAGGATAAGCAGCCCAATATCCGGGGAAAGCGCCTTCCTGTTCTGTAACACCGATGAGCACATTCCCGACAAAACTCACTACGCCCTGCGGCTGGGTATTGGTTGAAACGAATTTGGCGGACACGTCGTTACCGATAAAGACATTGATTTCCTCATTCGCGCTCCACCAGATACTGGTTCCGTCATCCTGCAGTACAGTCCTGGAATCTGTATCCTTCTCATCAGCCCAATCGGCGGTGAACGCCATCTTCGTTCCGGGCTTCAACAGCCCGGAGTCTTCCGTCCCCCTCGTACAAGAGAGGCAAGCCATTGCCGCCGCAGCGGCATACAACAAGGATTTCGCTCTCATTATTCTCCGGCCTCTTTGAGGCGCTCTGCGTTTTCTGCGACCTGAAGCTGGTCGATGCAGTCCTGGATGTCACCGTCCATGAAGACGGGCAGATTGAACATGCTCCAGCCGGTACGGTGATCCGTCACACGGCCCTGGGGATAGTTGTAGGTACGGATTTTCGCGGAGCGGTCGCCGGTAGAGACCATCGTCTTGCGCTTGGCGGAAATCTCGTCCAGGTATTTCTGATGCTCCAGATTGTAAAGACGGGTCCGCAGTTCCTCGAAGGCGCGGTCCTTGTTCTTCAACTGCGAACGCTCCTCCTGGCACTGGACCACGAGCCCGGTGGGAATGTGCGTGAGGCGCACGGCGGAATAGGTGGTGTTCACCCCCTGGCCGCCGGGACCCGATGAGCAGAAAAGGTCGAGCCGGATATCGTCCCAACTCAGGTCGACATCGAACTCCCCTGCCTCAGGGAAGACGGCGACGGAAGCCGCGGAGGTCTGGATGCGCCCCTGCGTTTCAGTCTGGGGCACTCGCTGCACGCGGTGTACGCCGGATTCGTATTTCATCGTACCGTAAACCGTATCGCCGGAAAGCTTGAAGACGATCTGCTTGTAGCCGCCGGAAGTGCCGGGCGTCTGGTCGGTGACCTCGAGCTTCCAGCCCTTGGATTCGGCATAGTGGGCATACATACGGAAAAGGTCGCCGGCGAAGATGGCCGCCTCGTCGCCGCCGGTGCCGCCGCGGATTTCGACGATCGCGTTCTTCGCATCGTCCGGGTCCGCCGGAATCAGCAGCAGACGGATCTTCTGCTCCATTTCAGGCAGTTTCGGCTCGATTTCGCCGATTTCCTCGCGTGCCATTTCCTTCAGTTCGTCATCCTTCTCATTGAGCAGGATATCCTTCGCGGACGCCAGGTCGGAAAGCATCTTCTTATACTCGTGCCCCGCCGCAATGATGGGCTCCAGTTCCTTGTAGTCCTTGTTCAACTGGACATAACGCTTCATGTCCTGCATCACCTCCGGACTGGACAACTGGTCCTGCAGCGACTGGAACTTGTCCTGCAGGGACATCACTTTCTCCAATAAACTATTTCCTTCTGCCATAATCAGTCAATGCTCTTCAAATAACATCTGCGCCGCATAAACGGCTCGTGCTCGTAACTGTTCCAAATATTCACCGCACTGTTGCTCTCGATCTGGGGATTGGAAATCGCCCAGCGGTTGCCGATCTTGATGGCCTTGTCCGCCATCTCCTCATAATAGACCGCAGAGACACCCTTGTTCTGCCACTGCGGAGCGGCGCCGTTCACCATCAGGTCGGTCGTCTCGTAATTGTGCAGCGCCCGCAGCAGGTGCCACCAGCCGAAGGGGAACAGTTTACCCTTCGCTTTCTGCAGCGCCGGCGAAATCGTCGGAAAAGAAATGCCGAACGCCACGATGTCGTTGTTCTCGTCAAGCAGCATGCAACTGGCCTTGTCGGTAATGAACGGCATCACCGAAGACGCTTCCTCCTCAATCTCCTCCTCGGTCAGCGGGATGAAATTGAGCACGGTCTCCGCAAAACTTTCGTTGTACACCCGGAAGAACTTGCGCACCAGCTCCTTGTCCTTCTTGAGTTTATCCAGACTGCCAATGTGCAGGTTATAGCGTTCCTTCACCAGTTTGGACACGCGGCGCGCCTTGTCCGGCACCCCGTGATTCGCCACCATCTTGTACTGCAGCCAGTCGCACTCCTTCTCAAAACCGAGACGCGTCATGTACTCGTTGTAGTACGGATAGTTGTAAAGGCAGTTGAAGGGCGGAATATTCTCATAACCCTCCACCAGCATTCCCTGCTTGCCGAAAGTATTGTAGTACAAAGGACCGTGGATCTCGGTCATCCCCTGCTCCTTCGCCCAGGCCGTCGCCGTATCAATCAGGAGTTTCGCCACTTCGAAATCCTCGATGCAGTCGAACCAGCCGAAACGCGCGCGTTTCTTGCCGTAGCGCTCGTTGTAGCGGGGGTTGACCATCGCGCAGATACGCCCGACCGCCTTGTCCCCATCCAGGACCATCCACTGTTTGCTCTTGCAGTAGGCCAGCGGGGCCGCCTTCGTCAGGTTGTACTCCTCCTGGGAATGAAGGGCGGGGACATATTGGGCACAGCCCTTGTACAAGACATCCGGAAGGCAGATGAATTGCTTCAACTCCTTCCGGGTGCTTATTTCTTTAATTCGGTAGTCCGGCATATTTGCAGTCATTGTAGACTGCGAATATAATGTTTCTGACCGAATTTTCCAATCTTTACATCATGCCGCCGGCGGGCATCGCAGGTGCCGGGGGCTCCGGTGCGGGAATCTCCGCGATTCCGCATTCGGTGGTGAGGAACATGCCGGCCACGGAAGCCGCATTCTCAAGGGCGACGCGGGCGACCTTCGTCGGGTCGATGACGCCGGCCTCGTACATGTTCACATACTCTCCGGTGCGGGCATTGTAACCGAAGTCCTTCTTGCCTTCCTTGATCTTCTGGATTACGACGCTGCCGTCCACACCTGCATTCAGGGCAATCTGGCGCAGCGGCTCCTCGATGGCCTTGGCCACGATACGGATACCGGTGGTCTCGTCATCGTTGGCGCCCTTCAGGCCTTCCAGCGCGGAGACGGCACGGATGTAAGCGACACCGCCGCCGGGCAGATAGCCTTCTTCGACGGCTGCGCGGGTTGCATTGAGCGCATCCTCCACGCGGTCCTTCTTCTCCTTCATCTCCACCTCGGTGGTCGCACCCACATAGAGGACGGCGACACCGCCGGCGAGTTTGCCCAGACGCTCCTGGAGTTTCTCGCGGTCGTAGTCGGAAGTGGTGGTCTCCATCTGCTTGCGGATCTGGTCTGCACGGTCCTTGATGGCCGCCTTGTCACCGGCTCCGCCGACGATGGTGGTATTCTCCTTGGTAATGGTCACCTTCTCCGCCTTGCCGAGCATATCGGGCGTAGCGTTCTCGAGGGTGTAACCGCGCTCTTCGGAAATCACGGTGGCACCGGTCAGGATGGCGATATCCTGCAGCATCTCCTTGCGGCGGTCGCCGAATCCGGGAGCCTTGACCGCAGCGATCTTCAGCGCACCGCGGAGTTTGTTCACCACGAGGGTGGTCAGCGCCTCCCCGTCCACATCCTCGGCGATGATGAGCAGTTCCCTGCCTTCCCGGGCGATGGGCTCGAGAATCGGGAGCAGGTCCTTCATCGTGGAGATCTTCTTGTCCGTGATGAGCAGGGCGGGATTGGTCAGTTCCGCTTCCATCTTGTCCCCGTTCGTCATGAAATAGGGGGAGATGTAACCGCGGTCGAACTGCATACCCTCGACCACCTTCACCTCGGTATCGGTGCCCTTGGCCTCCTCCACGGTAATCACGCCGTCCTTCTTGACCTTGGACATGGCGTCGGCGATGAGTTTGCCGATGTAGCCGTCATTGTTGGCGGACACGGTACCCACTTGCTCCACCTTGGAATAGTCGTCACCGACCGCCTGGCTCTGCTTCTTGAGGTTCTCGACGACGGCGGCAACCGCCTTGTCGATACCGCGCTTGAGGTCCATCGGATTGGCTCCGGCGGTCACGTTCTTGATACCCACGTTGATGATGGCCTGCGCCAGCACGGTCGCGGTGGTAGTACCGTCACCGGCCTGATCGTTGGTCTTGGAAGCCACTTCCTTGACCATCTGGGCGCCCATGTTCTCGAACTTGTCTTCCAGTTCGACTTCCTTGGCGACGGTGACACCGTCCTTCGTCACCTGGGGAGCGCCGAACTTCTTCTCGATAACCACATTGCGGCCCTTGGGGCCGAGCGTCACCTTGACCGCATTGGCCAACTGGTCAGCGCCGCTCTTCATCTTTGAGCGGACGTCCGATTCGAATTTTATCTCTTTTGCCATAATAGTTGTTTTTTATCCAATTTTGAATGAATTGCAACGTTAGGCTGCATTTACCCGGATAGGGTTGCGAAGCAACAAGCAGCCGTTGTTGCAATTCATTTAAAGTATTGCCAAAATGTCCGACTGCTTCACGATAAGATATTTCTTATCGTCGACGGTAACCTCGGTTCCGGAATACTTGCCGTAGAGCACCATATCCCCTACCTTGACCTCCATCGGTTCGTCCTTCTTGCCGGGACCGGCCGCAAGGACCTTGCCCTGCTGCGGCTTTTCTTTCGCCGTATCGGGAATAAAAATACCGGAAGCGGTCTTGGTCTCCGCCTCTTTGGGTTCAATCAGCACCCTGTCTGCCAAAGGTTTAATCATAATCGTTTCTATTTTTAAAAGTTATATTGTACGATTAAAGGCGTCCCGGAAAACCGGAAACGCCTTTTGAAAATCAATGTCCGTGCCAGTGACAAATTGTCAGGCTAGTAGCGGTTGAGCGGAACACCGGCCGTCATCTGGTGCACTTTCTTGCGCACCTCGGAGAGCACGGCCTCGTGCTCGGCGGGCATTTCTTTGCGCGTCAGCGCGTCGATGTGCTTCGCACAGGATTCCAGGACGGCATCGATGAGGTTCACGATGTCCCTCATATCCTTCTCCACAAAACCGCGGGAAGTCACGGCAGGCGTACCTACCCGGATACCGGAAGTCTGGAACGGGGAACGGTTGTCGAAGGGAACCATGTTCTTGTTGACGGTAATGTCCGCCTTCACGAGCTGGGTCTCCGCAATACGGCCGGTCACCTCCTCGAACTTACCCCTCAGGTCGATGAGCATCAGGTGGTTGTCCGTACCGCCGGAAACGACCTTGTAGCCCTTCTCCAGGAAGGCATCGCTCATCGCCTTGGCATTGGCGATGACCTGCTTCTGGTAACTGACGTATTCAGGCTGCTGCGCTTCGAAGAACGCCACCGCCTTGGCGGCGATCACGTGCTCAAGCGGGCCGCCCTGGATACCGGGGAACACGCTGCTGTCGAGGACCTGGGACATCTTCTTGAGTTCGCCCTTGGGCGTGGTGCGTCCGAGGGGATCGTCGAAGTCCTTACCAAGCAGAATAATGCCTCCGCGGGGACCGCGCAGGGTCTTGTGCGTCGTGGAAGTGACGATGTGCGCGTACTTCACGGGATTCTCCAGCAGCCCCGCGGCGATCAGGCCGGCGGTATGCGCCATATCAATCCAGAGGAGTGCGCCGACTTCGTCCGCCAGGGCACGCATACGGGCGTAATCCCATTCCCGGGAGTAGGCGGAAGCACCGCCGATGATGAGTTTGGGACGGCACTCGCGCGACTTGCGCTCCATCTCGTCATAATCGATGAGGCCGGTCGCCGGATCGAGACCGTAGGGAACGGCATTGTAAAGGATTCCCGAAGCATTGACCGGAGAACCGTGCGTCAGGTGTCCGCCCTGGCTGAGGTCCAGCCCCATGAAGGTGTCGCCGGGACGAAGGACCGCCATGATGACGGCCATGTTGGCCTGCGCGCCGGAGTGCGGCTGCACGTTGGCCCATTCGGCTCCGTAGATCGCCTTCAGGCGGTCGATGGCCACCTGCTCAATCTGGTCCACTACCTCGCAACCGCCGTAATAGCGCTTGCCGGGATAGCCTTCCGCATACTTGTTGGTGCAGACCGAGCCCATCGCCTTGAGCACGTCCTTGGAGACGTAGTTCTCGGAGGCGATGAGTTCCAGCCCGCTGGCTTGCCTTTCGGCTTCTTTCTTGATAAGGTCGGTAATTACCAGATCCTGTTTCATTTTCTTTTAATTTATGCTGCCTGCTTGATTGCCGCCTGAGCCGCTGCAAGACGTGCGATAGGCACGCGGAAAGGTGAGCAGCTCACATAGTCGAGACCGATCTTGTTGAAGAACGAGATGGAATCGGGATCGCCGCCATGCTCGCCGCAGATACCGCACTTGAGGTCGGGCCTCTTGGAACGGCCGGACTGGATGCCCTGCTCGACCAGCTTGCCGACACCCTTCACATCGATGGTCTGGAACGGGTCGGAATCCAGGATCTTGTTGCCGAGGTAGTCACCCATGAAGGTACCCACGTCATCACGGGAGAAGCCGAAGGTCATCTGGGTAAGGTCATTGGTACCGAAGGAGAAGAACTCGGCGGTGCGGGCCATGCGGTCTGCAGTCAGGGCGGCACGCGGGATTTCGATCATCGTACCGAAGTGGTAGTCGATGGTCTGTCCGTAGTAGTGCTGCTCCACCTCGACGCGCACTTTCTCGCAGTGGCTCTTCTGGAATTCCAGCTCACGGGCGGAAACGGTGACGGGAATCATGATTTCCGGCTGAGGATGGAAGCCTTCCTTCTGGAGTTCGGCGGTAGCGCTGAAGATAGCCCTGTACTGGGTTTCCGCAATCAGCGGGTAGGTAACGTGCAGACGGACGCCGCGGTGACCCATCATCGGGTTCACCTCGTGCAGGCTCTCGCCGCGCTTGTCCACCTCGGCGACGGAGATACCCAGCTCATTGGCGAGCTGCGCACGCTTGTCTTCGGTCTTGGGGACGAATTCGTGGAGCGGCGGGTCGAGCAGACGGAAGACGACGGGCTTGCCGTCCATGATCTTCAGGGTGCTCTTTACGGAAGCCTTGATGAAGGGCTCGAGTTCGGCCAGGGCCGCCACGCGCTCTTCGTCGGTCTTTGACATGATCATCTTGCGGAGTTTCGCCAGCGGAGTCTCGGAGTTCTTGCCGTAGAACATATGCTCGATACGGAAGAGGCCGATACCCTCAGCACCGAACTGAAGGGCGCGGGAAGCGTCCTCGGGCGTATCGGCGTTGGTACGGATGCCCAGACGGCGGAACTTGTCGACAACGCTCATGAACTTGATGAAGAGCGGGTTCTCGCTCGCATCCATCGTCTCGATGGCGCAGGCGTACACGGCGCCCTTCGCTCCGTTCAGGGAGAAGGCGTCGCCTTCCTTATAGACGCGGGGATCGTTGCCGAAGGAGACCGTCTTCTTCTCGAAGTTGATCTTCATGGCTTCGCAACCGACGATGCAGCACTTGCCCCAGCCGCGGGCCACGAGGGCCGCGTGGGAGGTCATACCGCCGCGGGTCGTAAGGATACCGGCGGAAGCACGCATACCCTCGATGTCTTCAGGAGAGGTCTCTTCGCGGATCAAGATGGTCTTCTTGCCCTTCGCGGCAGCCGCCATGGCAGCCTCGGAGGTAAAGACGATGGTACCGACCGCTCCACCCGGAGAAGCGGGAAGGCCGCGGGCGATCACCTCGGCGTTCTTCTCGGACGCAGGGTTCAGGATGGGGTGCAGGATCTCGTCGAGCTGGGTCGGGGAAACGCGCATGACAGCGGTCTTCTCATCGATCATGCCTTCGGAGAGCATATCCATCGCCATCTGCAGGGCGGCGATGCCGGTGCGCTTGCCGATACGGCACTGGAGCATCCAGAGCGTGCCTTCCTGAATGGTGAATTCGATGTCCTGCATATCGTGGAAGTGATCTTCCAGACGCTTGCGGATGCCGTCGAGTTCTTTGTAAACGGCAGGCATTGCGGTCTCGAGGGACTCGAGGTTCTTGTTATGCTCGTTCTTGGTGGCCTCGTTCAGGGGGTTCGGGGTGCGGATACCCGCGACCACGTCCTCGCCCTGGGCGTTGATGAGCCACTCGCCGTAGAACTTGTTGTCACCGTTGGCCGGGTTGCGGGAGAAAGCCACGCCGGTAGCGGAGGTATTGCCCATATTACCGAAGACCATGGACTGGACGTTCACAGCCGTGCCCCAGTCATCGGGAATCTTCTCGATACGGCGGTAGGCGATGGCACGCTTGCCGTTCCAGGACTTGAACACGCCGCCGATGGAGCCCCAGAGCTGGGCCTCGGCCGTGTCGGGGAACTCGACGCCGAGCACTTCCTTCACCTTGTCCTTGAAAAGGACGCAGAGCTCCTTGAGTTCATCTGCGGTGATGTCGGTATCGGACTTGTAACCCTTGGCTTCCTTGAGGTCGGCCATCATCTTGTCCAGCTGCTGGCGGATACCCTTGCCGTCCTCGGGCTCGATGCCTTCGGCTTTCTCCATCACGACGTCGGAATACATCATAATGAGACGACGGTAAGCGTCATAGACGAAACGGGGATTGCCGGTCTTCTGGATCATGCCGGGAATCGTGGCGGAGCAAAGGCCGATATTGAGGATGGTATCCATCATACCGGGCATGGAGGAACGGGCGCCGGAGCGGCAGCTCACGAGAAGGGGATCGGAAGGATCGCCGAATTTCTTGCCCATCAGTTTCTCCGTGGCGGCAAGCGCCTCGGCCACGTCTTTCTTCAATTCTTCGGAATAACCGCCGCCAAGCTGATAATACTCAGCGCAGCACTCGGTGGTAATGGTAAAACCGGCAGGAACCGGCATACCGAGTTTGCTCATTTCAGCAAGGTTCGCACCCTTGCCACCGAGGAGTTCCCGCATGGAACCGTCACCTTCGGCCGTCTTTCCGCCGAAGCGATACACTCTTTTCTTGTTCTGAAACATACTTAAATGATTATTTAGTTTATTATCGTTTTTCTGCAGCTTATAATAACTTGCGAAGATAAATAAAATTCTTTGTATTTCATACAAAAAAACGACCTTCCAGGAATCGGAAGGCCGTTGAAAGTGCGCGGGATGAGACTCGAACTCACACAGGTTTTACCCCACTAGCTCCTGAAACTAGCGCGTCTACCATTTCGCCACCCGCGCGCTAGGGACTGCAAATATACAACTTTTTTTAAAAAATGTACGCAAGCGACAAAATAAAGTCGTCCGGCAGGAAAAAATATTTGCCGCCGCTCGCGCGCACACTGCCGCAGTCCGGACAGGCATAGCTCCGGTAACGGTCATATCCCACCCAGGCGCCGATGCCGACGTCCAGGTTCCAGTGCTTGCCGAGCATATAGGCATAGCCTGCCGACAGTCCCCCGCCCAGCCGGTCCCCTTCCGTCGTGACCGGCGAGCTGAAGCCGCCCCTGTTGTATTCCTGCCACTGGGCACGCGCGCCCAGCCACCAGCCGGAATACACGTGCCAGGGCCACCAGCGCGCCCCTGCGCGCAGCAGGCGCTGCCGCGCCTGGAAGCGCCCGCGCGCGGTCTCGAACATAAAAGGATTGTATTTGGCCCCCAACTGTACGGACCAGTGCCGCGCGAAGCCATAGGCCGCCTCGATATTCAGGGTCCCGAGTTGAGCATAATCCAGGGCATTGGTGGAAAGGGAGAATTCCTGCGCGGCGGCACGGCGCCCCGCCACGCACAACAGCAGGGCGCAACAGGCAAAGACGAACTTATTCATAGCGCGAGAAGGCCTGGTTGATCATACTCTTGTACTCGGGATAATAGTAAATCAGCCGCTGACGCAGGGTCTCCCGGTCCGTCACCTCCGCATCCAGGGCCTTGAAGACCTTGAAACGGGTGATACCCCGTTCATCCAGCCAGGAAAGGATCTGCGGATGGAACCATTCGTTGTAGCCATAGCTCATCCCGTCCGAGTATCGCCGCTCCATCAGGGCCGTCTGCACGGAATAGGCCCACATCTCCGCCACCGCGACAGGACCGCTCCCCTCATCCTGCGCGCTGCCGTAGGACATACTGCCGCTGGCGATGAACGATTTGACCATAAACTCGGCGAGCGGGTCCCAGAAATCGTTCCCCACCTTGCTGTAGTGGCTGGCGTGCGCGCATTCGTGCAGCACCAGCGAATAGATGCCCTTGCAGGAATTGCAGTCCTTGAGCCCGATGACCAGGTCCGGCAGGAACATCTTTACCAGGGAGGTGAACTTCCCCAGCCACTCCCCTATCAGGGTCTGGTCGATCATACAGCCGTGCTGCATCATCACGGCCCCGCTGACATTCAGGGACTGGAAGCACCAGATGCGCAGGTTGTCCGGCGGAGTGGAAATTTCCTCGCCGCCGTCGCCGTTGCAGGAATCGAAATAATCGCAGCAGGCATTGTTGATGACGCTCCGGCAGAAGAGGCTGCGTTCGGACTTTTCGTCGATGGTGACGCTCACCCCTTCGGGCCCGGCGGTGCCGAGCGTGGAGACCGACGCGGGAAGGAGAATCAGGTTGAAGCCCGTCGCAAAGCCCTTTTCGTTCTTGAAGACGATGCGATAGCGCATTTCCGTCGCAAACGCGCGGTTCAGGCGATAGTGTCCCGCAGCATCGGTATAGCCCTTGGCGATTTTGACGAAGGAATTGCAGCAGACCAGCACGCCGCGTACCCCGACGGGCTTTTCGCCCAGGTCATGGTCGATGAGCAGGACATCGCCTTCGGCATAGACGGGAGTGCTTTCCCCGTCTTTGGTTCCGGCACGCAGCATCGCCGCATTCCCGGTCAGCCGGTAGGCTTCCCGCTCCACCGCCGCCCAGTCGATGCCGTCCGCCTTGGAGGCGGGATCGTGCTCCGCAAGGTAGCATTCGTCCAGCACTTCGCAGCGGATATCCTCCGGAAAGGAGAAATCCTTGCTCACGACACTGTATTGCCAGGTAATGCTCCCCTCCGGGACGGAAGGGTCCTGGTAATAATCGCCTTCGCGCAGGATGCGGTAATCCATCGGATGGTCCAGCAAGGTCAGCCCGAGCGCCTGCAGGCGGTCCATCTGTTCCCGGCCGGAGGGAAGGAAGCGGACATAAAGGTCCGTCGCCTCCGGAATCACCCGCTCCGCGCGGGAAGGATACAGGGATTGCAGCGCCTTGGAGACATTCTCCACCGAGTAGGGATCCTCCAGCTGCTCTCCCAGGACGATCATGCCGTGTTCCAGCCCGGAAGCAGGAGGAGCGGGACGCTCCCCCTCCAGCGTCCCGGCAGTGCAGGCGCCCAGGAAGAGCGCCGCCCATAGAAATAAAAAAAACCGTTTCATACGACCTCGTTTTATGGTTACGGGGCAAAGGTAAGAAACGGAGTGCCGTTGAATTTTTTTTTCAACGGCTATTTTTCGAAAATCTTAAAAATAGCTGACGGTCTGCTTTTCAATGGCGCTCATCAGGCTGTTTCCCAGGCGGCTCACGCCCAGACGGAAGAGGCATTTGTCCAGCCAGGCCGCGCCGAGCACGGTAGAGACGATCAGGTAATAGCCGATCGCATCCTTGGCGTTCGAGATGCCGCCGGCCGCCTTGAATCCCACTTTCTTTCCGCTGGCCGCGTGGTAGGCGCGAATCGCCTCGCACATTACATACGCGGCGGCAGGAGTAGCGTTCACGCTGACCTTACCCGTCGAGGTCTTGATAAAATCGGCACCCGCCTCCATCGCCAGCAGCGAGGCTTCCGCGATTTTCTCCGCAGTGACGAGCACCCCCGTCTCCAGGATCACCTTCAGCACCGCGCTGCGGCCCTGTGCGGCGGCTTCCTCGTCCACAGCGGTGCGGATGGCGGCAATCTCGTCGAAAGCAGCCTTCTCGTCACCGGCAAGGAAATCGCCCAGCGACAGCACGATATCCACCTCGTCAGCGCCTCCGCGGACCGCCAGGCGGCTTTCCAGCACCTTCACTTCCGAGAAACTCTGCGAAGCGGGGAAGCAGCCGGCGACCGTGGTCACGTGCAGGCGTGCATCGGCGCGCGCCGCGGCGACCACCGGGGCGAAATTGGGATAGACGCATACAGAGGCCGGCAGCGGATAGTCCGGATAACGGGCGGCGAGGTCATTGACCTTCCCCACCAGTTTCTGCACGGATTCCCGGGTATCGCTGCCATTCAGGGTGGTCAGGTCCATCAGGGAAAAGCAGGCGAGCAGGTTCTCGCGGGTGGACAGCGCATCCACCTGGGCGGAGATGGCTTCCAGCGCGGCCGCTACCGCCGCCTCATCCGGCTTGTAGCCGTATTTCTCAAGGTATTTCATAACTCAAACAGGTTGATACTTTCTTTTTTCTGAGCTGCAGAATCGGCAGGAACGGAGAGCGAATCCACCGCAACGGAGAGCGAGTCGACCACCGTTGCCAGCGAATCCCGCCAGGCATCCACCTGCTTCCACAGCCCCTCTTCGGGGATGACGACGCGCTGCTTCAGGCGTTCCTGATACTCGGCCTCCTCAGCCGCCATCTGCTTTTCCAACGCCGTACGGCGGTGTTCCAGCGAGGCAGCCGCCCTTTTCAGGATCTTGGCGTAGGCGGCCGGATTCTCCATATAATGGTTCACGCTGGCGTCGTAATCCTTGAAGGAATAACCGTACTTCTTAAAGACGGCGCCATAGAAAAGCGTCGTATCCGCCCGGGTACGCATCGACGGATGGTCGCCGAGCCACTGGTCGGCGAGCAGCATATCCGCATAGACCTGCGCCATCTTCCGCGGAGGGATTACGCGCCCCCGGCCGCAGGAAAGCGGCAGCAGGAGCAGGCCCAGCAGGAAGATATGACGCAGTTTCAGCATTATCTCAGCGTTGCACCGAACTCTTTGGTATAGGCTTCGAGGATGCGGCTCATCGTGCGCTCCACGTCGGCATCGGTCAGGGTGCGTTCATCGTCGCGCAGGATGAAACTCAGCGCGTACTGCTTCTTGCCCGCGGGAATCTTGTCCCCGCGATAGACATCGAAGAGTCCTACGCCACGCAGCATCTTCTTTGCGTTTTTCAGCGCACAGGCGCGCAAATCGGCATAACTGACGCTTTCGTCCAGCAGCAGGGCCAGGTCACGCCGCACTTCCGGGAAGCGGGGCAGTTCCTTGAAAGCCACCTTGTCGCGCTTCACCAGCTGGAAGAGGGTCCGCCAGTCGATTTCCGCGGCGACGACGCTCTGCTTGACGCCGAAGCGCTTGGCAAACGCGGGAGCTACGACGCCGACGGTCGCCAGGACGCGACCTTCGCCGGGCAGTTTATAGACGACGCCCTCGGAGTAGATATCGGCGGGAGCGGGCTCCGTCCACATCGAGTAGAGGTCCGCACCGTAGCGGCGAAGCAACATCGCCACATAGCCCTTGAGCAGGAAGAAATCGCTGCTGCGCGGTGCTCCGTTCCAGGATTTTTCCGGCGTTCCGCTCATCATCAGGCAGAAGACGGGATGCTCCTCGTAGCCCGAGAGTTTCTGCGGATCCCCGTCGGGCAGCCGGCGATAGACCGAACCGTATTCGAAGGTACGCAGCGTATAGCACTGCCGGTTCACATTGTAGGCGACGGTCTCCAGGCCGCCGGGCACCAGGCTCTGGCGCAGGACGTTCAGGTCGGAACTGAGCGGGTTGACAATCTTCACGCAGGCCTCCTCGGGGAAGGTCTTCAGGGAAGCATAGGCAGCCTGACGCGTCAGGGAATTGTTCATAATCTCCGTGAAGCCGTTGGCGGCCAGGAACGCGGAAATCGCATTGCGGATGGCCTCCGGCTCCGGAGAAGGAGTCGCGTTCACCGACATCTTCATATGCTGCGGCAGCGCAATATTGTTGTAGCCGTAGATGCGCAGGATTTCCTCGACCACATCGCATTCCCGCTGCACGTCCACCATATAACTCGGAGCCAGCACGACGGCACCGTCCTCGCGGCGCTCCACGAATTCGTAGGCCAGTGCGTCGAGGATAGTTTCGATAGCCTCCCGGCCGATTTTCTGGCCCACGAAGGCATCGATGCGGGCATAGTCCAGTTCGATGCGGGCCCGCTCGAAGGGCTTGGGGCAGACTTCGAGGATCTTGCCCGAAATGCTGCCGCCGGCGCATTCCTGAATCAGCAGGGCCGCACGCTGGAGCGCATAGCGGCACACGAGCGGGTCAGCGCCGCGCTCATAGCGGAAGGAGGCATCGGTCTGCAGGCCTTCACGGCGCGCGGTCCGGCGGATCGAAGCGGGATCGAAATAGGCGCTCTCGAGGAACACGTTGACCGTGCTGTCGCTTACGCCGGAATCGAAGCCGCCGAATACGCCCGCAATGCACATCGGGCGGGTTTCGTCCGCAATCACCATATCGCTTGCCTTGAGGCTGCGGTCGATTTCATCAAGGGTCTTGATGGGCTCGCCTTCAGCCGCTCGGCGCACGATCACCTTTCCTCCGCCGATGCGGTCGGCATCGAAGGTATGGAGCGGCTGTCCCAGTTCGAAAAGCACGAAATTGGAGACATCGACAATATTGTTGATGGGGCGCAGGCCGATGCTCATCAGGCGCTGCTGCAGCCAGTCCGGAGAGGGACCGACCTTGACACCGCGGATGCTGAGCCCGGTGTAGCGGGGCGCGCCTTCGCTGTCGCGGACCTCGAGCGTAATGCCGTCGCCGGGGCCTTCCGCAAAGGCCTCCACGGAGGGTTTGACCAACTCGCAGGGCTTGCCGTTCAGTTTGAGCCAGGCGTACAGGTCGCGCGCCACGCCCCAATGGGAAGCGGCATCCACGCGGTTGGCGGTAATTTCATACTCGATGACCGCCTCGCTTTCCAGTTTGAGGTATTCCTTGGCAGGCGTTCCTACCGGAGCGTCGTCGGGGAGCACCATAATGCCCTCGTGACTACTGCCCAGGCCCAGTTCGTCCTCGGCGCAGATCATACCGAAACTCTCGACCCCGCGGATCTTGGATTTCTTGATCTTGAAATCGCCCGGGAGGACGGCGCCCACGCAGGCCAGCAGCACTTTTTGCCCGGCCGCCACGTTCGGGGCCCCGCAGACGACGGTCAGCGGCTCGCCCGTTCCGGCATCCACCTTCGTGATGTGGAGATGGTCGCTGTCGGGATGCGCCTCGCATTCCAACACCTTGGCGACCACGACCCCGGCCAGTCCGCCGGGAATCCGTTCCGTCTCTTCCAGTGCATCGACCTCGATTCCGATGGAAGTCATCGCTTCCGCCACCTCGGCGGGAGTCAGGTCGCACTTCAAATAATCCTTAAGCCAGGAATAACTCAGTTTCATATCTTTACTTTAAATCTTCCGGATTGAACAATTTGGCAATGAATTTCTCTTTTTCGAAGGGCTCTATGTCCGCGATGCCCTCCCCTGTTCCGATGAAGCGCACGGGAATCCCGAAACGGTCCGACACGCCCACCACGACGCCGCCCTTGGCGGTCCCGTCCAGTTTCGTCAGCGCAAGGCCCGTGACGGAAGTGGCGCGCACGAACTCCCCGGCCTGCGCGAAGGCATTCTGCCCGGTACTGGCATCCAGCACCAGCATCACCTCCTGCGGCGCTCCGGGAAGCACCTTGCCGACGGAATTGCGGATCTTGGAGAGTTCGTTCATCAGGTCCACGCGGTTGTGCAGGCGGCCGGCGGTGTCGATAATCACCACGTCCGAACCGCGGGCGACCGCCGATTTGACGGTATCATAGGCCACGGCGGCAGGGTCGGAACCCATCTGCTGCTTGACGATCTCCACACCGGCACGCTCCGCCCAGATGACCAGCTGGTCCACAGCGGCGGCGCGGAAAGTATCTCCCGCACCCAGCAGCACCTTATAGCCCTGCTTGCGGTACCAGAGCGCCAGTTTTCCGATGGTCGTGGTCTTGCCGACTCCGTTCACGCCCACCACCAGGATCACGAGCGGACCCTGTCCGGGCGCGGGACGCAATGCGCCGGGAGCGCTGTCCGGCACCAGGGCGGCAATCTCCTCCCGGAGCAGGCCGACCAGTTCGTCAAAGGACATGTACTTGTCTTTCTGTACACGCTCTTCGAGCCGGTCAATCACCTTCAGGGTGGTATCTACGCCCAGGTCGGACTCCACGAGGGCTTCCTCGATGGCATCCAGGGTATCGTCATCCACCCTGGACTTACCGGCAATCGCCCGGCCTATCTTCTGAAAAAAACTCAGTGCCATATCGCACAAAGGTAATAAAAAAAACCGGGCTCCTATAGGAGTCCGGTTGATTTTTTATCATCAGCGAATTACTTCTTCTCGAAGAACTCCTTCGCCTTGGCTTCCTCGACGAGCTGCTCCGTGAAAACGTAAGCGCCGGTCTTGGGGGATTTCTCCATACGGATGCACTTGACCATGCTCTTGGCACCGGCCTTGGCTGCGAATGTTGCAACGGCTTTCTTTGCCATATCTTAATCCTCCTGATTACTTGATTTCACGATGGACGGTGACCTTGCCCAGATAGGGGTTGAACTTCTTGAGCTCAAGCCTCTCGGGGGTGTTCTTCTTGTTCTTGGTCGTAATGTACCTGGACATTCCGGGTACGCCGCTCTCTTTCTGCTCGGTGCACTCAAGGATGACCTGCACCCTGTTACCTTTCGCTTTCTTTGCCATAGTCCGTAAGTTTAAACAAGGTTAACCAATCCTTTCTTGCGGGCATCGCGAAGCGTGGCCTCGAGGCCGTTCTTCTCGATGATACGCATACCTTTGCAGGAGACTTTGAGGGTGATGAACCGCTGCTCCTCCTCACTCCAGAACCGCTTGTTCTTGAGGTTCAGGGAAAAGTCGCGCTTGGTGCGCAGCTTGGAATGGGACACGTTGTTGCCCTTCATTCTCTTCCTTCCCGTTATTTGACAAACCTTTGCCATATTTATACACTTTTTTGATTATTTCTCACAATGGGGTGCAAATATCGCTTTTAATTTTCTGATTTCCAAATTGTGCGCTATAGAAATTTGAAGAATCTTCCCCATCTTATGTTCCGGGGGAACTTCCGACCCGCATCTGTAGAGAGCCAGATGAGCGCCGGACGGCCCACGATGTGGTCTTCCGGAACGAAGCCCCAATACCTTGAATCCAGGGAATTGTGGCGGTTGTCCCCCATCATAAAGTAATAGTCCTGCTTGAAGGTGTAACTGCCCCGGGAGAGCGCCTCGTCGATATCTCCGCCTTCATAATCCCGGATAATCCGGGCGTAAAGCGGAAGATTCTCCTCACTGAGGGCGACGGTCGCCCCCTTGGCGGGAATCCAGAGCGGCCCGAAGTTGTCCCGGGTCCAGCCGCTGTCCTGCGTGAAGGGGAAAATCATCAGCGAACCGTCCAGGCTCGTCGAGGGATCCCGGTCGATGTTGGGGACCACGCTCAGCACATTGCTCATCGCACGCACCTGCTCCAGGCCTTCCGCCGTCAGGGGCATCATCGGATAACCGGGCAGCGTGGCATCGTACCACAGCTCGTTCAGGTTGAGCCCGAGTTTGTCCAGCACTTTGGGATTGAAGCGGTGACCGGTGGTCGTGACGGCATAACTGAGCTGCACGCCCGGCCACACTTCCTGCTGTTTCCCGTTCAGCCAGACCAGACCGTCGCGGACGCAGAGGGTATCCCCTGCCACGGCGACGCAGCGCTTGACGTAGTGGTCCTTCTTGTCCGCGGGGCGCGCGATGACCGGCCCATAACGCCGGATGACGTTCTCGCGTCCCAGCAGGCGCGCCAGGGTATGGTAGTCTTCGACCGGCGCCTTGGTGAGCACCGTATCCCCGTCAGGGAAGCAGAAGACCACGCAATCCCCCGCCTGCACGCTGCGCAGCCCTTTCAGGCGGCGGTACGGACGCTGGATGAGCGTCGAGTAGGACTCCCGTCCGAAAATCGTATTGTGCGTGAACGGAATGGTCAGCGGAGTCTGGGGCAGCCGCGGTCCGTAGGTGAGTTTGCTCACGAAGAGGCGGTCTCCGGTATAGAGACTGCTCTCCATCGACGAGGAAGGAATCTTGAACGACTGGAAGAAAAAGATGTTGATGAAAGTCACGACGATGACGGCGAAGATGACGGCATCCAGCCAGTCGTTCGCCGCACTGTGCTTCTCCCCCTCCTTATAGCGCTTCTTCCAGAAGTTCCAGTGTACCTTGCGGGTGATGAAAATGTCGAAGATGACAACTAGACCCGCGAGCCACCACCAGGAGCCGAGCCATACCACCCAAAGCAGATAAAGCAAAGCCCAAAAACTGAACTTTGCCCATCTGTTTCGAATGATATCCTTCAAAGACACAAGCCTTCAGGATCTATTTTACGGAGTTTACGATTGCCTCGAACGCCTGCGGATTGTTCATTGCGAGATCGGCGAGCACCTTGCGGTTCAGACCGATGTTCTGCTTGGAAAGTTTGCCCATGAACTGGGAGTAGGTCATTCCGTACTGACGGGCGGCAGCGTTGATACGCTGGATCCAGAGGGCGCGGAAATTGCGCTTCTTGGCCCTGCGGTCACGATAAGCGTAGGTGAGACCTTTCTCGTAGGTGTTCTTTGCAACGGTCCAGACATTCTTTCTGGAGAGGAAATTACCGCGGGTTCTCTTGAGAATCTTCTTGCGGCGCGCCCTGGAGGCGACTGAGTTGACTGATCTAGGCATAGTTCTGATGCATTACCAAGTTAAACGATAACTACAAGACGAGAAGTTCACTGACCCGCGCGATGTCCGCCTTCTCGATGAGGGCGAAGTGATCGAGGTTCCTTTTCTGCTTCTTGGTCTTCTTGGTGAGGATGTGGCTGTGGTAAGCGTGCTTCCTCTTGATTTTTCCCGATCCGGTAAGCGTGAAGCGCTTTTTGGCACCGGAGTTGGTCTTCAGTTTTGCCATTGTTTTTGTTTTTTAATAATAATGTTAATATACAGTCCGTATCACACGGATTATTTCTTTTTCACGGGAGCGATGATCATCGTCATCCGCTTCCCTTCCAGTTTCGGCATGTTCTCCGCCCTTCCGGCTTCTTCAAGTTCCACGGCAAAACGGAGCAACTGCTTCTCGCCCTGGTCTGCGAACATGATGGAACGGCCTCGGAAGAAAATCGTCGCCTTGACCTTGGATCCCTCCAGCAGGAACTCCCGGGCGTGCTTGAGCTTGAACTGGAAGTCGTGCTCGTCGGTATTGGGCCCGAAACGGATTTCCTTGATGACGATCTTGGCGGAATTGGACTTCATCTCCTTCGCCTTCTTACGCTGCTGGTAGAGATACTTCTGATAATCGAGTATCTTGCACACGGGCGGTTCCGCCTTCGCGCTGATTTCCACCAGGTCAAGGTTGAGTTCGTCGGCCAGCTGAAGGGCCTTGGAGAGCGGGTATATGCCCTGCTCCGGGATATTCTCCCCAACCAACCGCACTTCCGGGGCGGTTATTTCCCGGTTGGTGCGCAATTCATTCTCATCCTTGCGGGGCAACTGCGAGTCCGGCCGGCGTCCGGGTTTGGGACGGGCGGGCTTGGGTCTGAAAGGTCCGGCGATAGTTTTTTCCTCCTTACATTTTAGGCCGCAGCCAGTTCATCGGCTACGGTGCGGTTCATAAATTCTTTAAATTCTTCAATGCTCATAGAGCCCTGATCGACACCTTCCTTCCTCACGGAAACGGTACCGTCAGCAACCTCTTTCTCGCCAACAATCAGCAATACAGGCACTCTGAGAAGCGATATTTCACGAATTCTCTTGCCCAGCGTCTCGTTACGCGAGTCTATGGAAGCGCGAATTTCGCAATTTAATAGCAAATCGCAAACTTTTTTCGCATAATCTTCATATTTTTCACTGACTGGCAGGATCTTAACCTGATCCGGCGACAGCCATACGGGCAGGTGCCCAGCGGTGTGCTCGAGCAGCACGGCGGTGAAACGCTCGATGCTGCCGAAGGGCGCGCGATGGATCATCACGGGGCGGCTCTTGCTGCCGTCCACGTCGGTATATTCCAGCTGGAAGCGCTCCGGCAGGTTGTAATCGACCTGGATCGTACCCAGCTGCCACTTGCGGCCGATGGCGTCCTTGACCATAAAGTCGAGCTTCGGACCGTAGAAAGCCGCTTCGCCGAGTTCCACGACGGTCTCGAGCCCCTTGCGCTCGGCGGCGGTGATGATCGCCTGCTCCGCTTTCTCCCAGTTCTCGTCGCTACCGATGTACTTTTCCTTGTTGGAAGGGTCGCGCAGCGATACCTGGGCGATGAACTTATCGAAATTCAGCGTCTTGAACACATAGAGGATCAGGTCGATGACCTTTTCGAACTCCTCCTGCAGCTGGTCGGGGCGGCAGAAGAGGTGCGCATCGTCCTGGGTGAAACTGCGCACGCGGGTAAGTCCGTGCAACTCGCCGCTCTGCTCGTAGCGATAGACCGTGCCGAATTCCGCGAAACGCAGCGGCAGGTCGCGGTAGGAACGAGGCGCACTGCGGTAGATCTCGCAGTGGTGCGGGCAGTTCATCGGCTTCAGCAGGTATTCCTCCCCTTCCTGCGGGGTATGGATGGGCTGGAACGAATCCTTACCGTACTTGGCATAGTGCCCGGAGGTAACGTAGAGGTCCTTTCCGCCGATATGCGGGGTCACTACCGGCAGGTAGCCGATTTCACCCTGCTTCTTGCGCAGGAAGTTCTCAAGGATATTGCGCATCACGGCACCGCGGGGCAGCCAGAGCGGCAGTCCGAGGCCTACGCGCGACGAGAAGGTGAAGAGTTCCATCTCCTTGCCGAGTTTGCGGTGGTCGCGCTTCTTCGCCTCTTCAAGCACCTGCAGGTACTCGTCCAGCATCGATTTCTTGGGGAAGGTGACGCCGTAGATGCGGGTCAGCTGCTCCCGGCTCTGGTCGCCCTTCCAGTAGGCGCCGGCGATGGAGAGCAGTTTGATGGCCTTGATGTCGCTGACGTGCTTGACGTGCGGTCCGCGGCAGAGGTCGGTGAAGTTGCCGTTCTTGTAGAAGGTGATGCTGCCGTCCTCCAGCGCTTCGATGAGCTCGCACTTGTACGGGTCACCCTTCTTGGTGAAGTACGCAGCGGCGTCCGCCTTGGACACCTCCGAGCGCTCGAAGGTCTCGCCGGCCTTCGCCAGTTCCTTCATCTTCTCCTCGATACGGGTCAGGTCAGCCTCGCTGATGGTCTGGCCGGCAAAATCCACATCGTAATAGAACCCGGTTTCCACGGCAGGTCCCACACCGAACTTGACGCCCGGATAGAGCGCTTCGATGGCCTCGGCCATCAGGTGGGCCGACGAGTGCCAGAAAATCCGCTTTGCCTCGTCGTCATCCCAGGGACGGATACTGCCGTCAGTGAAAGCTATCGTCAACATATCTTCTCAAATATTTAGCCTGCAAAGATATGAATTTTTTCCTATATTTGCACTCACTATGGCTAACAACAAGAGAACCTGGGATGCAGCCGCGCGGGCAGGACTCGCGCTCGGCGGCGTATCGGCGGTTTACTTCGCCCTGAATTCCCTGCTATCCACCCACGGCGCCGACTGGATCGGCAGTATCGGCAGCTCCTTGATCATCCTGGTGCTCTGGGGCTTCAAATTCTACCTGTGCATCGCGCTGCTCAAGCGTTTCATGAAGCAGTTTGCCGCCCAGGATCCCGAAGTCACCAACAGCGACACGCTCCGGCTGGGCGTCTGCACCGCCCTGCTCTCCTCGCTGGTTTACAGCGCCATCTACCTGGCCTGGGTCCTGTTCGTCCAGCCCGACATCTTCGTCAACGCGATGCAGAGCGTGGCGGCCAACCTTCCCCCGGATGCCCTTTCCCAGATGCAGGACATGATCGGGAAGATGCCGCAATACACCTTCTGGGCGAACCTGATTTACTGTTTCCTCTTCGGGACGGTCCTTTCGGCCATCCTGTCCCGGAATATCCCTTCGCAGAATCCTTTTGAAAAGCAGGAGGAAGAAGAGCAATGACCGATCTTTCCATCATCGTCCCGCTCTTCAACGAAGCGGAATCCCTGCCTGAACTCTGCGCCTGGACCGACCGGGTGATGCAGGAGCAGGGCCTGAGTTATGAAATGATCCTGGTGGACGACGGCTCCACCGACGGGTCCTGGGATACCGTCAAGAAACTTGCCGCGGAAAATCCCTGCCTGCACGGCATCTGCTTCCGGCGCAATTACGGCAAGTCCGCCGCCCTGTACTGCGGATTCGCAAAGGCGCAGGGAGAGATCGTGGTGACGATGGACGCGGACCTGCAGGACTCCCCCGAAGAAATCCCGGAAATGGTGCGGATGATCCGCGAAGAAGGCTGGGACATCGTCTCCGGATGGAAACAGCACCGCAAGGACAATGCGCTGACCAAGAACCTGCCGTCGAAACTCTATAACGCCACCGCGCGCCGCATTACCGGCATCAAACTGCACGATATGAACTGCGGCCTGAAGGCCTATCGCAGCGAAGTGGTCAAGGATATCGAGGTGTACGGCGAGATGCACCGCTACATCCCCTACCTCGCCAAGAATGCGGGTTATACGCGCATCACCGAAAAACGGGTACACCACCAGAAACGCAAATACGGCAAGAGCAAATTCGGGATGGAACGCTTCGTGAACGGCTTCCTGGACCTGATGTCGCTCTGGTTCCTGAGTTCCTTCGGCGGCAAGCCGATGCATTTCTTCGGCTATCGCGGCATCTTTATGTTCCTCGTGGGCTTCGTGATGACCGTCTGGATCATTG
>Ga0265298_10000456_pt1 | contig 60667 bp, 49 predicted proteins | sample AusTroGonzalo_MG_3_FD_193486 | JGI IMG/M metagenome (GOLD analysis project Ga0265298, IMG submission 193486) | Bovine rumen microbial communities from tropical cattle in Woodstock, Queensland, Australia - Gonzalo_01 | ecosystem: Host-associated > Mammals > Digestive system > Stomach > Rumen ... | reverse complement strand
GCGAAATCCTCGAGGTAGAACGCTTCGACGAGGGCGCGGGCACCGTAGAAGAAGTGGACTTCCTTCTTGGTCTTGAGCGTCTTGAAAAGGTGCATGATGTGGCTGCGGAGCGGAGCCATGCCGGCGCCGCCGCCCACGAACACGTATTCCTGGCTGTCCGGATCGTCCTTCGGGAGCAGGAACTCACCGTAAGGACCGCTGATCCACACCTTGTCGCCCGGCTTGCGGGAGAACACGAACGTGGAAGCGATGCCCGGAGGCACGGGCAGCATCTTGAACACGCCCTTCGGCTGGCTGCGGTCGAACGGCGGCGTGGCGATACGCACGTTGAGCTTGATGACGTTCTTTTCGGCCGGATACGAGGCCATGGAGTAAGCGCGGATAGTGGGCACGGTATTCTTGTACTTGAGGTCGAAGAAGCCGTATTTCTCCCAGTCGCCGCGGTAGATGGGATCCACGTCCATATCGGCGAAAGCCACGTCGTACTCCGGAATATCGATCTGGATGTACTCGCCGCTCTTGAATTCGATGTCCTCGCCTTCAGGCAGCTTGACTGTGAACTCCTTGATGAAGGTGGCCACGTTCTTGTTGGAGATGACCTCGCACTCCAGCTTCTTGACGCTGAGTGCGGAGTCGGGCACCTGGATCTTGAGGTTGTCCTTGACCTTCACCTGGCAGCCGAGGCGCCAGTGGTCGGCAATCTGCTTGCGGGTGAAGAAGCCCGTTTCGGTAGGGAGGATGCTGCCGCCGCCTTCGAGGACCTGGCACTTGCACTGGCCGCAGTTACCTTTGCCGCCGCAGGCGGAAGGCAGGAAGATCTTCTGGTCGGCCAGGGTGCTCAGCAACGAGCCGCCCTGAGGCACGTCGAGGGTCTTCTTGCCGTCGTTGATATCAATCTTGACCGTACCGGACGGGGTAAGTTTGATCTTGATGAAAAGGAGCAGGGCCACGAGGATGAGCGCGACCACGACAATCACGAGGATCGCTGCAAGAATCGTATTCGTCATAATTAAAACCTCCTATCTTACAGTGAAATACCCATAAATGTCATGAATGCCATACCCATGAGGCCCACCACCATGAAGGTGATGCCCAGGCCCTTGAGCGGAGCCGGCACTTTCGAGTAAGCCATCTTCTCGCGGATGGCGGCCAGGGCCACGATGGCCAGCCACCAACCGATGCCCGAACCGAGCGCATAGGTAACCGCCTCGCCGCAGTTCACGAACTCGCGCTGCTGCATGAACAGCGAGCCACCCAGGATGGCGCAGTTCACGGCGATCAGCGGCAGGAAGATACCCAGCGACGAGTAGAGGCTCGGCAGGAATTTCTCCACCACCATCTCGACGATCTGCACGAACGCCGCGATGACCGCGATGAACAGGATGAAGCTCAGGAAGCTCAGGTCCACGTCCTTGAAACTGTCGCCCAGCCACGCAAGGGCGCCGGGCTGCAGGACGAACTTGTTGAGCAGGTAGTTGAGCGGAAGCGTGCACAGGAGCACGAAGATAACAGCAATACCCAAACCATTTGCTGTCTTGACATTCTTCGATACCGCCAGGTATGAGCACATACCCAGGAAGTACGCGAAGATCATATTGTCAACGAAGATTGACTTTACGAACAAGCTGATGTATTCCATAACGATTTGAGTTAAGTGTTATTTCTCCTGCAGGTCTTTCTGGATGGAGCGCTGGACCCAGACAATACAGCCCAGGAGAATCAACGCCATCGGCGGAAGGATCACGAGGTTGTTGGGAACATAGCTCTCCGGGAGCACACGGAAACCGAACAGCGTGCCGCTGCCCAGCAGTTCACGGAAGAAGGCCACGATGATCAGGATCATGCCGTAGCCCGCGCCGTTGGCCAGGCCGTCAAGCAGGGACGGGATGGGTTTGTTGCCGAGGGCGAAAGCCTCGATGCGGCCCATCACGATGCAGTTGGTGATGATCAGGCCGATGTAGACGGAGAGTTGCTTGTCGATGGCGTAGGCGTAGGCCTTGAGCACCTGGTCGACCAGGATCACCATCATGGCGACCACGACCAGCTGTACGATGATGCGGACGCGGTTCGGGATGGTATTGCGCAGCAGGGATACCACGAGGCTCGAGAGGCCGGTGACGATGATGACGGAGAGAGCCATCACACAGGCACCTTTGAGCTGGACCGTGACAGCCAGCGAAGAGCAGATACCGAGCACGAGGACCGTGATCGGGTTGCCCTTGAAAATCGGGTTCAACAGGGTTTTCTTCAGATCTTCATTCATGACTTATCCCTCCTGATGATTGTGTTCGTGTTCATGATCGCATTGACCCTGGTCGCAGCAGTCACCGCCGCAGCAGGCGTCATTGTCGATGCCGGCAGCACCTGCTTTTTTCTTGAGGAACGGCATGTAGGCCTTGAACCAGGTGTCGAGAGCTGCGTCGAGGCCGTTGCAAGTCATCGTCGCGCCGGTGATGGCGTCGACAGCCGACTTGTCGTCCTTGGGCGCGCCGCCCTTGATGATGTCGAACGAATCGTCCGGCTTGCTGAAATTGACGGTCTCACCTTTGAACTGTTCGCGGAACCAGGCTTCATCCTTGATCTTGGCACCGAGGCCCGGGGTCTCACTCTCGTGGTCGAAGTAGGCGCCCACGATTTCAGTGCAGTCGGCGTTGAAGGCGATGTAGCCCCAGATCGGGCCCCAGAGGCCTGCGCCGTAGACCGGAATCACGTTGATCTCGGCCCCGTCCTTCTGGAAGACATAGACCGGCAGGTTGGGATCGCCCTCGGCGATTTTCTTGTTCTCCACCTTCAGGTTGTCCTGCAGTTCGATGTCATTGACAGCCGTTTCTAGCTCGCCGATCTTATCGCCTTTGGCGTCGATCAGGAAAGCCGTCTTGACGTTGTCGCTGTACATCTTCAGAATCTGGTCGTTGCCCAGCTTCGCCAGGTCATCCTTGCTCGAAAAACCGGCGGCTGTCAGCATCTGGCTGATGGTCTCGGCCTTGATGTTGGCGTCCTGCTTCGGCTTGAGCGCCATCGCGGCAATGGCCAGGATGGCGGCCGCTATCACGACGATGATGGTCGTGTAGACGATGGTGTATACGTTGCTGTTGGTATTCATCGCTTATACGGTTTTAGCCCGCTTGAGCCGGCGGTTGATGTTGGCATTGACCACATAATGGTCGATCAGCGGAGCGAAGGTATTCATCAGCAGGATGGCGAGCATCATGCCCTCGGGATAGCCCGGGTTGAAGAGGCGGACCGTGATGCAAAGCGCGCCGATCAGGAAGCCGTAGATCCACTTGCCCGTCTCGGTCTGCGCCGAAGTCACGGGGTCGGTGGCCATGAACACGGTACCGAAGGCAAAGCCGCCCATAAGCAGCTGCTCCCAGCAAGGGATGTCGGTCACGCCGCCCATCGTACCGAGCCAGCCCACAAACAGGGCTCCCAACACGGACGAGCACATGATCTTCCAGCTGCCCACACCGGTGCAGACAAGGATCAGCGCACCGATAAGGATGGCGATGACGGACGTTTCGCCCACTGCACCAGGGATGTTGCCGAGGAACAGGTTCCAGACACTGGTACCGGCGGCGGAAAGACCGTCGAGCGAAGCGTGCGACAGCGGCGTAGCGCCCGAGAGGGCATCCACCACTTCACCGCCCTTCCAGGGCGTGCCGCCCGCAAGGGCCTTGCTCAGGCCGCCCACCCACACGGCGTCGCCCGACATCTTGCTCGGATACGAGAAGAAGAGGAAGGCACGCGCCAGGAGTGCCGGATTCCAGATGTTCATGCCGGTGCCGCCGAAAACCTCCTTGCCGATGATCACGGCAAAGGCCACAGCGATGGCGAGCATCCACCAGGGGACGTCGACCGGCACGATGAGAGGAATGAGGAAGCCGCTCACCAGATAGCCCTCGCTCACTTCGTGGCCTTTCATTTGGGCGGAAGCGAACTCGATGCCCAGGCCCACGATATAGGAGACCAGGTAGAGCGGGATGATCTTCACGAAACCATACCAGACCATCTGCCAGAAGCCCCAGCCCAGGCCGAAGACGACACTGTGCTGATAGCCAAGGTTCCAGATGCCGAAGAGCAGCGCCGGGACCATCGCCAGCACGACGATGATGAGCAGGCGCTTGAGGTCCACCGCGTCTTTCACATGCGTGCCGCCCTTGCGGGTGACACGGTCAGGTACGAAGAGGAAAGTCTCGAACGCATCGAACGTCGAGTGGAGCCAGCCCAGTTTGCCACCCTCATCGAAGGTGGGCTTGATCTTGTCGACTGTATTTCTGAGTGCCATGTGTTTTCCCTCCTTACATTTCTTTCAGCATCAGGTCGATGCCGCTACGGATGATGTTCTGGATCTCGATCTTCGAAGGGCAGACGTACTCGCAGAGCGCCACGTCTTCCTCGATCACTTCATAGATGCCGAGTTGCTCCATCTTGTCGAGGTCGCCGGCCAGGCAAGCCTTGAAAAGCTGCACGGGATAGATGTCCATCGGGAGCACCTTGCCGTAGACGTCGTTCATCAGGAACGGACGTTCGCCGCCGTTCTCGTTGGTGTCCATCTCATATTTTTTCTTGGAGCACAAGAAAGCGGGATAAGCGTGCGAGAAGGAGAACTTCTTGCTGCGGACGGGATTCGCCCAGCCGAACATCTCGAAGTAATGGCCCTCTTTCAACACACTGACCTGGTTGTGGTAGAATCCAAGGAAGCCTTCGCGGCCGATGGCCTCGCCGGAGAGCACATCCCCGCTGACCACGCGGATGTCACCCTCGCCGAAATACTTCGCCAGTTCCTTCATGCACACACCGGCCGGCACTTCGACGTACGAAGGGTTGACGGCAGCAGGACCGGCCACGGCGATGAGGCGGCGGGTGTCATAGACGCCCTTGCGGACAAAGCGGCCGATGACAGCCACCAGGTGAAGATCCACCGTCCAGACCACCTCGCCCTTGTTGATGGGATTGATGTGGTTGATCTGCACGCCCACGTTGCCGGCCGGATGCGGACCAGCGAATTCGTGGAAGACCACACCGGACAGTTTGTGGAATACACTCTTCGAGGATTTGCCTGCGCAAAGCGAGAAATGCACGCCGCCACGGGTAAGACGCCCCAGCGCGTTGATGCCGGCCTGGATGTCGGCCACATCATCCTTGAGGGTGAACTCGGGATCGGCGCCCAGCGGCGCAGTGTTCATTCCGGAGATAAAGATGGCTTTTGGGTCAGCTTCCGGATCGGCGATGGTGCCGAACGGACGCTGTTTAAGGCAAGGCCACAGACCGGCCTGCAGGAGCAGGTCCGTCATTGCTTTCTTGTCGAGCGAGGAGACGTCGGGAACGTCGGTCTTGACAGCGGCGCCCTTCCCATCCGCCTTCACACGGACTTCCAGCAGCTTGCGCTTGTCGCCGCGTACGACCGCGTCGACCGTACCGCTGACCGGCGAGCAGAACACCATGGCAGGGTTCTTCTTGTCGGCAAACAGCGGTGTTCCGGCCTGGACGGCGTCACCCTCCTTCACCAGCAACCGGGGCACCAGCCCGCGGAAGTCGGTCGGTTTGACAGCCACCAGATCCGGAGTGACGCGCGCCGTCACCTCACAAAGGGCCGCCCCCGCAATGGGAAGGTCGAGGCCCTTCTTCAATCTGATTTGATCTGACATGAAATTATTTGGTTAATAGTAAATAGTTTACAAAAGTCCCGCAAAGTTACCTATAAAATATCACTAAAAAAAGCATAATTTTGTACTGCTATGGATAATTCTCAAACAGACCTGTTCGAAGGATTGAACAGCGCGCAGAAAGCCGCTGTGCTGAGTACGGAGGGGCCCTCGCTCATCGTGGCGGGCGCCGGAAGCGGGAAGACCAGGGTGCTGACCTGCAGGGTCGCGCACATCCTGGAGGGAGACTGCAGGCCTGGCGAGGTTCTGGCCCTGACATTCACCAAGAAAGCCGCCGGGGAGATGAAGGAGCGGGTAGCCCTGCTGGTGGGCGAGCGGAAGGCGCGCTGGATCCAGATGGGCACATTCCACTCGATCTTCATCCGGTTCCTGCGGGAATACGCCGCGTTGCTCGGCTATCCGCAGAATTTCACCATCTACGACCAGACCGACTCCCGCAGCGTGTTGAAACACTGCATTAAAGAGCTGGAACTTGACGACAAGGCCTACAAGCCGGCCGTCATCCAGAACGTCATTTCCATGGCAAAGAACAGCCTGGTAACGGTAGCAGCCTACCGTGCCGACGTCGAAATCATGGAACGTGACAGGGTCGCCCGGCGCCCCCGCACCGCCGATGTTTACGAACTCTACCAGAAGAAGTGCCTGGCTGCCGGTGCGATGGACTTCGACGACATCCTCCTCAACATGAACATCCTGCTCAAGCACTTTCCCGAGGCATGCGCGTCCGTGGCCGGACGCTTCCGTTACATCCTCGTGGACGAGTACCAGGATACGAACCATGCCCAGTACGCCATCCTGCGGCGGCTCGCCGAGCCGCACCGGAACATCTGCGTAGTGGGCGACGACGCACAGAGCATCTACGGCTTCCGCGGCGCCCGCATCGAGAACATCCTCCGCTTCAAGAAAGACTATCCGGAAGCCAAGGAGTTCCGCCTGGAGCAGAACTACCGCTCCACGCAGACCATCGTCGCCGCTGCCAACAGCCTGATTGCCCACAACGAGCGCCGGCTTCACAAAGAGTGCTTTTCCCGGGCGGGCATCGGCGAAAAGATCGGCGTCATCAAAGCCTACACCGAGAGCGAGGAAGCGCACCTCATCGCCTCGTCCATCGTGGAGCGCATCTACGCTTCCAAGGCATCGTACGACAGCTTCGCCATCCTCTACCGCACCAATGCCCAGAGCCGGGCGCTCGAAGAGGCGCTGCGCAAGCGGAACCTGCCCTTCCGCATCTACGGAGGTCATGCCTTCTTCGAACGGGCAGAGATCAAGGACATGCTGGGCTACTTCAAGCTGGTGGTCAACCCGCAGGACGACGAATCCTTCCGGCGGGTCATCAACGTTCCGTCCCGCGGCATCGGCGACACCACCATCGACCGGCTCGCCGCCGCGGCCGCCGAAGCCGGCTGTCCGCTCTACAATGCGCCGCTGCTTGAGAATGAGAAACTTTATGCCGCCGGGCTTAAGGACGCTGCCATCAAGAAATTGCGCGACTTCGTGGTCATGATGGAGCAACTGGCGGAAAAGGCCGAAGCGGCCGATTGCTACGACTTGGCCTTGGAGATCGGCAACGCCACGGGTTACCTGGCTGCCCTGAAGGCCGACACGTCGCCCGAAGGCCTGGGCCGCTTCGAGAATGTGGAGGAGCTTTTCAGCAGCATCAAGGAATACAGCGAGGAAGAGACGGAAATGCGGCAGGTACTCGCCGACGACGGCGAAGATCCGGTCGACACCGTGGTCCGGATGAGCGATTACCTCGAGAACATCTACCTCATGAGCGAAGTGGAGAAGGACGATGCCCAGGATCCGGAACGTGACCAGACCAACAAGATCACGCTCATGACGGTCCATTCCGCGAAGGGCCTGGAATTTCCATACGTGTACATTTCCGGCATGGAAGAAAACCTTTTCCCCTCGGAAAGCATGAACGACACACCCGACAAGATCGAGGAGGAGCGCCGGCTTTTCTATGTGGCTCTCACCCGGGCCGCAAAGGTTGTCACGGTGTCCTATGCGCAGAACCGGCGCAAATGGGGCAGCACTGAATCGACCCGGCCCTCACGCTTCCTGCGCGAAATCGACCGACAATACTACGCCGTGGAGCCTGACTCTGCCATGGACCGCTACGACCCGTTCCCGAAGACGCGCTTCCAACGCTCCGACTTCGAGACGTACCGGCGACCTGAGCCGTCACGCAACTGGCAGCGCCCCGCCGCTACACCGCGGCCAAGCACCCCGCCGATGCCGCAGCATCCCATCCGCACAGCACCGCCGACACCCGCCCACACACCCTCCGCGGGTTTTGCGCCCTCCCCCGTGTCCGCTCTGCGGGCCGGCCAGCGCGTGGAACACGACCGTTTCGGCTACGGCGACATCCTCTCGCTCGAAGGAGAAGGCCCTGACAGAAAAGCAGTCGTCCGCTTCGACAACAGCGGCCAGAAGACCCTGCTGCTCAAATTTGCAAAACTTCGCATTGTTTAGTAAATCCGTCCTTTGATGGCACACGATTTGCAATATTCCCCTCGAAGTTTTTCATAGTTTAAGTTTAAGTTTAGGTTAGTAGTAAGGCGGCTTCCCGGCAGGAGGTCGCCTTATGAATTCTGACGGCTCATCGTCAAAAGAGAATACATGAGCCTAACAAACTAAAAAAGTCAGGCAATTCTGTCAAATAGAACTACGGTTCCCCAAAAAAACTATAACAAGTCCAAATCCTTTTGTTCTTGCTGTTCTTTTTGTGCGTTCTTATATTTTTTGCTTAAATACTGTACTTGGAAACTAATATCAAAGTTTTCTCCAGTCAGTCTAACAACTAACTCTGTCGTTTCCAGGTCCCAAGACGCAGAATATAACAAGTGACCGCAACTGATGGCAAAACCATATTGCGACGGATCGCTCTTGTAAAGTGTGTTCTTCCAAAAAGGAGAGTTACTATATGGTTCACCGTATTTTTTTGTCAAAAGCCCAACGAGCTTGTTGTAATCTTCAATATAGTCATTTTTATTTGTATGCTTCTGTTGGAATAAGTACTTTGCCATCGTTAATTTGTCATCTGTGAAAACATATCCCACAACACAGGACAATCCTGCAACCGTGTCATAAAACATGTAAATATCAGGAGAACCGGAAAGATCCGTCTTTCCTTCCTTAGCCATCACTTCTTCTTTTGAATCACCCCACTTCGCTACCCGAAAATCTGTCTTACTTTCCGAATACTGTTCAACATTCATTTTAAGAAAAGTGGAAGAAGACAAAAACATCAAACTCAGTTCGATTTTGTACCCAGTACAAAACCAAAGTATCTTCTTGCTCCTAAAGAATTCAGAATCCAACTCGTCCTCCACTATATCAGGAGATCCAAATAATTCTTTAAGCAACGATTCCGTTGAATTAAGTTGAGCCACCGGGTCTGAATCAAATGGCACGGATGCACTTAGAAACTTGATGCATTTTGTCTTTTCGTCAACATTGATAGAAAAAGATAAACTGAGATCTCCCAGCATAATATCGGTCATCGAATAATCGCAAGTCCAATGACCGTACTCATTATGAAAGTGGTCAATTGGTGTTACCTGCTCGTGATAATTACTGATGAAATCGGATTCTGTTTCCGTCCACTTTATTGAATCGAACAATGATTTTATCGGAATACCTGCTATGCACTGAAAACAGAATAATAGACAGACAAATAATAGCGCGAACCTTCTCATTTCTATAGTTTTATTGATTATTCTAGTATCACTCGAAAAAAACCCAACTCAACAATTAATCAGAAGAAGCTGTCATCAAAAGGGAAAGAAATTACACAGCAAAGTCAAACGACAGTTGCTGAATCTGAACAGGCTTCGGGATAGTCCGCTTCCGGGGCATTGCGACAATCGTATCCATCGCGGCGTTGAGGTCGGCAAGGTTGAAATGCTGATAGGCCGCAAGGAGACGTTCGGCCATATCATCCTCAATGCTTTTGACATCTGGCATCACGAGCTTGCGGAGATACTGGCTTTGCCATCTGGGATAACCACCATTCATGCAGTTGGTGATGCTCAACAGCTGATTTTTGACATAGTCAGACATCAGCATGGCGCTGAGCAGGTATAGCTGCCGGAGAGAGCCACCGGTGATGTAGTAGAGGTTGTGCTGCGGATAGTACTGCCCCTTGTCAACAAAGATCAGCTGATTGCCGGAGATGTCGGGCAACAGTACCTTGGGCGTTTCCTGAAGGCCGGGTACAATTCGGTCGATGGTCTTGTACCATTTGTTGGGATTCTTCCGGGCAACGTGTCGCTTTTGCAAGGCGTCCCGATGGCTGGTAAGGTAACGGGCGGCAAGGGGATAATCGTCCAGATTGATGAGTTCACCGTTCGCCTTGTAAGGATTGAGCAGGTACTTTCCCGACCACTGAAGACGGTTGCCAGAAACGTCGCGGGCATTAAGTGCCGGCAACAGGAGCTCTTTCTCCACGAGAGACGGCAGATCCTTAGCTATGAAGATGGAATCCGCGCCGGTTGCGATGCCTATGCCGACCATAAATCCCATCTCCTCGATGGTAAGCAAGGTGTCGTCCTCGCTCATCTGATTGAAGACACTGCTCCAGTCGGATGACGTGGGGGATGTCATTTCTTTACCTTCCGTCAAGTTCAACTGTTGGACTGAAGACAGTTCGGCAAACGAAAAGGTCGAGCAGGAACGGGCGTTGGAAATGAGCGTGATGGCCGGATAGGCCAATACCTCTTCCTGAAAAGCGTCAGTGGCTTTTTCGAGCGAAATAATTTTCTCCAGGCGGAAAGAGGAGGCGATCAGTTCGCGGAGCTTCTTACCGTACTCGTTCTTCAACCAACGGTTTGAGCAGACAAAACAGTGACGGCCACCCGGTCGAAGCGCCCGCAAGGTCTTTTCAAAGAAAAGGATATAAAGATCTGCCCGATAGTGGAAGGTCAGGAACAATTGCTTGTAGCTTGCCAGTTGCTCCCGTGGAATCTGCTCATAGCGGATGTATGGAGGGTTCCCGACGACGATATCAATTTGCGGGATATCCGCTAACAGGAAATCGGCATTCTTGATGTTTGCTTCTACAAAGGGAAGAGACATTGCCGCGAGCCGAGCCTTGCATACTTCCAGCTTTTCGCTGTCAATGTCGTATGCAAATACATTGTTGATGAAGGCTTGGCGGCAGTCGAAATCGAATCGCTGGGACGAGGCTTTCAATCGCTTGGCAATCTCGATGAGGAACTCGCCCTCTCCACAAGACGGCTCCAGGATGCGGGTGGCGGAAAGGTCCTTGTCGGCGGTATATCCTACAATATCCAACATATACGATACAACGACTGGCGACGTGAATACATCTCCGTGCTGGCCGCCGAAGCGGCGCGTACCGTATCGATGGATGCTAGAACTCATAGATATTGCTGAGCAGATGGCCCATATAGGAAAGGAGGAGCTTTTCGATGGAGGTATCTTCCGAAACCGACTCGTAATGATCCGGACCGCTGGTGCAGACCAGGGCCGCCATCGAATAGTGACGCTCGAGTATCAGTTTCTGGCAGAGAATGCGATAGCGATCGAGGTAACTGGCCTGCTGGAATTCCGGGCGGACCTTGAAATAAGGCTCATTGTTGCGAACAGGCGATGTGGAGGACGGCTCTTTTCCGACAAGTGTCAGATAGCCAACCCAGGGTGCTGCCTGGTTGGGAAACTGCTTCTCACGGAACGCGGTCCAGAGATCGACAGCGGAACCGATGGATTCCTCCGCCCGGTTGTTGAAATTGTTGCCGTAGGAGCCAATCTGTGATTTGAACTCAACGACGGCAATCAATTTCTTGCTGGGAGTTATGATCAGCAGGTCCCAATTCTTGGAGGCCCGATAGAAACCAGGAATATAGGCTTTGTCGGTATGGATGCACGCTTCGGGAACGCCCTGATCCATCGCAACTTCTTTAAGGAGCGCGATGAAAGCGTCCAACTGCTTTCCTCCCACCACGGCGCCCCGGTTGGAGGAGTCTCCACTTGCCTTGAGCTGCGTGTTCTTGGTCTCCCAGAAGGAGCGGACAGCAGCAGCAATCTCCGGTTTATAGTCTTCAATGCTCATAATTCACGCCATTGTCTCTTTGCAAATTTATTAACTTTTGGGCAATATTCAACCGGGAATTGCTAATTGTCCGCTGATAAATGACATGATTCCTTTCACCACCACCACTTCATTCTTCTTCCTTTTCGGTGATACCAGGAATGCCAGGTATTCGGGATTATCCATGAACAATGCGTCTACAAGAGCTGCCGCGCACCGGGTCTTGGTGAGCAACGTGAAGTTCTCTTCCAGATCGGGGTAGCAGGCGAGCTGGAGTTCTTATACTACGGCGGATGTGATTTCACGGGTATATTTGTATTCTTTGAAGCGGACGTCAGGGCTGCATTTACCAGGGGTGTTGGAACCATGACCATTGTCAGTAAGAATCAGCCAGTCAGGATTGTTGTTTGTTATTTTCATCATTGCCCCAAAAAGAGAATAATGGATCACCGCCGAAAACAGGTTGGAAACAAGTCCACGATTTCGCCAAACTGGCGTCGGCACAGCGGCCTCTGAACATGTTCTGGCCGGGGGTATATCGACTCGAAGGGCCAATATCGGGGGCTCGTGCCGAGGCGCGCGGAAAGTATCGCTGATTATCAAGCAGTTACGTTTATTTTGCCCGACGCCAGCTTGGCGAAAAGAAAGGTTAGGCCGAACCGCCGCAAGGCTACCTTTGGCAGAAGAGGCAATAGCTAACCCGAAAATTGGAAGTCACAAAGATGTGCCACACAGTCACTGGGTTATCTGCATGCGCTAAATCTTACCAATGGGATCCAATTCCAGCCGAAGTCCTTTTTGTATATGCCTCAACAAAAGCATATCTTAGGGCCAACGGAAATGATTGTCATATTCTTTCGATAAATTGTTTTTTTGCGGCTTGTGTTTTGGAAAAGGAGATTATCTTTGTCGCGTTCGCCCTATTAAGAAGACTATTACTATGGCAAAACCGATTGCAGAGACCCCGATCCTTTATGACGAGGGTTCTATAAAAAGAGCCTCTTTCAGCCACTTAAACACTCCGGTTTCCCTGCTGATACGACGCCGATGTATTTTGATTGAAAGAGCCTTCTTTAGATTCCTACACCCGCTGCCGGATGCGGCGGTTGGCGGGAAGGAGGGAGTTGGTGCGGTTGCCCAGGTTCTTGACAAAGCCCAGGCCCTGGCCCTCGAAGGTCAGGAGGAGGTAGCCGCGGGGGGCGGAAGGGAAAGAGACGGAGTCGCGAGAAAGGAAGCGAAGGGCATCGTCGCGGGAGACTTCGGCGGTGGCAAAAGTGAGGCCGGGCAGCAGGGCCGGGGCGGCGGCGCGAACGTGAGACGCGGCCAGCGCGAAGTCGGCCTCGGGGACGAGATCACGTCCCTTGCGGGTGGCGACGGCCGTGCCGGAGGCGATGACTTTCAACGACTTATCCAGACGAGCCAAGTCACGGGCGAAGGCAGCGGGAAACACCTTCAGCAGACTGCCCTTCTCAATCACAGCCAGGCTGGTCGAAGCAGGCTGACCGCCAGCAACATACGACCCCTTCTTTTGGATCAGTGCCGCAAAGAATCCCTCACCCCGGTCTTCCCCGGGCCAGAAGTGCCGCATCTCCAGGCATTCCCCTCCCAATTCCTGGCAAATCCATTCCACGTTATCCTCGTCTTCAAGACGGTTGAACGTGCAGGTCGAATAAATCAGGAAGCCACCTGGCGCCAGTGCAGGCCAGACGTCGCCCAGGATACGGCGTTGCCGGGCCGCGCAAAGCCGCACGTTCGCAGGCGACCATTCCGCCACCGCCCGCTCGTCCTTGCGGAACATGCCTTCGCCCGAACAGGGCGCATCAACCACAACCACGTCGAAAAGACCTCGCAGCGGCGTGAAGCAGGAGGGATCGGAAGAAGTGACGGCCACGTTCGGGCAACCCCAGCGGGCCACGTTTTCTGCCAGCACGGTGGCGCGGGCCGGCACTACCTCGTTGGCCACCAGCAGCGAACCGGCGTCCAGGTGCGAGAGCAGTTGCGTCGTCTTGCCCCCCGGCGCTGCACACAGGTCAAGCACCCGCAGGCCGGACGGCCGCTCCAGCGCCGCCACGGCACGATCGAACAGGGCCCCGACATACATCGATGAAGCCTCCTGCACATAAAAGGCGCCCGCATGGAACAAAGGATCGAGCGTGAAGGACGGACGCTCCTGCAAATAAAAGCCCTCCTGTGGCGCCCAGGTCACCGCATCTCCCGCCAGCGCATCGAAATGCGCCCGCAACGCCGCCAAGGGGATCTTGAACGGATTCACGCGCACCGATACCTCCGGATCGGCAGACAGCGCCGCCACGATCCGTTCCGCCCGTTCAAGGCCGGCCGTCTCGCGCAAAACGTTGAAAAATTCCGCAGGAAACATTATTTTTGCAGTCGCTTACTCCATACAAAGATAGCAAAAAATGCCCACCGTCTATTTTGAGCGCGACCACATCACCGTCGATGAATCCCAATTCGAGGAATTCTGCTCCCATTTCGTAGAAGTACCCGCCGGCGGCGGACTGGTCCGCAACCGCAAGGGCCAGTATCTGCTCATCTACCGGCACGAACTCTGGGACCTGCCCAAGGGGAAGCAGGAGCCTGGCGAAAGCATCGAACAATGCGCCCTCCGCGAAGTCGAAGAGGAAACCGGCCTCCACGGCCTGCAGCTCGGTGAACGCATCTGCATCACCCACCACACCTACCAGCTTTTCGGCGAAAAGATCCTCAAGCACACATACTGGTACGCCATGACCGACGACCGGGAAGAAGCCCTGCTCCCCCAGCAGGAAGAAGACATCACCCGGGCCGAGTGGGTAGAAAAAGAGCGCCTCCCGGAGTATCTGGAAGGCACTTATCCCTCGATCGTCGAGGTCTTTGTCAACGCAGGTCTGTTATGATGGTGTCTTCCCCGAAGAGTTCGGGGTCGATGATGAAGAACGTGCCCGACCAGGGTTCGGCCTGTTCCTGGATGCCCGTCAGCGTAATCGTATAGGTTTCATACGCCACCACCGCCGTCCCATCAGCCGAGCGGTTCACGGAGATGGACGCCAGAAACGACACGTCGTTCTTTTCGATGACCAGTTCATCGCTGCGGGACGAAAAAATCCAGCGGTCCTTTCCATTGCACCACACCTGCATCCAGTCGGTTTCCAGCCGGTAGCAGTCATCCTGCACATACCCCTTCCCCTCCGCGACGGTCTGGCCGGTCGCGTTGTCGACCATCTTGAAGTGGCACGAGAAGCGCTGTTGCGCACCGGCAGCGACGCACACAAACAGCAGGAAAAGAATCAGGACAATGCGTTTCATGGCTCAATCATTTTAGATATGATTGAGTGATTCCAAAATCCGGTCCAAACTGTCCAAATCGGTAACCAAAACGGAACGGGCCTTGCTTCCTTCCTGCGGCCCGACGATGCCGGCGGCCTCCAGCTGGTCCATGATGCGGCCCGCACGGGCATAGCCCACATTGAGCTTGCGCTGCAGCATCGAGGTAGAACCCTGCTGGTACTGCACCACCATGCGCGCGCACTCGTCGAAGAGCTGGTCGCGACGGTGCAGGTCCACGTCGCCCATGCCGGAATCCTCTTCGTTGGGATCCACGTACTCAGGCAGTTCAAACGGCCCGGCATAGCCGCGCTGCTGGCTGATGTAACGCACCAGGTCAATGATTTCGGGCGTGTCGACCAGGGCGCACTGCACACGGGTGAGGTCGTGTCCCGGATAGACCACCAGCATGTCGCCCCGGCCGATCAGGCGGTTGGCGCCCGGGGCATCGATGATAACCTTGGAATCGGTACCCGTATTGACCTTGAAGGCCACCCGCGAGTTGAAGTTGGCCTTGATGGAGCCGGTGATGATGTTGACGGTCGGACGTTGCGTAGCGATGATCAGGTGGATGCCTACAGCACGGGCTTTCTGCGCCAGGCGGGCGATCGGGTTCTCGATCTCGCGGCCCGCCGTCATGAGCAGGTCGCCGAACTCATCGATGATCACGACGATGTAAGGCAGGAACTTATGGCCCTTGTTCGGATTGAGCTGCCGATTCAGGAATTTTTCGTTGTATTCCTTGAGCTGGCGCACGTCGGCCTTCTTCAGCAGGTCGTAACGGGCGTCCATCTCGATGCAGAGGGAGTTGAGCGTATTGGCGACTTTCTTCGTATCGGTGATAATGGCCTCGTCGCCGTCCGGCAGCATGGCCAGGTAATGCTTGTCGAGCTTCTCGTAGAGCGAAAACTCCACCTTCTTCGGGTCGACCAGCACGAGCTTCATCTCGGCGGGGTGGCGGGCATACAGGAGCGAGGTGATCATCACATTGAGGCCCACCGACTTGCCTTGTCCCGTCGCACCAGCTACCAGCAGGTGCGGCATCTTGGCCAGGTCGAGGAAGAACGGTTCGTTGGTCACGGTGATGCCGATGGCCATGGGAAGCTCCATCTTCTGGGAGGCCTCCTGGTACTGCTGGCATCCCAGCACGGACTTGAGCGCCACCACGCTGGGCTTGACATTGGCCACTTCGATACCCACGGAATCGAGCAGGGTCACGACTCGCACTCCCTTGGCTCCCAGTGAGATTGCAATATCCTCCTCAAGGTTGCGTACCTGTGCGACCTTGATGCCGTCATCGAGCTGGATCTTGTAGAGAGTGACGGTCGGGCCCATCTTGGCAGTGATACCCTTGACCCGGATCTTATAGCTGCTGAGCGCATTGACGATGCGCTGCTTGTTGTTCTCGAGTTCCTGCCGCGACACCTCATACCACATCTCCTTGTAGTCCTTGAGCAGCGACATGGGCGGCAGCTTGAAACGGGGCAGGTCAAGGCGCGGATCATAGCGCTCGCGCCACTCTTCGTCGGAGAGGCCGTCCACGATCTCATTCTCGCTCTTTTCGATGATCAGCGGCACGTTCACAGCTTGCTCAGACTGGGGTTCCTCGGCAGGAGCAGCCTCTTCTTCGGCAGCAGGGGTTTCCTCCGCGGCGGCATCGGTGAAATCCAGCCAGTCGTCAGAGGGATCGGTATCCGCTTCTGCGGCACCTTCCACCACCAGGTCTTCCGGATCCGCCTCCAAAACATCTTCTTCCTCTTCTTCCGCCTCCTCATCTTCGTCCTCTTCCACCTCCCGTTCGCGATGCGACATGCCATAGAGCTGGTCGTCGAACCAGAAGGCCACTTTCGGGGTCATCAGGCACGCATACAGGAACAGGATCAGCACCAGCACCCCCGCTGCGCCTGCCTTGCCGAGCATCGAGCAGAGCCAGCGGCTGGCATAGTGGCCGTAGGAGCCACCTGCTCCGCTGCCCAGCATTGCATCGTAAGGCGTGAAACTGAAAATGTAGGCCAGCAGCACGGAGAAGATCACCGCGCCGAAGGCACACAGGAGGAACATCCGGAGCAGGTTCACTTTCCGGAGCCGGAAGCAATAGACCGTCAGGGCAGCCAGGAACACGGGAAGTGCAAATGCACCCAGGCCGAACAGTTTGGAAATCAGGAAGTCAGCCCAGAGGAAGCCGATCTTTCCACCGGCATTCTCCGCTGTCACGGCCGTGGTGAACATCCGGCTGTCGAAGGCCAGGCTCTGATCGGAAGTCCATGTGAAGACATACGAGAGAAGGGCGATCAGCGTATAGAGGGTCAGCAGGCCGAACACCACACCCAGCGTGATGCGGGCCACCCGTCGGCGGCTGTCGGTTATCAGCGGCTCGCGGGGAGTGGAAGTCTTCCGCACGACCTTCTTTTTGGTCGCGGTCGGTGCTTTCTTTTTCTCTTTCGCCTTCTCCTTTTTCTTCGTGGACTTCTTTTCTGCCATGGTTATTTCTTCCGTTTCCAGTTGCGGTTTTTCTTGTTGTTGTAGTTCCCGCCATTCCCGCCGCCTGCGCCGATGCCCGGCCGCGAGAAGTTGGCATTCTGGGAAATGGCCCCGAGATGAATGTCTTCCGGTACTTTGAGCTTGCCATCGGAAAGGCGCTCGATGTCGGCGAAGATGGTTTCTTCAGCTACGTTGTCCTTGTTCCAGATGAGGTATTGCTGGCGCATGTAAAGTGCCAGGGTACGGATCATTTCTTTCTTGATGTCGTCGTCCTCACGGTCGGCGATCAGGGTAATCATATTCTCGATGTTGCGGCCATAGCAAGCAGCCTTCACAGGTTTGTCGGGAAGGGTGATGACATCGGGGCGCTCGGAAAACTGCTGCGGCGTCGGAGCCGGGTACGGCGCGTCGATATCGAGGTCGAAGCCGCCGATGACCTGCGCATGGTCCCAGAGCTTGTGCTTGTAGTCGTTCAATTCCCGGATCTGGGGATTGAGAAGGCCCATCACCTGCACGACCGCGCGCATCTGTTCGCTGCGCTTCTCCTTGTCTTCGATGGCCTTGACCTGCTCGATCATTTTCTGCACGTTCCTGCCGTATTCGGGCAGGATGAGTTTCTCTCGCTGCGTATTGTAATCCATATTTGCGGTTTTACCTTAATTTAACTTACAAATATACGCTATTAATCCTTATCTTTGTGAAAATAATTTTTAGACGATGGAGAAAATCCTGGTAACGGGCGCTTTCGGGCAGCTCGGCACTGAAATTCAGCTGCTAACGGCCGGCCGGCCGGAATTCCTGTTCACCGATATCCGGGCCGAAGGGCCGGTGCAGGCGCTCGACATCTGCGATGCGGAAGCCGTGGAACGCTTCGTCGCCGGCAACGGCGTCGGCGCCATCGTCAACTGCGCCGCATATACCGCTGTCGACCAGGCCGAAAGCGACCGGGAACGCTGTTTTGCCATCAACGTGGAAGGCCCCGCCAACCTGGCCCGCGCCGCCCGCCGGCACAACGCCACGCTGGTCCAGATATCCACCGACTACGTGTTTGACGGTCGCCGGAAGAGCGGTATCCCTTACTACGAATCTTCCCGCCGGCATCCGGTTTCGGTCTACGGCGAAAGCAAGCGGGTCTGCGAAGATGTCATCCGGCGCATCGGCTGCCGCGGCGTGATCATCCGCACAGCCTGGCTCTATTCCCCTTTCGGCAAGAATTTCGTGAAGACAATGCTCCGTCTCGGTGCGGAGAAACCGATGGTCGGCGTGGTGGCCGACCAGTTCGGGACCCCCACCTACGCCCGCGATCTGGCCGTGGCCATCCTGGCCATCCTGCCGCAAATCGGCGACCGCCGCGGCGAGATCTATCATTTCACGGATGAGGGACGATGCTCCTGGGCGGAATTCGCCGCCTGCATCATGGCCGAAGCCGGCCTCTCGTGCCCTGTCCAGCCGCTGACCACCGACCAATATCCCACCCCCGCCACGCGCCCGGCATGGTCGGTCCTTTCCAAAGAAAAAATCCGCCGCGACTTCGCCGTGGCGACGCCGCAGTGGGAAGAATCTTTACGGGACTGCCTTGTCAGAATGAAAAAACAGGCGCCCGGCTGTCTTTCTCCGACAAAATGACTTCGTCGGGCGAAATGCCCCAGTCGATAGCCAGGTCCGGGGAGTTCCATGCATAGGAACCCTCTGCCTCGGGCGCATAGAAATTGTCGCATTTATACTGGAAGAGGGTATTGTCTTCCAGCACTAGGAATCCGTGCGCGAAGCCGCGCGGAATGAAGAACTGCCGCTTGTTTTCTCCGCTGAGCACCACCGACACATATTTTCCGTATGTCGGGGAATCCGGACGGATGTCCACCGCCACGTCGAGCACACTGCCGGCGACGACGCGCAGCAATTTCGCCTGCGCCGCCTCCCCTTTCTGGAAATGGAGCCCGCGCAGCACCCCTTTCTTCGCCGAAAGAGACTCGTTGTCCTGCACGAAGTTTACCGGCCCCACATGGGCCTCGAAATCGCGGAGGGAAAAGGATTCGAAAAAGTAGCCGCGGCTGTCCCCGAACACTTTGGGTTCGATAATCACCGGGCCTTCGATTTCAGTTGCGAGGTAATTCATCGGATTCTGCTTTTGAATTGTACAAAGGTAGTGTTATTTTTTGTAAATTTGTAGGAATGCAAATAAAACACCCATGTACAAGATAAAAACCCATCCGATTCTGGAGATCCCGCAGGAGGATCTGCACGAATTTCTCTTTGAGGGCCGGCCCGTCCGTGGACAGAAGGGCCAGACCATCGCCGCTGCCTTGCACCAGGCCGGATATCCGGTCCATCACCACAGTCTCAAGGACCGCAAGCGCACCATGGAGTGCGGCATCGGCAAGTGCGGGGCCTGCGAGATGCTGGTGGACGGCCACATCCGCCGCATCTGCATCACCAAGGTGGATGGCGTGCGGGAGGTCTCCCGGGTCGGAAAGGAAAGTTTCACATCCGTCGATGCAGACACGACGCGCGAAGATCCCGTCAAGAAAGTTTACCGCACCGCCGTAGCCATCATCGGTGCGGGTCCGGCCGGCCTGGCCGTCCGCGAGGAACTGAACAAAGCCGGCATCGACTCGCTCGTGCTTGACAACAACGACGCCATCGGCGGACAGTTCCAGATGCAGACCCACCAGTTCTTCTTCTTTGAAAAGGAGCAGAAATTCGGCGGCATGCGCGGCTTTGACATCGCCAAGACCCTGGCCGGCGACTCGCTAGAAGGCATCATGCTTCACTGCGTGGTCTGGGATATCCTCGAAGGTAAGCGGCTGGCCGTCAAGAACGTCGCTTCGCAGGAGATCTTTTACGTGGATGCAGAGCAGTTGGTCGTCGCTACCGGCGCGCTGCCCTTCATGCCTGCCTTCAAGAACGACGACTTACCGGGTGTCTTCACCGCGGCGGTCGTGCAGCGCATGATGAACAAGGAACTTACGCTGCTGGGCAAGAACATCCTGACGGTGGGCGCCGGCAACATCGGCTACCTGACCTCCTACCAGGCCATGCAGGCAGGCGCGAAGGTGAAAGCCATCATCGAGGCCATGCCGCACGAAGGCGGCTTCCCGGTGCAGGCCAACCGCCTCCGGCGCCTCGGCGTCCCCATCATGACTTCCTATACGCTGGTGGAAGCCATCCCCAACGCGGATTACAGCGGCATCACCGGCGCCATCATCGCCCGATGCGAAAACTTCAAGCCCATTCCGGGCACGGAAGTCCGCATCGACGGCATCGACTGCATCAACATCTGCACGGGCCTGCTGCCCGACAGCCAGTTGCTGCGCAAGGGCGCCGAGGTGTTCGGACGCGCCTGCCACGGCGTAGGAGACGCGGTCCGCATCGGCGAAGGCACTTCGGCGGTGCTCCGGGGCCGGCAATGTGCCTATGAGATCCAGATGGAATTGGGCCGGCGCATCGACTATAACGCATATCTTGCTGTATCCAAGGAATATATCGACTCCCAGCAACGGCCCGTCCGCCTGCTCGAAGAGCCGCGCAAGCCCTCGTTGGAACGCCAGCACAAGGGTGGCTTCGTGATTGCCGACTGCCTCTACGGGTTTGCCTGCAATCCCTGCTCCTTCTCCTGCAAGCAGGGCGCCATCACCAAGAGTTCGACCTCCGTCACCCCTACCATCGACTACGACAAGTGTATCGGCTGCATGGAGTGCGTGTCACATTGCCCGGGCCTGGCCATTTTCGGGTACCGGCCTGACCGGCGCCAACTCTTCCTGCCCGTCGAATTCGCCGTCCAGCCCGGCTCCGAGGTATTCCTGGTGGATGATGACGGCAGGAAGGTGGGAGAAGGCGTCGTGGAACGCATCATCAGCAAACCCAATAAAACCAACATTGCCGTGGTCAAAGCTGAAAAGCTCTATGACCATAGTTCTTCGGAGGCGCTGCTCACGGCACGCGGCTTCATCGTCAAGGAGGATTATCCTGAACCGCTGCAGTTGACGCCAGCCGAAATCAACGACGACTTCACCTACATCTGTCACTGCGAAGACGTGCGGCTCCGCGATCTGCTCGCCCTGCTCAAAGGACGCACCAGCATCACGGCCCAGGAACTGAAGCATATATCCCGCCTGGGCATGGGCCCGTGCCGTGGTTCCCGCTGCCTGCCCCGCGCCAAACAGGCGCTGCGGGCCTATGGCATCGAAATCACCGGCGACTTCACGCCGCGCGGACCGATGGCCAACCTCGTGGAAATCGGCGGCGTGCGCAACATCGACCAGAAGACGGAACTCATCACCAACCCCAAGTGCACCGATATCGAGATCATAAAGGTCGGTGCCTTCGTGGCCGGCGGCGGCATGGCCGGTACAGCATTGTTCCGCTATCTGGCGGAAGCCGGGTTCAAGCCGGTGATGGTCAACAATGACCATGGCAGTTCATGGCGCTGCATCGCAGGCGGACGGCCAGCCTTCTCGCTGCCGGCGCTGGCAGATATCGCCACGCACAACCTCGAGATCTTCCGCGAAGTGCAACAGTTGCGCAACATCGACCTCAAGATGACGCGCTACGTGAACTTCGTCCATGACGACGCCACCTATCGCTCACTCGATGCCTCCCGCGCCTGGTCGGATGCCTATATGGTCGACAAGAAAGACTTTGCGAAGGAAATCTCGCCCTACATCAACCCCCATCTCGATCTATACAGCCACGCGCTCATCTCGATGGATTGCTGGCAGGCTACTCCCGGCAAAACCATCGACACGGTACGGCAACTGGGCATCCGGGCCGGCGGCCAGGTCTTCGAAGACACGGAACTCATCTATGTGGAGAAGATCGGCAAATGCTACCGGATGACGGTGCGGCGGCCTGATGGGCGATACGCCCGGTACGAGAGCGATATTTTCGTCAACGCGATGGGAGCCGGGGCAGAAAAGTTCGCCCGGCAGCTGGGCATCGAGACGGGTCTTTATCCGGTGCGTCACCAGGCTTTCATCACCAAACGCCTGCCGCTCATCGGCAAGGACGGCGATTCGCTCGACATGCTGATTGACCGGCGGCACTATAAAGGCTTCTCGGCGGTGTACGGCCAGCAGTTGGCCGAGACGGGCCAGATCATCGGCTGCGCCTCTCCGGTACAGGATGCGACCGATGCGGCCAAGAGTCTGAAGGTCAACACGCAGGAATTCATCGAGATTGTATCGGAGGTATTCACGGAATGGATTCCCCGCCTGAAGGGTATGAGCTTCCAGGCCATGTGGTGCGGTTACTATACGGAGCCGCGCTATATCATCGACCCGGACCTGGGCCTCTTCGTAGGCATGCGCGGACACGGCTTCATGCTGTCGCAGTATATCGCCAAGCTCTATGTCGACGCCTTGCTGGGCCGGCCCGTCCCCGATTACTTCAAGGATCTCGCCCTGGGCGGCCCGGGGCTCTCAGAGCAGGCCTTCAAGTAGGCTGACTGATTGCAGGAAAGACTAGACAAGCGCTAGAACAAGCCGAAGAGGCGGGCGTCGATCTTGTCGGTAATGGCGGCGAAATCTTCCGGATTGTTCTGGAAGTCGAGATGGTCTGCGTCGATGGTCAGCACTTCGCCGTTGTATTCTTCGTTAATGAACTTTTCGTATCGGTCGTTCAGGCCGCCGAGATATTCGAGGCTCATGGACTGCTCGTAGTCGCGGCCGCGCTTCTGGATCTGCGCCACCAGGTGCGGAATCGAACACTTGAGATAGATGAGCAGGTCGGGCAGCTTGACCATCTGCATCATCACCTGGAAAAGGTCCATGTACGCCTCATAGTCCCGCTGGGAAAGATTGCCCATCGCCACGTTGTTGGCCACGAACACATAGACTCCCTCAAAGATGGTCCTGTCCTGGATGATGGTCTCGGTGCTGCGGGCAATCTCCATCACGTCCTTGAAGCGCTGGGTGAGAAAGTAGACTTCCAGATTGAACGACCAGCGCTGGATATCCTTGTAGTAGTCTTCCAGGAACGGATTGTGGGTCACGGCCTCGAACCGCGGAGTCCAGCCATAGTGCCTGGCCAGCATCCGGGTAAGCGTGGTCTTGCCGCTGCCGATGTTGCCTGCGATGCCGATGTGCATGTCTGCGGGGATTTTTGGATGTACAGATGCGAAGATACTTAAAAATTTCGTAAATTTGAAGATTGTGAAACCAATATATCCCCTATATTCATGAGAGACGCTATCTATGCATTCCCCGACCCGGCCAACGAGCCGGTCAAGACCTATATGAAAGGTTCGCCCGAGCGTGAAGCCCTTGAAAAGGAGCTCAAGCGCCAGAGCAGCATCGAGATTGAGATTCCCCTCATTATAGGTGGCAAGGAAGTCCGCACCGGCAACACCGGCAAGGTGGTGATGCCGCACGACCACCATCATGTGCTGGCCACCTACCACAAGGCCGGCCCGAAGGAGGTACGGATGGCCATCGATGCAGCCATGGAAGCCCACAAGCAATGGCCCATGACCGACTGGACGGTGCGTGCCGCCATCCTGATGAAGGCGGCGGAGCTCATTTCCACAAAATACCGTGCTCTGATGAACGCCGCCACGATGCTTGGCCAGAGCAAGAACTTCTACCAGGCCGAAATCGACTCGACCTGCGAACTCATCGACTTCCTGCGCTACAACGCACACTTCGCCTCCGAAATCTACGGCTTCCAGCCCAAGAGCGCGAAGGGCCAGATCAACACGGTGGAGTATCGCGCTCTCGAAGGATTCGTCTTCGCGCTGACGCCGTTCAACTTCACCTCCATCGCCTCGAACCTCAACATGTCGCCTGTGCTGATGGGCAATGTGACGGTGTGGAAACCCTCCACCACGGCCATCCTTTCGAACTACTACCTGATGCAGATCTACAAGGAAGCCGGCCTGCCCGACGGCGTGGTGAATTTCATCCCGGGCCAGGGTTCGGTCATCGGCAAGGAGATCTTCGCGTCGAAACACCTGGCCGGCGTCCACTTCACCGGCTCTTCCGCCACCTTCAACACGCTCTGGCGCCAGGTGGGCGAGAACATCGACAACTACGTGAATTACCCGCGCCTCGTGGGCGAGACGGGCGGCAAGGATTTCATCTTCGTCACCCCCACCGCGGTAGCCGAGGACGTGGCCACCGCAGCCTTCTGCGGCGCGTTTGAGTTCCAGGGGCAGAAGTGCTCCGCAGCTTCCCGTATGTACATTCCGAAGTCATTGTGGCCCAAGGTGCTGGAAGGCATGAAAGCCTTCGCTGCCGAAGCGAAGATGGGTGACGTGTGCGACCCGGACAACTTCATCAATGCCGTCATCGACGAAGCCTCTTTCGACAACATCGCACGCAATATCGCCTATGCGAAGGAATCCCCGGATGCCGAGATCGTCATCGGCGGCGGTTGTGACAAGAGCAAAGGTTACTTCGTGGAGCCGACCGTCATCGTGGCCAAGGACCCGCATTTCAAGACCATGGAAGAAGAAATCTTTGGTCCCGTCCTCACGGTCTACGTATATGAGGATGCCGATATGGACAAAGCCGTGGAACTCTGCGACACCACCTCGCCGTACGGCCTGACCGGTGCCGTATTCGGACAGGACCGCCTGATGGTGCAGGCTGTGGCCGACAAGCTGCGCTATGCCGCCGGCAACTTCTACATCAACGACAAGCCTACGGGAGCCGTGGTCGGCCTGCAGCCGTTCGGCGGTTCGCGCAAGTCGGGCACGAACGACAAGGCTGGCGGCGAGTTCAACCTCATCCGCTGGGCTATCCCGCGCGCCGTCAAGGAGACGCTCGTCCCCGCCCGCGGCTACAAATATCCGTACATGAAGTAAGTAGAGGCCGATGAAAAGATTTTCCACAATCCTTTTGCTGTTGCTGTTGCTGCTGGCAGGCACCACGCCCGGTCATGCCCAGAACCGGATCTCCGACAAGGAACTGGTCGACGTGATTTGGGCCATGGGACAAATGTTTCCCGACGGTTTCACCCTTGACCTGGGCACGCTCCGCCAGCCGACCCAAGGCATCGCCGCATCGTATGCCGCGACGCAGAACAGTTTTAACAAGAAGAGTCTGCCGGCAGTCATCAAGCATGCCCACGCCCATGACAATATCGTGGGCGGCTGGTACGACCCCAATGAGGGACTGTACTATTTTGACAGCTGCCGCATCTTTCCGGAAGACAGCCTGGCCGCAGCCCTGGCCTTTGCCCGGGAAAACGGCCAGCACTCCGTCTTTGATTTGTCCAGGCAGATCGAGATCCAGAGCAATTATGAGCAGAAGGATATCCGCATCATCCTCGACTGCGACATGGGCAGTTCTACGGACGACCTGTTCGCCTTGATGATGCTGCACCGCTACATGGACATGCAGCGCTGCACGCTGCTCGGCGTGATCGTGGACCGCATGGGCCGCGCCAACGCCGATATCGTCGATGTACTCGACACTTACTACGGGCATCCCGACATTCCCATCGGGCTGGAGACGATGGGACAGAAAGCCACGCACGTGTGGATTCCCTACCACAACCTGGCCTATGCCCGTACCCCCGACGGCGTACAGATGTTCCAGCGTACGGTCGGCGACGAGGGCCATTACATGGAAGGCTACAAACTCTATCGCAAACTCCTGAGCGAACAGCCCGACCACTCCGTGACCATCGCCTCCATCGGTCTGGTCACCACCCTGGCCCGCCTGCTCCAATCCGGACCGGATGAGTATTCACCGCTGAACGGTGTGGAACTGGTCCGTACGAAGGTAAAGGAGATCTATGCGATGGGCGGCGTGTTCGGTGACGCGGTCGAACCCGACTACAACTTCAAGCAGGCCATCGATTTCTCCTTGACCTTCTTCGAATTGCTTCCGAAAGACGTAGACGTGGTCTTTTCACCGGGCGAGGTGGGCGACCCGCTCGACTACCGCCCGGAACTCGTGATTTCCGACTTGTACTGGACCGACTATCATCCCATCAAATGGACCTACCAGTTCCTCAACTGCAACACCGGACAGAAGATGTGGGATCCGCAGGCTGTAATCCATGCCGTCGAAGGGGACGAGGTTTACCAACTCTCAGAGCGCGGCTGGGTGACCCTCACGCCCAACGGAGAGACTATCTTTACCCCGGACCCGAAAGGCAACTGCCGCTATCAGCGGCCCGGCGACCAGGCCTGGTGCGAAACCGTATTGAAATACATTCGCCTGATGGCGATCCAACATTAATATTTGTCATATGAAATGGCTCCATAACCTGTTGAAAGGGTTCTCGCTGACCGCTGCCCTGTTCGTATTCCAGGCTTGCTACGGCACGCCGCCGGGCTATCCGGAAGATTATCCCGCGTTGAGCGAAGAATCCGCATCCGTCGATATGGCGGCCGGACCCGCTGATCCACTTGTGGATGCATTGCCGGCTGAAGCCGCTGAAACCGGCGTTCCGGAGACTGAGACCGGCGAGTAATGCTCCGCAACACGCTCTTCCGGCTGTTCCGGGCCAACGAGGCTAAAGTGCACGAACTGAATTACCTGTTTTGGGAGTGCACCACACGCTGTAACCTGCATTGCCGCCACTGCGGCAGCGACTGCATGGCCGCCAGCCAGGACGTAGACATGCCGCTGGCAGATTTTCTGCGGGCGCTCGACACCATTCCGGTGAAAGAGCGCCCGCCTGAGTTTACGGTGGTGCTCACCGGCGGAGAACCGCTGCTGCGTCCTGACATTGTAGAAGTCGGGCGCGCCATCCGGCAGCGGGGCCTACGCTGGAGCATGGTATCGAATGGATGGTTCTACGACGAAACCATGCACCGCAAGTTGATGGGGACCGGGCTCGGCGCGCTGACCATCAGCCTGGATGGACTGGAAGACGAACACGACTGGATGCGCGGCCGGACCGGGAGCTTCGCACGCACGGAACGTGCCATCGCCATCGCGGCGGCGGAACCCCGCATCAACTTCGACGTGGTGAGCTGCATCAACCGGCGCAACATCGGCCAGCTGGACGCCATCCACGACAGACTGGCTTCCCTGGGCGTGAAACAGTGGCGCATCTTCACTATCATCCCCATCGGCCGGGCCAAGGACGACCCGGACATGCACTTGACCGATACAGAATTCGTACAGTTGATGGATTTCATCCAGTCCAGGCGGGAAGCCGCAGCGACCGGGAAGGCAGGTCCGAAACCCATGAACGTAACTTTCAGCTGCGAGGGATACCTGGGCCGCTATGAGCGCCATGTACGCCAAAACCCGTTCTTCTGCCGGGCCGGCATCACCATCGCCTCGGTGCTGATTGACGGCCGCATCTGCGGCTGCCCCAACATCGATCGGGACGCCTTCTCACAAGGCAATATCTTTCAGGATTCTTTATGGGAGGTGTGGCAGACCCGCTTCCATCCTTTCCGCCACCGCGAATGGACCCGCCGGGGAGCCTGCGCCGAATGCCCTGTCTGGCGTGACTGCCAAGGCAACGGCATGCACAACTGGCACGGCGACTGCGCCGAGGTGATCAACTGCCACTACCGGAAGACGCTGTAGCCTTACTGAAAGATTTCCTTGTAGAAGTCAATCAGGAAATAAGACCAGTTATACCATTCATGGCCGCCTGGCCTGATGAAGAACCGGTGCTGATAATCCTTCTTCATCAAGTTGTTATGGAATATCCACATGTGGGGATAGAAAACGTCCGTGTCTCCGATATAGATGTCATAGCGGATGGGGGGATCGGCGAACTGTTTCTCGAGCCTTTTCCACAACCGCCCGTACACGTCGCGATGGCCGAGCGCCGCAAAGGTGGGGTGGTTGTAGGGAGAGAAAAGGCCAACATACCCGAATGCGTCCGGATGGCCGGCTGACAGATAGATGGACTGGAGCGCCCCGCTCGACATGCCGGCGATGGCCCGTCCCCGCTTTTCGGGAACCGTGCGGTAGAGACTGTCCACGCGCTGGACGACGTCCTGCATGAAATACCGCTCGGCCTCGCCGTCCACCAGCCAGAAGGACCGCATGGCATTCATCGGCCGGCCGTTCTTGTAATCATCATCCCCCGAATAATTGTTCATATTGGGCAGCACCAGGATGAAGTCGACGGCCCGGGAGATGCGGCGAAGCGAATCGAGGCTGCGAAAGGCGTCGCCAAGTTCGATCCAGGTCACTTCGTTGCCCCGCGCCCCATGCAACAGGTACATCACAGGATAGCGCCGAAGGCTGTCGGCATAGTAACCGGTCGGCAAATAAATCACCATCCTCCGCTGCGACAGAGCCGGCTCGGAAGCATCGTACGTCACGGTCTCGATGATTCCGTCGTATCCGGGAAGCGACACGATATCAGCCGTTTCCGGGCCCCGGGCATAGCGGGCTACGGCACACGAGGAAGCCATGGCCAGTACCAGCAGATATAAGAGGATCCGCTTCATCGATTATCGAGGGATTGGCGGAACATGCTGACCAGCGCGGCGATGGAATCTTCCAGCGCATACTGGCGGGCCGCATCGGCATACCGCACCGCCATCGCATTCCGCTCTTCAGGATGCTCGATCCACCAGTCGATGCGCTGCGCCAGCTCGCGGCTGTCGCATGCAGGATAAAGACTCTCGGGGCAGAGGGCGAACTGCGACGTTCCAATCAGCTCTCCCTCCCCGATAATGGGCACGAGACCTTCGCGCGTCGCCTCCAGGCAGGAAAGGCCTTCCACTTCCACCCAGGCACAATGTACATAGAGATAGCACTGGCGGGCCAGGTCGCGCAGCTCTTCGGGCGTATAGAATCCGAAGTTGGCGGCATGCTGGAGCACTCCGTCCTTGACCAAGCGGTCCGCCATTTTCTTGTATTTCTTAGACTCGGGGCCGTTCCCGGCGAAGAACAGCCGGATACGGCCGGCATGACGGCTGAAACGCATGGCATTCAGCAGCGTTTCCTGTGATTTTTCGCGCGCAAGCCGTCCGATGCAGAGGATATCGACCGTGGGCTCGGACTGAACGGGTGCGGGAACGTACCCATCATACAGTCGGATTCCGTTGGAGATCACGTGTACGCGGGGACGGGTGCAGAAGGTCCTGAAATGGCGGGCCACTTCGGGCGTGGGGCACTGGACATCACTACAGTAATTGAAGGCACCCCGCACCCACATCCGGGTAATCATACGACTGACGAAGTTCTTCTTGGGAAAGCCCAGATTGGCCGTTATATTCTCAGCGAGAAGATGGTAGGTGGCCGTAAGGGCTTTACCCCGCCTGACTGCAACGCGACGCACGATCCTTTCCAGGAGGAAACACTCTTCGAAATGCACGACGTCAGCCCATTCGACCGCCTCGCGGATGACCTTGCGGTCAATCCAGGCATAGCAGAACCCATTGGACCGGATGATGGGCTCGAACAAGGGAATCTTCCAATGCCGAAGCGGGAAGTCCGGCTGGGGACCTGCCGGATCCGGATTGCGGGCAGCCATCAGGCGCACGTCGATTCCGTACTCGCGCAGGTTGCGGACCGTATTCCTGACCGATGTGCTCAGGCCGTTGCCGCGGGTATATGCGTTATTGGTAACAAAAAGTACTTTCATTATAAACAAAAAACGCGCGAATTTACTATTATTTCTTGTATTTGTGCGTACCATTCTTGTCATGCCTTCCCGATGAGACACGAACCGGGGCCGTCCATTCGGGCGGTCCCGGTATTCCTTTTAGCGGAATGGTAACCTGTTTCAGGACTATTCCAATCCTTTTTCCAGGAATTTTACATACTCGTCCACATCCAAATTGTAACTGCGCGCGGGAACCTTGTTCTTCTCCGTGACCGGATCGAGGATGACGTAGTACGGCTGGGCATTCACATGGTAGCGCTTCATCATGAAGTAGGAATTGATCTTACCCAGGCTCTTGAGTACCTTGCCGTCTTCGGTCGTAACCCAATCCTCCTTATCGAGCACCTTCTTGTCATCGCCGTACAGCGAGCAGACCACGTAGTCATTCTTCATCAGCTTCAGCACGCGAGGATCGCTCCAGACGCGCGATTCCATCTCCCGGCAGTTCACGCAGCCGTGGCCCGTGAAGTCGAGCAGCATGGGCTTGCCGACCTTCGCGGCATAGGCGCGGGCTTCCTCATAGTCGAAGAAGGCTGGAATATCGTAAGGCATGTGCAGGAAATCCGCATACTTGCGGGTGGCAGGGATACCGTCCTCATCCTGTTGCTGCCCTACCACATAAGTGGCTCCTGCCCCGCCATGCTGCGCCGGGTCCAGGACGAAATCCTGCGTAGTGATGGGCGGCAGATAGCCCGAGAGGGCCTTCAGCGGGGCTCCCCACATACCCGGGATCATATAGACGACGAAGGTGAAGTCGATAATCACCAGAATCAGGCGGAATACGCTCAAATGCTGAACCGGCGTGTCGTTCTCGAAACGGATCTTACCCAGCAGGTAGAGGCCCAACAAGGTGAAGACCACGATCCAGATGGCCAGGTAAACTTCGCGGTCGAGCAGGCCCCAGTGATAGGTCTGGTCCGCGACGCTCAGGAACTTGAAGCCCAGCGCCACCTCGATGAAGCCCAGCACCACCTTGACACTGTTGAGCCAGCCGCCACTCTTCGGAAGCTTGTCGAGCAGGCTCGGCGCGAAGGCCAGCAGCGTAAACGGCAGGGCGAAGGCGACAGAGAAGGCCAGCATCGTGATGATGGGTTCCCAGAACTGGCCCTGCGTGCTCTTGATCAGCACCGAACCCACGATCGGGCCCGTGCAGGAGAACGACACCAGCACCAGTGTCAATGCCACGAAAAACATGCCGGCCAAACCGCCTCTGGTGGATTGGGCATCCGATTTATTGAGCCAGGAATTCGGCAGGGTAATCTCGAAAGCGCCGAAGAACGAGGCGGCGAACAGCATGAAAATCAAGAAGAAGATGATATTTGGCAGCCAGTGCGTCGCCAGCCAGTTGAAGATGTCGGCCGTCACGGTTTCGCCGCCGGCGAAATATGTAATCAGGATGATGACCGCAATAGGAATCGTATAGAGCGCCACGATAGAAAGGCCGAAGATCGTCGCCAGCCACTTGCCGCGCCCTTTCTTCTTCTCTTCGCCCTCTACCGCTTGGTTCTGTTTCAGGAAGAAACTCACCGTCATCGGAATCATCGGGAACACGCACGGCGTGAGCAGCGCCACGAAACCCCAGGCAATCGCTTCCAGAATCAAGCCCCATATAGGCTTGCCCTCGCCGGGCGCCCGGTCGTTCGCTGCGGCCGCAGCGGCTGGATCTGCAGTGGAAACCACCGGGAGGCCTTCGCCGCCAGGCAGCGTCACATCCATCGTAAAGTCATCCGGCGGGATGCAGTTCTCGTCATTGCAGGCCTGCCATTCCACCGTCACGGGAACCGTCACCTCATTGCCCTGCAACAGTTCGACTTGCTGGCAGATGACCACGGGGCCTTCGCAAGTACCGATTTCGATACCGAAAATGTCGTCAAAACCCTTGTGGACCGTCGAGGATATGTAGGGATCGCCCACCAGCTTGACCTTATCGCCGGCCTCGACCGTGAAGATCGTGCCATTCGGCCCGCTGGAACCATAATCTGTCAGGTCATAGATGTGCCAGTTGCCGATGATCGTGCCGGTGGCCCGGATCTCGTAGGTATTGCCCTCCACCTGGACGGCATCGGCCTTCCAGGAAACGGGCTGTCGCTGCGCGAACGCCGGAACGGCCAGCAGCAAGGTCAGGAGCAGGAGTCGGAATGATTTCATATCGTGTGCTTCATTTTTCGTTGATTCTGGCAAATATACGAATTCTCCCGACTCCACCCTTTTTTAAATAAGAAAAACGTATCTTTGTTATCCGACACCATGAAAGCATATTTCTACATCATCCCGCTTTTTGCTGTCCTGCTGGCCAGCCTGCCGGCTCATGCCCAGGAACATCGCATCTACACATGTTACCGCACCACCGGGCCTATCAAGGTGGACGGGAAACTTTCCGAACCCGACTGGGAGGCGGCGCCTCGTTCCGAAGCCTTCGTGGACATCCGCGGCTTGGATTTCCAACCGGCGCCCGCCCAGGACACCTGGATGAAGATGCTCTGGGACGATGAGTGCCTATATATTGCCGGCATCATTCAGGAAAAGCATGTCACAGCCTCCCTCACCCAGCGAGACGCGCTCATTTACAGGGACAATGATTTTGAAGTATTCATCGATCCCGACGGCGACGGCCAGTTCTATTTCGAGTTTGAATGCAATGCCTTCGGCACTTTGATGGACCTGATCATGAACAAGCCCTACAACCGGGGCGGCACCTTTTTCATGCCCTGGGACTGCAAGGACATTCGCGTAAAGGTCCATGTGGACGGCAAGATCAACAATGCCCGGCGGGTGGATGAAGGTTGGACCGTTGAGTGGGCCATCCCTTTCGAGTCCCTTGCCCTCGGGCACCTCAACCCGAAGCGGATTCCCGTATGGCGGATCAACTTCTCCCGCGTTGAATGGCCGGGAACAGGAGGCCGAGAGGAGAATTGGGTCTGGAATCCCACTGGCAAGGTAGATATGCACATGCCCGAAAACTGGGGTTACCTGCATCTCATCGATACCCCTGTCAGGACAGGCAGCAAGTAGCGTCTGTCACGTTAGTAGCCGTACTTCTTCCGGTAGGCAGCGATGAGCGAGATACTGAGAATGAGGCAGCAGACCTCAGCGGCGTCCACAGCCAGCCAGATGCCGTTGGGGCCTAGGAGGGGGGGAAGCAGGAACACAAAGCCCAGCTCCAGCACCAGGTTGCGGATGAACGACACGACAGCCGATACCTTTCCGTTGCCCAGACCCGTGAACCATGCGGACGAGAACAGATTGACGCCGACCAGGAAGAAACTGGCCATCGAAATCCGCAAGGCACGTACCGTCAGGTCCGTCAACTCGGAATCGTAGCCCACGAAGACGCGCGCGGCCGGACGGGCGGTCAATTCCGACAGCAGCGTGATTCCGGATCCCAGCACCAGCAGCAGCACCAGTGAATGCCGGAGCAGGCTCCGCAATTCCGCTTTATCCCCTGCGCCATAGTTGTAACCCACAACGGGCGTGACCATGATATTGAAGCCAAAGAAAACAGCCGCAAAAACGTAACTGTAGTAGAGCAGTACCGAATACGCCGCCACGCCATTCTCGCCAATCATCTTGAGTAACTGAAGGTTGTAGCAGATCGCCAGGACGTTGAACGAGATGTTGCCCACATATTCAGACAGACCGTTGACGCAAGTCCGACGGATGTGCTTGCGGTTGAACACCGCATAGACCATTTTCAGTGAACTGTTATTGCGTCGGCTCGAGAAATACCAGACCGGATAGAATCCACCCAGGAAACAGGCGGTCATCGAGGCGGCCGCTGCTCCAGCGATGCCCCAGTGGAAAACGACGATGAACAAGAAGTCCAGTGCCATGTTCGTCATCCCGCAGACCAACGACATCACCGTGCCCAATTGCGGCTTTTCTGCCGTCATGTAGAACGACTGGAAAAACATCTGCAGCATGAACCCGGGCAAGCCGACCGTGCAGATGCGACCATAGATGACGCACTGGCGAACCATTTCTCCTTCCGCCCCCAGCAACCGGGCCAGTGGTTCCATCAAGAAAAAAAGCGGAATCATGAACACGAGCGACAGGATGACCGTGAACTGGATGAGCATCGTGAAGATGCGGTGGGCTCCTTCACGGTCGCCCTGGCCCATCGTCATCGATACCAGTGCCGTGCCGCCCGAACCGATCATCAGGCCCAGCGCCCCGATCAGCATGATGGCCGGCCAGATTACGTTAAGTCCCGCAAAAGCAGTCGTTCCCACGAAATTTGAGACAAACAGACCGTCCACCACGCTGTAAACGCTTACTACGAGCATCATCAGCATGCTCGGCACCGCCGACACGATCAGCCGGCGATATCCGTAATGTCCGTCCAGTTTAATCTGCATATACGCGAATCGAGGCCGCAAAGATAGAAAATGCTGACGAAATGCCTATCTTTGTCACGATGAATACCGATATCATCCGCATCCGTGGGGCGCGGGAAAACAACTTGCGCAATCTGTCGCTCGACCTGCCGAAATACCAGGTGACCGTCTTTACCGGCGTGTCGGGGTCCGGCAAGAGTTCGCTGGTTCTCGATACCATCGCGGCGAAAAGCCGTCGCGAGCTGAACGATACCTTCCCGACTTTCGTGCAGCAATACCTCCCGAAATACGGGCGACCGAAGGTCGACAGCATCGAGGGCCTGCCCATCGCCATTGTCATAGACCAGAAAAAGCCCACGCAGAATTCTCGTTCCACAGTCGGCACATATACAGACATTTACGCATTGCTTCGCCTGCTCTTTTCGCGGGTAGGGCAGCCGTTCGTGGGGTATTCTGACAGTTTCAGTTTCAATCACCCGCAAGGCAGCTGTCCGCGATGCGCCGGCCTGGGCGAGATCCGCGAACTCGACATCCACAAGCTCGTGGACTTCGACAAGAGCCTCAACGACGAGGATACCATCCATTACATCGCCTTCGGCAAGGGAGGATGGCGCTGGATCCGCTACGCGCACAGCGGCCTCTTCGACCTCGACAAGAAAATCCGCGACTATTCTCCCGAGGAGCTGGACCTTTTCCTCAACAGCCCGCAGATCAAGTTGAAAAACCCGCCGGCCAATTGGCCGAAAACCGCAAAATACGAGGGCCTGATTCCGCGGATGTACCGCAGCATCATCAATTCGGAGGAAGGACTGCTGCATGCCGCAGTACTGAACCCGATGCTGACCATGGGCACATGCCCGGATTGCGGCGGCACACGCCTGAATCCCAAGGTATTGACCTGCAAGATTGAAGGACGGAACATCGCAGAAGTCTGCGCTATGAGCGTGTCGCGGCTGAATGCCTGGGTCCGGGGACTCTCCAGCCCGCTGGCCGCCGACTTGAAGGAAGCCATCGGGGCGCGTCTCTCAGCCCTGGAGGAGATTGGCCTCGGCTACCTGTCGATGAGCCGGCCGCTCGGCACGCTTTCGGGCGGCGAGGCGCAGCGTTGCAAAATCGCCAAATACATCAACTCCTCGCTGGCCGACGTACTCTATATCCTCGACGAACCCAGCGTGGGCCTGCACCCGCGCGATATCGAACGGCTGAAGCGCTCCGTACTGCGGCTGCGGGATGCCGGCAACACTGTCCTCCTGGTGGAACATCATCCCGAGATGATCCGCATCGCGGACCACATCGTGGACCTCGGGCCGGGCCCCGGCATCGACGGAGGCCACATCATCTTCGAAGGAACCTGGCAGCAACTGCTGCACAGCGATACGGCCACGGGGCATCTGGTCGAGGAACGATTGCCGTTCAAGGCCGCGCCGCGGCCAGGCAACGGGGTATTCCGGGTCAAGCACGCATCGCTGAACAACCTGCGCGACGTATCGGTCGATTTTCCGCTTGGCATATTCGGCGTTGTGGCCGGTGTGGCGGGTTCAGGCAAGAGTTCTCTGATGGAGTGCTTCCGGCAGCAGTTTCCTGCACCGGATGAAGTGATTTACATCAGCCAGAAGAACATCGGCGTGAGCCTGCGCTCCACGCCCGGAACATACATGGATGTCGCCGGGGATATCAGGAAGGCTTTCGCCCGGGCACACAAGATGAAAGAGGCGTACTTTACCTTCAACGGCGAAGGGGCCTGCCCCGTGTGCGGCGGCAAGGGTGTGATCGTGTCGGAGATGGCGTTCATGGACGCCATCGAGACCACCTGCGAAGCCTGCGGCGGACTGCGCTACCGGGAAGAGGCACTGAGCTATACGCTGACCAGCCCGACGACGGGCGAGACACTCAACATCGCCCAGGCCATGGACCTGTCGGTCCGGCTGGCATCCCGGTTCTTCGCCGGCACCATCATCGAGCAGAAACTCCGTCCACTGGTGGATGTCGGGCTGCAATATCTCCATCTGAACCAGGCGCTTTCCACGCTTTCCGGCGGTGAGTTGCAGCGGCTGAAGCTGGCTTCCTATCTGGGCGCGAAGGGACGGATCTTCATTGTGGACGAGCCCACGGACGGCCTGCATGTTCAGGATATCCGGCATATCATCCGGCTGTTCGATTCGCTGGTGGACCGCGGCAATACCGTTTACATGATCGAGCATAATCTTGATGTCATCCGCAGCGCGGACTTCGTGCTGGAACTCGGCCCGGGTGCGGGTGAAGACGGCGGCACGGTGCTGTATACCGGCACACCCGCCGGCATGTCCGCCTGCCCCGCGTCGGTCACGGCCGGTTTCATGCTTTGATAAAGGCAATCACGCTTCAGTACGGACGATACCAGGGCAAAGAAAGTGAAAGAAGCCCAGCTATTGCCGATTTCCGAAAAGGAAATCGGCAAATTATTGTGGTTGTGACAGGAGATAATCGAGCAAGGCACGGCATCCAGTAAGGATGTCGCTGTATGCAGTTTCGAAGTCGCGGGTGTACCAGGGATCGGCGACAGAGCGATGGCTACCGGCGTAATCCATCAACAGTTGCACCTTCTCCTGCGGGTCACCGCCGGCAATCCGGCGGATGGCGCGGAGGTTGGCCTCATCCATTCCGATGATCAGGTCGTACTTGTCGTAGTCGTCTGCCTTCATCTTCCGGGCCGTCCGTTCTGCGTCATACGGGATGCCGTGGTCATGTAAGATTCGGGCAGCCGGCGGATAGATAGGGTTACCCCATTCTTCCTCGCTTACTGCTGCTGACGCAATCTCAAATTTGTCAGCATGACCGGCTTGTACCAAGAGATGTCGCATCATTGCTTCCGCCATCGGGCTGCGGCAAATATTCCCCAGACAAATGAATAAGATTCTTTTCACACCAGCAAAGATAGGCGTTTTTTCTATTCCTTATGTCGCGCGCTTCTTGCGACGTTGCGTGCGGTTGTCTGCTTCGGAAGCGAAGACTTCCACGACGGCAACGGTCATTGACATCCATGTAGAGATGACGGCCGTCGTGGATCAGCCGGTATTGGGATCATAACACGCCTTCCAGCCACTTCCCGATTTGAATTGCATGACAAAGGAGTTTGAAGTAAGCTTGTACAAAGATAATCATTAACTTTGTTTACTCATCATTGAAGATGAACGCCGTTTGCTACATACCGATGCTGGAGGGACAGATACCCGATGTCCAGGAGTGGCTGGAGAAAGCCGGGACCCGGTTTGGGGTATTGCCGGTCTTGCTCCCGCCAACCGACTGGAACAACGACCTGACACCCTGGCCGGCCGGACCGATCTTCAAGAAAGGCAAGGCTTTCGGCGGACATGCGGAGGCATATCTGCACAAGTTGGAAAACGAGTTGATCCCCGGCATCGAGACAACGTTGGGCGTCGTGCCGGAAGAGCGCTGGATTCTCGGTGTCTCACTCGCCGGGCTGTTTGCGGTCTGGGCAGCCGCCCGCAGCAATTCCTTCTCCCGCATCGCCGCCATCTCCGGATCGTTCTGGTTCCCGGACTTCCCGCAGTGGCTGCAAACACAGACCTTCTCCCCCAGCCTGAAGGCCGCCTATCTTTCCCTTGGATGCAAGGAAGCCGAGAGCCGGAATCCACACCTCAAGGATATTGCGACCCGCACAAGGGAAGTCGCCGGAATTCTCTCTGGAAAAGGAATTCCGACGACTTTCGAATGGACGGAAGGCACTCATTTCGCGCCGGTCATCCCCCGGCTGGAGCTTGCTTTGCAGCACCTCGCCGCAGGGGCCGTCCGTTAAGAGCCTTCGTGTTACTGAACCTGTAGCTGGTGCGTACCGCTACCGTACGTTTTCTCCTCGGATGAACCCGGAAGCGTGACGGAAGCCGTGGCGCCTTCCGGAATGGTAAATGTCCATGTCCAGGTGTCACCCTCATACTTCCAGGCGCTCTTGATCAGGCCTGCTGCAGACTGATAAGTTGCCTCCACGTGGCCCAGGCGCGGGTCAGGCACCGGCCTCATGATGATGTGGCGGAAACCCGGATCGGCCGGGTCGGCGGCGATGCCGGCTGCCGTTTCCCAGAGCCAGGCACAAACCGATCCGTAGGCATAGTGGTTGAAGCTGTTCATGCCCACGGGGCCCAGGCCTTTTTCCTTCGTGTAACTGTTCCAGCGCTCCCAGATGGTGGTCGCACCATTGTCGATGGAATAGAACCAGCTCGGATTCTTATGCTGGAAAAGCACTTCGTAGGCGATGTCCGTCATTCCGTATTCCGTGAGGGTTCCCATCAAGATGGAAGTCCCCAGGAAGCCGGTCTGCAGGCAGTTGTCGTGCTCTTCGAAGTTGCGGCGGAGACGCGCCTTCATGGCCTCCAGGGCCTCACCTTCGACCAGATGGTTCTTCAGGGCGAACAAGGCGGGCGTCTGCATCGAATTGAGCACCGCGGTCTTGAAACCGCCCTTGCCATCCAGGAAATGCTCCCGCAGATAATCCCTGGCCTCTGCTTCCATCCGCTCGAATTTGGCGGCATCTCGGCCCGTGGCCGCAGCCATGTCGCGCATCATTCCTGCATCGATCGCCCAGTAGGAAGCACCGAGATATTTCCAGTAGCTGACAGCGTCAGGCAGGGGCCTGTGATGCTCGTCGAACGCCAGGTTGATGCATGACTCCAGGGGCTCGCAGCTGAGCCAGTCGGCCCACTGATAATTGCCGTTCTCAGAATAAAGCAGCTCATGGTCGTAATGCGTAGCATAGATATGATCCATGAAACGCTCCATGGACGCCCAGCTCTCATCGATGACATCCTTGTCGCCGAACTGCTTCCAGACGGTCCATGGGACGATGATGCCTGCATCCGCCCAGCCCAGCCGCATCATCGACGTAGGCTCGCAGCCATATTGGGCGACGGGCGCCACACCCGGGAATCCGCCCAGTTCACCCTGCGAATCACGCAAGTCGCGCAGCCACTTGTGGAAAAAGGCGTCCGTATTGGCGAAGAAAGTGCCTGTCTCCGTAAAAACCTGTGTATCTGCCGTCCACCCCAGGCGCTCATTGCGCTGCGGGCAATCGGTCGGCACGGAAAGGTAATTGGAACGCTGCCCCCAGATAGTGTTCGAAATCAGCTGGTTAACCAGCGCATGGCCCGTCGTCAGGGTGCCGGTTTCCATGTCGGCAGCAATCGAGCTCACCGGGATGGATGCCAGCGAGGCGATGGACACCTGGTCCGTAGCTGTGATGGAAACATAGCGGTAACCATAGAAAGTGAACCGGGGATGATACCGGACCGGCTGGGGATCACCGGCAAAAGTGTATTCCAGGCGCATGCCCTGATCGGGGATGCGCAGGTTCATGCGGTGGACGCTCCCCTCCGGACCATCCATGCCGCGACTGCGGGCTCCGTTGCCATCGTTGAGCAACTCGCCGGGAAGGCAGGTCAACACGGTCCCCTCCGGGGCTTGGAAGACGAAGGAAGGCACGGCTGCGGCATTCTGCCCGAAATCTACCACCAGCGTCTCACCCGGGCCGACATGCATGGCCTCACCCGGTGCGAACGACTGAGCGACAACCACCTTGCCATATTCCGTATCCGATGTGCCTTCCACTTCCTTCCAGAGATATGCCTGCACCGGCTGTAGCGCCAGGTCCTCGCGAAGATACACTTCGGCACCGGCGGTGGGAAGGATCTCTCCGGAGAACTCCGTATTCACTTCCGGCGTGGACAACCGTTCCGGGGTGTCGTAGCCGGGGAGTTCGCGGGCGTCATAGGTCTCCCCGTCAAAGATGGCGGCATGTTTCACGGGACCGGCGACACCTGCTTTCCAATGCTCCGTATCCGTACCGAACCGTTTCACAGAACCATCGGTATAGGTCAGTTCCAGGACAGCACGGAAGGCCGGTTTCTTGCCCACCATCCCTTCATATCCGCCGGGCGTGACAATCTTGTCAGCCCACCACCCCGGGGTCGCCTGGGCGGAGAGCACGTTCTGTGCACCCGCACGCCGGTCGATGCAGCCGGTGATGTCGTAGGTGAAGGAACGCCGTGTCTTGGCATAATGCGTGAAACCCGGCTTCAACACTTCGCGGCCGATCAGGGAGCCATTCACATAGATATCATAGACACCCAGGGCAGTCGTCATCCAACGGGCGGACGCCACTTTCTTCTCGTTCACCACCGTGGCGACGAACCAGCTGGCCCCGTCGGCCGCACGCGGATTCGAATCTGTCACGCGATGGGTGACAACGGGGGCATCAACTGCTGAAATCCAAGTAGATGCATCCCATGATGCGTCGTCCAATGCTGCGACAAGCAACAAATCCCCGGAGTCCGGGGATTTACAACAAGCCGCTGTCATCGCCAACAAGGCGATCAAGCGAAACGATTTCCACATAACACTTACCAGGCCAGGGCGCTGGCGCCGAGGATGGCGGCGTCGGAGTCCTTGAGTGATGAATAAAGCACTTTAATGCGGCCTTTCCATATCTGGAGTTGATTCTCCTCCATGGCAGCCACCATCTCGTCGTGGAAATATTTTTTTGCTTTGGCCAGGCCGCCGAAAAGGACGATGGCCTCGGGAGCACTGAATTTTACGAAATCCGCCAGCGACTGGCCAAGGATTTCGCCGGTCTTCCTGAAGATTTCCAGCGCGATCTCGTCGCCTTTCTCAGCGGCGTCGTATACATCTTTCGAAGAAATCTTCTCCGGATCCAGGTCGCGGAGCGGGCTCGGCTTCTCGGGATTGATCGCCAGCAGCTTCTGTGCCGTGCGGCGGACGCCCATGGCGCTGCAGTACGTCTCCAGGCAGCCCTTCAACCCACAGTTGCACTGACGGCCGTCACGGATGGCGATGGTATGGCCCAGTTCACCGGCAAAACCGTCGTGGCCATAAACCACCTCGCCGTTGACCACGATGCCGCTGCCGACACCGGTGCCCAGGGTGATCATGATGAAGTTCTTCATGCCACGCGCCACGCCGTAGGCCATCTCACCCATCGCCGCCGCATTGGCGTCGTTGGTGACGGTCACCGGCAGGTTCGTAAAGCTCCTGACAAGGGCGGCCAGGTCGACGACCGTCGGCTTGCCTTCATTGTCATAACTCCATTTGAGGTTCGGTGCATATTCCACCGTACCTTTATAGTAGTTGCCATTCGGGGCGCCGATGCCGATACCCTTGACCTTGCCGGACTCGGCCGTTTCTGTGACCAGCGTCTTGATGGCCTTCGTCAGTTCGTTGATGTAGTCGATCAATTCATCCTGCAGCGAGGAAATGACGGTCTGAGCGACAATTTCGCCCTCTGCGTTCACGACGCCCAGCTTGGTGCTCTGACCACCGACGTCGATACCGATTACGAGTTCCTTTTCCATGTTATTCGACCGGGATGTCCTTGTTCACGTTCTTGGAGCCGGCGACGGCATAGTAAATAAGGTAGGCAAGGCAAAGCACCAGCAGCCAGTAGCTCTGGATGGATCCCACCTTGTCGGCAATGGCGTTCTGGATGAACGGGATGATGCCACCGCCGCAGACCAGCGTCATGAAGATACCGGAAGCGGCCGCCGTATATTTGCCAAGGCCTTCCGCAGAGAGGTTGAAGATGGCACCCCACATGACGGACGTACACAGACCGCAGATGGTCAGGAAGCCCAGGCTCCAGGGAACCGTGTATTTGCCCAGGGTGATGGTGGATCCTTCGGGGATCAGCATGGCCAGCACGATGAAGAGGATCGCGGCCGAAGCCGTGCAGAGCAGCATCTTCTTGCTGGAGACCTTTGCGCCGATGGACGCACCGATGAGACGGCCGATCAGCATGCAGAACCAGTAGGCGCCGATGAAGGTGCCGGCGATAGCCGGACCCACGGTCGGCAGGCTGGAGAAGTGGATGTTGGCCGTATTGGGGATACTGACCTCGATACCCACATAGAAGAAGATGGCGACAGCGCCGAGAACGAAGTGACGGAAACTCAGCGGGCTGTGCTTATCCTTCTGCGCACCGCCAGCCAGACGGGCGGCTTTCTCTGCGGCCGTTTCCATATGCGGCTCAGGAATCTTGGTGAGCAGGATCACGACGAATGCGATGGCAAAGATCACCATGGCGATCACCATCACCGGTGCAGCCTTGGCAACCGTGGCGTCCTGGATGGAACCACCCACGAGCCAGCCCACGAGGATCGGGGCAAGCGTACCACCGATGGAGTTGCAGGAACCACCCCACTGGATGAGCTGGTTGCCCTTGTTGCCGCCACCGCCGAGCGTATTCAGCATCGGGTTGACGACGATGTTGAGCATACACATCGAGAAGCCGGCCACGAAAGCACCGAGTACATACACGAAGAAACTCTCTGCATAACCGGAGAGGAACTGGATGCCGACACCCACCAGGCCGATGATCACGGCGAGCAGCGCGGTGAACTTATAGCCTTTGCGGCGCAGGATGATACCGGCAGGGATACCCATGCAGGCATATGCAATGAAGTTGGCCAGGGTGCCGAGCTGGCTCAAGGCCTTGCTCGCACCGAACTGGTTGGTGACCACCACGCCCATCGAACCGGCGAGGTTCGTGACGAAGGCAATCATGAAGAAAAGGGCGAACATCACGATAATGGGAGCCGTGAAGTTCTGCTGTTTTGCGGTCGTATTTGCCATAATGTGTTAAGTTATTGTCAGTTTGATTAGCGGGAACCGCCCAGGACCTTGCCGAGGATGCCGCCCAGGAGACCACCACTCGTAGCCGTCCTGTTGCCGCCCTTGAGGGCAATAAGTATATCGTTGAAGTCTACGTCGCCGTCGCCGTCCTGGTCTTTCAGGATGCCCGAAAGCTTACCCATGATGGTAGGAATCAAGCCGGAGAGCGCCGCATTGAGCGTGCTGCCCAGGTTGAGGTTTTTCAGGATGTTGGCATTGAAGATATTGCCGGCCAGCGCGGTGATGGGGCTGGATTCCGCTGAGGTCCTACCGGTAAGGAGAGACTTGAGCTGCTCGATGCCGCCGACCTTGGTGGCGGTTTGGGCAAGACTTGAAAAGATGGAGTCGGAGAGACCGTTGAGCACTTTGTCCTTCACATTTGCAGGAATCTGTACGCTGCCCGACTGGGCGGAAACCTGCTGCTGGATAAGGTCTAAAATGGAAGATGCCATAATATTATAGTATTTAGTTTTATAAAATTGCCGAATCAGGCTACTAAGTTAACAAAAAAATATCCAAAAACGGTATCACAGATTCAAATTTGCACTGCTCCCTTAAAATGACTACATTTGCAAGTTACAATCAATATACGCGCGATGGCAACACTCACCGGACATATCTCACAGATTATCGGACCCGTGGTCGACGTCCACTTCTCGATTCCAGAGGACCAGCAGACCCGGCTTCCCTCCATCCATGAAGCCCTGCACGTTACCCGTCCCGACGGGAGCGTCCTCACTATCGAAGTGCAGCAGCACATCGGTGAAGATACGGTCCGGACAGTGGCCATGGACTCCACCGACGGACTGCGCCGCGGCCTGCCGGTGACCTGCACGGAGACCACCATCACGATGCCCGTGGGCAAGCAGATCCGCGGCCGCGTGATGAACGTGGTGGGCAACACCATCGACGGCATGGACGAACTGGACCGCACCGGCTCTCTCCCCATCCATCGCGAACCCCCGAAATTCGAAGACCTGACCACTTCCCAGGAAGTGCTGTTCACCGGCATCAAGGTCATCGACCTGCTGGAGCCCTATCTCAAGGGCGGCAAGATCGGCCTGTTCGGCGGCGCCGGCGTGGGCAAGACGGTGCTCATCAAGGAGCTCATCAACAACATCGCCAAGAAGCACAATGGCTTCAGCGTATTTGCCGGCGTGGGCGAACGTACCCGCGAAGGCAACGACCTGCTGCGCGAGATGATCGAATCGGGCGTCATCCGCTACGGGAAGGAATTTGAAGAAGGCATGGAAAAGGGCCACTGGGACCTTTCGAAAGTCGATACGGAGAAGTTGAAGGAATCGCAGGTAGCCATGGTGTTCGGCCAGATGAACGAACCGCCGGGAGCCCGATCCAGCGTGGCGCTGAGCGGACTGACACTGGCCGAGTCGTTCCGCGACAGCGGCGACCCTTCCGACCCGAAGGACATCTTGCTGTTCATCGACAACATCTTCCGATTCACCCAGGCTGGTTCGGAGGTGTCCGCCCTGCTGGGCCGCATGCCTTCCGCCGTGGGCTACCAGCCTACCCTGGCCACGGAGATGGGCCGGATGCAGGAGCGCATCACCTCGACCAAGAACGGATCCATCACCTCCGTCCAGGCTGTCTACGTGCCGGCCGACGACCTCACGGACCCGGCTCCTGCCACCACCTTCTCGCACCTCGACGCCACCACGGTGCTAAGCCGCAAGATCGCCGAGCTGGGCATCTACCCCGCCGTCGACCCGCTGGACTCCACTTCCCGCATCCTCGACCCGAACATCGTGGGCGAAGCGCACTACCAGACCGCCCAGCGTGTGAAGCAGGTGCTCCAGCGCAACAAGGAACTGCAGGATATCATCAACATCCTGGGCATGGACGAGCTGTCCGACGAAGATAAACTCACCGTCAATCGCGCACGCCGCATCCAGCGCTTCCTTTCGCAGCCCTTCCACGTGGCAGAGCAGTTCACGGGCGTACCGGGCGTGATGGTCTCCATCGAAGATACCATCAAGGGCTTCAACATGATCATGGACGGCGAGGTGGACCACCTCCCGGAACAGGCCTTCCTCAACGTGGGCACCATCGAAGAAGCCATAGAAAAAGGCAATAAACTCCTCGCACAAGCCGGTAAATGATGTTGACACTCAAGATCATAACCCCGCAGAAAGAACTGCTCTCCGCCCAGGTGTCGCTCGTCGAACTGCCTGGTGCGCAGGGGCGCTTCGAAGTGCTGCAGGACCACGCGCCACTCATCTCTTCGCTGGATGCAGGCACCATCCGCTACATCCAGGACAACGAAGAACACCGCATCGAGACCCAGCCGGGCTTCGTGGAAGTCCGCGACAACGTTGTGACCGTATGCATCGGATAAAGACGATACTTCTGCTGTTTGCGCTGATGCTCCCTCTCGCTGCGGGAGCTTCGGGGCACGACATGCCGTCGGAACCGGGAGAACTCGACATGAAAAGCTACATCTTCGGCCATATCGGGGATGCATACGACTGGCACATCACGACGGTGAACGGACATCACATCTCCATTCCCCTGCCCTGCATCGTCTTCGACGGCCGAATGCACGTATTCCTCTCCAGCCGGATGGAGGAGAACGGCTATACGCTCAACGAAGACGGCAAGATCGTGAACGCGGCCACGGGCGTCCGTCCCATCGACATATCCATTACGAAAAATGTATGCAGCCTGATCCTGAGCTCCATCCTGCTGGTCGTGCTGATTCTCGGCACGGCACGCTGGTATAAACGGCACGACGTGCTGAAAGAGGCACCGCGGGGATTCACCGGCCTGATGGAGATGCTCATCACCATGGTCACCGACGACATCATCAAGGAAGGCGTCGGCAAGGAGTATGAGAAATATGCTCCCTACCTGCTGACCGCCTTCTTCTTCATCTTCCTGAACAACCTGCTGGGCATCGTGCCTTTCTTCCCGGGCGGGGCAAATCTCACGGGCAACATCGCCGTGACGCTTTTCCTGGCAGTCTGCACGTTCCTGGCGGTCAACCTCTTCGGTAACAAGCATTATTATAAGGATATCTTCTGGCCCGAAGTGCCCACGTGGCTCAAGGTGCCGCTGCCGCTGATGCCCCTGATCGAAATCATCGGCATGTTCACCAAGCCCTTCTCGCTGATGGTCCGACTCTTCGCCAACATCCTGGCCGGACACATCATGCTGCTGGGCGTGGTGGCCGTCATCTTCCTGACGGCCAAGCTGGGACCCGCCCTCAACGGCTCGATGAGCGTGATCGCCGTGCTTTTCGGTGTTTTCATGGACATCCTCGAGCTGCTGGTGGCCTTCATCCAGGCCTATGTCTTCACGATGCTCTCGAGCGTTTTCATCGGCCTCTCGCGCCAGGAACCCGAACATGAAACCAGAATAGAAACAACTAAATAAATTCCAAACCCATGTTAGCTATTATCTTACAGGCCGTCGCAGGTGCGGCATTCGGAAAATTCGGCGCTGCCATCGGCGCCGGCGTCGCAGCCATCGCAGCCGCCATCGGCATCGGTAAAATCGGTAAATCTGCCCTTGAAAGCTCGGCACGCCAGCCCGAAGCAGCCAGTGGCATGCGTACCACCGCCATCATTATCGCGGCCCTTATCGAAGGTGCCTGCCTGTTCGCCATCCTCGTCTGCCTGCTGGGCATCATCGGTGATTAACCTATGTCGCTGATCACTCCTGACTTCGGACTCCTCTTCTGGATGACGCTGATCTTCGGCATCGTCTTCTTCGTCCTGGCCAAATTCGGCTTTCCGCTGATCACGGGAATGGTCAAGAAGCGGTCTGACCGCATCGAGACCTCCCTCCGCCAGGCGGAAGAGGCCGACCGCCAGATCAAGGAAATGGCCGCTGAACACAAGCGGATGATCGAAGAGGCCCGCAAGGAACAGGCCCGCATCCTCAACGAAGCAGCCGCGGCCGGCGACAAAATCGTCCACGATGCCTGCGAACAGGCTAAGGTTCAAACCAACGCGATGATCGAAAAGGCGCGCGAAGAGATCCGCATCGAGCAAGACACCGCACGCCGCCAGATCGCCGACGAAGTCACCGGACTGGCCATCGAAGTGGCGGAGAAACTCCTCCGCGGGCACCTGTCCTCGACCGAAAAACAGAACGCACTCATCGACAAACTGATTGAAGAGGCACGTGCCAGCCACAACCCTTTCAATTAACCGACTAGCCTCATGAACACCGGACTCATCGCCTCGCGCTACGCCAACGCCCTCCTGCTCTACGCCCATGAGCAGAAGGCGGAAAAGCGTATCTACGATGACGCAGACGCCCTCAACAAGGCGTTGCAGTCACAGGACGACGTGCCCGGCTGCATCGAACAGCTCAGTGAGCCGATGCAACGCTTCCTGGCCCTGGTGATCCGCAACAAGCGGGTGGAAAACCTTCCCGCCATCCTGCACGCCTACCGGGCGCTATACCGCAAAGAGAATGGTATCACGCGTGCATGGCTCACCACTGCCACCGAGAATCCGGAACTGGCCGTCAGGCTCGCCGAGTTGATGAAATTACGCGGCTTTACCAAGGTCGATGTCCGCACCGAGGTCAATCCCGACCTGATCGGCGGCTTCATCGTTCAGATCGAAGACAAACGCCTCGATGCCTCCATCGCCTCGCAGCTGAGGACCATCCGGAAAGAATGGGAAGAAAAAAACAGAAAAACACGCAAGAATGGTTGACAATCTGAAAGCAAGTGAAATCTCCGAGGTGCTGCTCAAGCAGCTCCACGACATCAACATTGACGCCAAGTACGAAGAGGTGGGCGAAGTTCTCCAGGTACACGACGGCGTAGTCCGGCTTTACGGCTTGACGAACGCCGAAGCCGGGGAGCTGCTCGAATTCGACAGTGGCGTGATGGGCGTGGTAATGAACCTCGAAGCAGACAATGTGGGCGCCGTGCTCCTCGGTTCCACCGAAAAAGTGAAGGAAGGAATGACTGCACGCCGCACCGGCCGCATCGCCTCCATCCGGGTGGGCGAAAAGATGGTAGGCCGTGTCGTCAATCCGCTCGGCGAGCCCATCGACGGCCGCGGTGAGATTGCGGGCGAGCTCACGGAGATGCCGCTCGAACGCAAGGCACCGGGCGTGATCTTCCGCCAGCCTGTGAACGAGCCGCTCCAGACCGGCCTGAAAGCCGTGGATGCGATGATTCCCATCGGCCGTGGGCAGCGCGAGCTGATCATCGGCGACCGCCAGACCGGCAAGACCGCCATCGCCATCGACACCATCATCAACCAGCGTGCGAACTTTGAGGCCGGGAATCCGGTCTACTGCATTTACGTGGCCATCGGCCAGAAGGGCTCGACCGTGGCCAGCATCGTCAACATCCTGCGCGAAAAAGGCGCAATGGACTACACCATCGTGGTAGCGGCCAACGCCGCCGACCCGGCCGCCCTGCAGTACTATGCTCCGTTTGCCGGCGCCGCCATCGGCGAGTACTTCCGTGACACGGGACGCCATGCACTCGTCGTCTATGACGACCTATCTAAGCAGGCCGTGGCTTACCGCGAGGTGTCGCTGATCCTGCGCCGTCCTTCCGGCCGCGAAGCCTATCCGGGCGACATCTTCTACCTCCACAGCCGACTCCTGGAACGCGCCGCGAAGATCATCGACCAGCAGGAAGTGGCCGAGCAGATGAACGACCTGCCCACCAGCCTCAAAGGCAAGGTCCGCGGCGGCGGTTCCCTGACCGCCCTCCCGATCATCGAGACACAGGCCGGCGACGTTTCAGCATATATCCCGACCAACGTGATCTCCATCACCGACGGACAGATCTTCCTGGAGACCGATCTCTTCAACCAGGGATTCCGCCCCGCCATCAACGTGGGTATCAGCGTTTCCCGAGTGGGCGGCAGTGCACAGGTCAAGAGCATGAAGAAGGTGGCCGGTACCCTGAAGATCGACCAGGCCCAGTACCGCGAGCTCGAGTCGTTCAGCAAGTTCTCGAGCGACATGGACACCGTCACCAGCCTGACCATCGACAAAGGTCGCAAGAACAACGTGCTGCTCATCCAGCCGCAGTACGCCCCGATGCCGGTAGGCGAACAGGTGGCCATCCTCTATTGCGGCACCAAGGCCCTGATGCGCGACATCCCGCTCTTGAAAGTTCCTGAGTTCCAGAAACTTTTCCTCGACCGGATGCGCACCGAACACCGCGCCGACGTGCTCAAGCCACTCGCTTCCGGCAAGATCGACAACGTCATCACCGACACCATCGAGCGCGTCGCCGCCGACATCGTCACTACGCTCAATGCATAGCCATGGCATCACTTAAGGAGACCAAAACCCGCATCGCCTCGGTTAAGAGTACCCTGCAGATCACTTCCGCCATGAAGATGGTGGCGGCGGCCAAACTGCACCGGGCGCAGCAGGCCATCGCGGGCATGGCGCCTTATCAGGAGAAACTCGGCAGCATCCTCAAGGACCTGCTCGCGGGCAGCGGCGTTCGCGCGTCGCTCGATACCCCGCTGCTGCAGGAGAATGGCAGCGACCGCGTAGCCGTGGTGGCCTTCTCCTCCAACAGTTCCCTCTGCGGAGGCTTCAATACCACCGCTGTCAAGTCGCTTCTTTCGGAACTCGACGCGCTGGAATCCGCCGGCGTGCAGCGTACAAAGATCGACCTGTATCCCGTAGGCAAGAAGATCGCTGACGCGGCACGCAAGATTGGATTCCCCGTCCGGCAGGACGCATCGCACCTGCTCGACAAGCCCGCGTACGAACCCGCTGCCGCTTTTGCGCGTACCCTCACCGAAAGTTTTGAGAAAGGAGAGGTGGGCCGCATCATACTGCTGTACAACCACTATCAATCAAATGCAGCGCAGCCGCCCGTAAAGGATATCTTCCTGCCGCTGGCCCTTCCCGCAGCCGATGGCACGACGTCTGAAGAAGACCTCATCGTGGAGCCCGGCAAGAAAGAAGTCGTGGAAGAACTCCTTCCCAAAGTGCTGCTGCTCAAGATCTATACGGTGCTGCTCGACAGTTTCGCCGCCGAGCAGGCAGCCCGTACCGTCGCCATGCAGCTGGCCAGCGACAACGCCGACGAACTGCTCGAACAACTGACCCTCGAATACAACAAGCGCCGCCAGCAGGCGATTACGAGCGAACTGCTCGACATCGTGGGCGGCAGCCTGGCATAAATGAATCATAAAAAACATACATCATGAAAAAAGTATTGTTACCGCTTTTTCTCCTGATCCTCGCCATCGCCTGCGGTCAGGATACCTACACCATCAAAGGCTCCATCGAGAACCCGGAAGCCCTTCCCGAAGACGCCAAGGTTTACGTGTCCGACCGGACGGATCCTCAACTTCCGGTCATCGACTCCGCCGTCATTGAAAACGGCTCCTTCACGCTGAAGGGCAAAGCCGATCCGGAAAAGATGTACAACATCTACGTCGGTTACCCGGATCATTCCGTCGGGGACCCGCGTTGGGCTACCTCTTTCATTCCCGAGAAGGGCTCCTACGACATCATCCTGCGAGAAAGGCTCAGCACCGTATCCGGCGGTAAGATCAATGAAGCCCTCAATGAATTCAAGGAAAGCATACAGGAAATAACCGACGATTTCCGGAAAAAAGTGGCAGACTTCGGCGACGATGAGGAAGAGAAGGCACAAGCCCTCTACGATGAGACCATGGAAAAGATGAACGAGCTCAGCAGGCAGACCATCAAGAAAAACGCCAACAACTACATTTCCCTTATCGCTTTGCAGAACATCATCTATGACATCGACCTGGAAGACCTCGAAAATATCCTGGACCATTGCGGCTCCTTTGTAAAAGAGAATGACCGCATCAAACGCATCCACGACTGCAAGGTCGCCGAGGAAGCCACTTCCGAAGGCAAGGCGTTCGTCGATTTTTCCGGCAAGACGCCTGAAGGCGCTGACGTCAAGCTCTCCGACTTCGTCGGCAAGGGAAAGTGGGTACTCGCTGATTTCTGGGCATCCTGGTGCGGCCCCTGCATGCGCGAGATTCCGAATATCAAGAAAACGCATGAGACCCTCTCCGGCGACAAGTTCACCGTGCTGGGTATTGCCGTGTGGGAAACCAACGGAGACAACACCAAGAGCGCCGATCGCATGAAAGAGAAAGAGATGACGTGGCCGCAGATCTTCGTCGGCGACGACAAGACCCCTACCGATGTCTACGGCATCGTCGGCATTCCTACCATGATCCTCTTTGCACCCGACGGCACCATCTGCAAGCGGGGTGAAGACCTCCGCGGCGAGAAGATGATGGAGACCGTCCGTGACATCATCAACCAGTAATCCCATGAGAAAGTTCGCCATGCTGCTGGCCGCCGCTCTCGCCCTCTACGGTTGCATAGACCCTAAAACCCTGTACAACAACGTAGTGGAAGAGCTGTCCAGCGAACGGTACCAAGGTCGCAGCGTCCTCGGGGACGGCGACCTGCAGGCAGCGCGCTTCCTGATCGACCAGCTTGACGGAATCGACGGTGTCGTGCCCTGCCCCGCTGCCGGGCCGGAAGACGCCGCGGTACATCCGTATCTCAAGAGCGAGGTGAAGCCGGCCGGCGCCGGCCGGTGGGAGGTGGCGGAAAACTTGGAAAAGTATCTTCCCTGGCTCCAACACTTCCAGTTCCCCATGAACGTGATGCGGGGTGCCATGTCGCTGTCCGTGGACGGAGTCGACTATGCGCCGACCCTCGATTATACGGTCAAGGAATTCTCTCCGGAATGCCACGGCTTCTTCAAGGTCACGTACCTCGACGAGGAGGCATATCGGCCTGAAGGATTCATCGAGCACCTCAGTAGCGGACTATACCGCGACCAGTTCGTCGTCATCGACTGGCAGCACTACCTGGAGGTGTTCCAGCCCGATCCATTCGACAAATACCAGCCCTATCTGACGCAACTGTCCGACATCGGCGGCATTATCCTGAAACAGGAGGAGCAGTTCCCCTACTTCAAGGCGCGGTCTTACTACCGGACGCCCTACCCCGTGCTGTTCGTCAACGGCTCCTTCCCGTCCGACGCGCGGGAGATCGAGCTGCATCTCGACGCGGAGATGCTGCCCATGCGCGACGCACACAACATCGTGGCCTGGCTGCCCGGCACCAACCCGGCTGCCGACACCTATTACACTTTCATCGCGCATTACGACCACCTGGGCAGCATGGGGGCCGACTTCGTGTTCCCGGGGGCGAATGACAACGCCTCGGGCGCCGCGATGCTGGTAGCGCTGGCCAAGTACTTCAGCAAGCACCGCCCGGAGCACGGCATCCAGTTCATCCTGCTTGACGCTGAGGAGGAAAACCTGCTGGGCGCCTTCTTCTACTGCGGGAATCCGCGCAAACCGCTCGACCACATCGAGTACCTCATCAATCTCGATATGGTGGGAGACGACGGAGACCACCTGTCCACGGAAGTCTCCGCTGCGGGTGCCGCTGGCCTGGGACAGTTCCGTACCATCAACGAGGACGGCAAGTTCCCGCCCTTCGACATCGCCCTGCAGCCGCTTTCCGACAACAGCGACCACTATGCGTTTGCAGAGCAGGGCGTGCCCTGCATCTACTTCGAGACAGCTGGTTCGATGTACGAACACTATCATACGCCGCGCGATACCTATGCGCACACCCGTGATACCAACTTCGACCGGTTGTTCCACATGCTAACCTCTTTTATCCGCTGATGAAACGCATCTCCATCCTCTTTTGCCTGGCATTTGTGCTGACGACCGCCCTGCCGGCCGCTGCACAGAAGGGACACCTGTCCCTGGGCCTGGGCGGCGGCACAGGCGGACTGGGAGCCGCCGTGGCCATCAAGCTGGACAGCCATGCCCAACTCTACCTGGGCTATGGCTCCATGTTCGGATTGCCCGGCTTTACGCTCACGCAGGTCTCCGTGCCGACCCACCCTGGCATTCCGGCAGAAAAGACCGCCGTCCCGCTCAACATCCAGCTCGCGATGAACGAAGCCCGCGCCCTGCTGTATTTCTACCCGTCCAGCAGTTCGTTCCACTTCATCCTGGGTTTCCACATGGGAACTGCCCGGTATCTGCGTGGCACGCTCTCCAGCCTGCCTTCCGACTACAATACCGTCGGGCTGGACATTGACGGCTACTTGGTAAAAGCACACGAAGGCGTGATGGAAGTGGAACTGAACGGACCCGGATTCGCCTTGTCGCCCGTCGCCGTCAAGCCCTATCTGGGTATCGGTTTCGGCCGTCCTGTACGCGACGACCGGCGGGTGACCTGCAGTATCGACCTGGGCTTCCAATACCAGGGGAAACCAGAATGGCGGGCCCTGGGCGAAAGCATCACGGGCCGCACGAAAATGGTGCAGATCCCAGAGGAGACGCTGGAAAGCATCTTTGAAGACATCTCCTCATATACGGACTGGATGGCGTTCTGGCCCACTCTCAGTTTTCATCTATATTTCAAATTGTTTTAGCCCACCCATGAAGAAACTGTTTCTCACGCTCGCCCTGCTTCCCCTCCTCTTTTCCTGTGAGACCATTCCCGAGGATAATCCAGACTATCCGGATCCAGCCTATCTGCAGTATGCCGGTCGCCTGACCCTCAATGGTGTAACGACTAAAGCCGTGTACACGCCCGGCCGGCTGGTCAGCATCGAATTGACAGAGAGCGGCATTTACGCCATCGGCCGGTACGCCGATGAACTGGGCACCATCGCCTATACGGCCGGCGCCTACACGGTTTCGGGCCATGACTATCGACTGTCCGGCTTCGGGACAATCTCCTTCAACAACAGCCAGGAAGGTTTTGTCGAACTGACGATCAAACCGGACGAAGGCTATCAGCAACTGGTTTGGGCCACACTCAAGAAAGCAGACTCCTCCAACAAGGCATATCGGGCCTGGAACGTTGAAAAAACCCGCGTGACGGTGAAGGGATGGCGCACGATCAGTGCTGACTTCATAGGCTGCGATTTCAAGGAAATCGCTGATTTCCTGCGGGCCAACGGCCACAAGGCGCCCGTGGACGTTCCGGATCACGGCATCCGGTCGATTTCCCTGACAGGGACGGAGACGATGATTATCGCCTACGACGACGGTTCGGCCGACCTCAACGAGTTCTCACTGAACGGCAATGTCATCAAGTACACCTGGAGCGACAACATGAAGGGCTTCACTTTCGAAACGGAGAAGGCCGTCATCAGTTACATGGACGGCAAGTGCATCCTGACCATCAACGGCAAGATCCGGGATTCATCGACCTCCGGTTCCGTTACCTTCATGATGTCCCCGTACAATCCGTAGGCCTTACGGAAGCCGGGTTCCATGGAATTCCCTGGCGCCGGTAACCGCGGCCAGGGATTTTACATTTTCGGCATTCACGCCGCGACCGACCAGGAGGATGAGGCGGTCGCCGGCCTGCTGTACAAGACGGGCGATCAGTTCACGGCCTTCCCAGGCGTTTTCTGCCATGCCGGAGGTCAGCAAGCGCGTGCATCCCAGGGAGATGACGGTCTCGAGCGCTTCGGCGGGGTCCTGGGTGCAGACGTCGAAGGCGCGGTGGAAGGTAACCGGAAGCGGTTGCGCGGCAGCGACGAGCCGTCGCATGGCAGCGACGTCGATATGACCTTTCTGCGTCAACGCTCCGACAACAATTCCTGCTGCTCCTACCGACTTGCAATACGCAATGTCTGCTATCATATTGTTTATCGCATCCTCTCCATAAACAAAAGTATGGTATGGCTTCGCAGTTTCTTCAACGTGTGAATCATGCGCGGGTGGTAATGCCTCCCAAACACATGCCACCCTCGGCACTGTAAGAGGGAGGGGCCCATGCGCAGCATGGGAGGGGTCGAGCGAAGCGAGACGGTTTGGGAGGCATTGCCAGAGCGCATCACGCGTTGAAGGTCGAATAAGGACGTTGACGGGTATCGTCAACGCCTCAACCGCCTTCTGGATGAGTTCGCGGGGCGGGGTGAGGCCACCGACGGAAAGATCGGTACAGAGTTCGATGCGGTCTGTGCCGCGGGCCTGCGCCGACAGTGCAGCCTCAAGGGACGTACAGCAGGACTCTAAGATCATAACTGACTGATGACCCTGCGGAGGTCTTCTGCGAGGGAAGTATTATAACCCTGGGAGAAATAGACGATGCGGCCGAAGCTGTCGCAGATGGTGACTACTGGAAGCTGACGGGACGTCCGATTGCACCCTTCACAAAGCATCGTAAGGACGGAACCGTCGTCATCCCGGATAAGCAGCACCGGTCTTCCCCACGCATCGAGTTCCGGCTTCATCGCATCCAACTGGCGCACACAGTGAATCGTCGGCTCATCGCGGTCACCCAGCACGGCCAGCAGGTAATAGCCGCGGCCGGTCTGCGCCAGGAAACGGTCTGCATCCATCGTACCGATTACCGAGAGACGGTTTTCCGCATTGCGCATCACCAGCGACACCTCCGGGGTGCCATCAGCCTCCACGGTAAAGAATTCCGCGTGCGAGAGCACGCCGCCGTCGGCCAGACGGGTGCCGGTGGTCAGCATGTAATAGCCCGCATCAAGCGTCAGCGGGAAAATGTCCGACCAAGGGTTGTGGTCCGAATCTTCATCGACCGTCAGCAGGTGGGTCGTGCCGTCCTCTATCTTTGACAAGGTGAAATGATGGTAGTATTCGGGGACACCGGATCCCTCGAAAGAAACGGCCAGTCTGCCTTGTGAACGGGGCTCCAGCTGCGCGGTGCCGGTCAGCGCATCCAACTGCGCCGGCAAGCCCATCGCGCGACAGAGTGCGACATAGAAGATGTCGCGATTGCGGGCATCCGCCTTTCCGCTGTGCCACACGTCGATGGGAGCCATCCGCAGGCCCTGGGGATTGCGCGTTTCATCGAGTTCGATATTCTCGGCTACCCATGTCGCCACAGCTTCCGGCGTCTTGAGAGACAAAGCTGCTCCCAGCTCACTGAAATAGGGCTTGAGGGCTTCGAGTTCCACGCGCGGGCAATCACGCTCCGCGATGAAGGAGCCGTCGATATGCGCATAGGCATCTTCCAATACATCGAGGGGCACGTCGCTGAGGTCCTTGTGCGAGAGCGATGCCACCAGCGCTCGGGCATTGGCATCATTGTGCGCCGTCAGGAAAGCATCGAGTACTGCAGCGTTGCCCTTGGGCCTGGCTTCTCGCAAAGCATCCTCCATCTTGAGACGCTCCGCATTGCGGGCCACATCTTCCGCAGTCGCTTCCGACGGCAGCGGATCCTCCACCGGAGGAACGAGGTCGAGGTCGAGCGAGAACCGCTCACCCACCTGATGGTCAAGTGTCACCGTCGCCGACTCACCGTCGATCACGGCCATGCCGAACCGGTCACCCTTCGATGCCCAGGCCACCATGTCACCCTTGCCCATATCGAGCGCCGCCTGTCCTTTCTTGTCCGTCTGATAACTGGCCACGGTATAGTATTCTCCATAATTGTAGATCTGGAAATCCACGCGGGCATCCTTCACGGGCTTGCCCTCCCCGTCAACCACCGTCACCACGCTGCGTCGTGCCGGCACATATCCACGGATGACATTGATTTCGGTATAGCAGGGCGTCCGCTGGATCACATCCTCATCACCGTGATAGTCACCGAAAACCTTCGTATGCAGGATCAGTGCCCGGGATACGGGAGCCGTAAACCATGCCATGTCGAGCTTCGGCTCCGGCTCACAGGCACCCATGAAGTGCCATTTACCATCCACCCAGACTTCCACCCACGCGTGATTGTCGTCCGTATGGGCCCAGCGCGGGGTGTAGACCTGCCGGGCCGGAATGCCTGCCGCACGCAGGGCGGCGACAGCCAGCACCGATTCCTCTCCACATCGTCCCACGCCTCGCTGGATGGTCTGCATCGGAGATGAGGTGCGTCCGTCTGAAGGCTGGTAGGTGGCCATCTCGTGGCACCAGTGATTGATTTCCAGCGCCGCTTCGGCGAGCGACAGGCCAGCTACACGGGCACAGAGCGTATCGGCATACAGCGTGCGGAAGTCATCGAGTGGTTCGTTGTTGACACGCAGCGGCAGCACGAAGTGCTTGAATTCCCGCTCGGGAACGCCCCAATCCATCCGATCACGGACCTCCAGGGTCTTCTCGACATTCTCCTGCCAGTATGCAAACGGATGCGCCGCCATGTCCGGATGCGGCATGTAGGTGTACAGGAAATCAATATACTTGTCAGTTTCCGTCTTCGGGTCGCTGCCACAGGCACACAGTGTCACTGCCAGGGCCAAGAGAGTGAAGAGTCTTTTCATGGATTGCTATTTAATGGTAACTTCATCAACAAATACATGGGCGGGATATCCGGCTCCGACATGCCACTCGGGCAGGATGCCGAAATTATGGGACGCCACCTTGATATAGCGGGCGTCCGTGTTGAGGGCAACGGAGAACTCGTGGATCTGCTGTGTATTGTCCTTCGGGTCCACGTCATGGGTCAGACGCCCGTGCGAAACATAGGTCTTGCCGTCTTTCGAGGTGGAGAATTCCACCCAGGCCGGCAGAAGGATCCAGGAGCGGCTGTCCTGCAGGAAACCGGCGCTCAGCGAAGTGAGGTGCTTCACCTGGCCCAGGTCGATGATGGCCTCGAACTCGTCTTTCTGGAAGCCCTGCCAGCCGCCGAGCCGGAAATTGGTGCCGCCGCGGATACCGTCGACAATGGCGTTCTCACCGCTGGCGGGATATAGATTATTATATGGATGCAGGAGGTGTACCGTATAGTGATTGTCCACGCGCCGCAACGAGGTCTGCGTAGTGAAACTGCGGTTGCCCTCCGCATCACTGCAATAGGCATAGATGGTGCAGCTGCGGCTCACGGTGAACGGGCGCTCGTACAGGGTGAAGTCACCGCCAGCCACGCTTCCTTCCGGTACCACCTGGTACCAGATGCGATAGCCGCTGTCCGCGGCGCCGATCTGTACTTTGGTAAAAGCGTTGAACGTGGGCCCGGCCACTTCGAACCAGGGATTGACCACGATTGTCTGTTCCACAGCCGCCTGCGGCCTTTGTGAAGGCTGCGCACCGAACTGCGGGTTGGGTTTCTCATCCATACCGAACACGAAGGTGTGTCCCCCTTCAATGTCCGAGAAGCGGATATAACACTTGTGATAGGGACTTCCGTCACGCATCATGTGGTTGATATAGCGGCAGGCACTGCTGGTACGCGGAGCGCGGAGCGTGAAGTCCTTGCCGTTCTCCAGGTGGATCACGGCGGTGCGGAAGATCGGCGTCCCGAGGGCGTACTGGTCGCTGCCCGGCGTGACGGGATAGAATCCCAGCGCGCTCATCACATACCAGGCGGACATCTGTCCGCAGTCCTCATTGCCGCAGAGACCGTCCGGTGCCGAGGTAAAGAGTTCATCCATGATCTGGCGGACCACCCGCTGTGTCTTCCATGGAAGCCCGATATAGTCGTAGAGATAGGCGATATGGTGGCTCGGCTCGTTGCCCTGGGCATACTGGCCGACCATACCGGTCATGTCGGCGACATCCCAGCCGCCCGTCTCGCTCGACGAGGAGAAAAGTTCGTCAAGCCACTGCTCCATGGAGCCGTCCCCGCCACTGGCCTCGATCAATCCGTTCACATCGTGTTGCACATGGAACGAATACTGCCAGGAGTTGGCTTCGGTGAAGTGGATGTTGGCGGCTGTCGGGTCGAAGGGATCGAGCCAGATGCCGTTGATGCGGGGACGCATGAATCCGGTGGCAGGATCATAGATGTTGCGCCAGTACTGGCATCGCTTCAGGTATTCGTTCTCCACGGACCGGTTGCCGGCGGCATGGGCCACCCGAGCGATGCACCAGTCATCAAGGGCATATTCCAAGGTCTTGGACACCGACTCATGCTCCCGCTCCGCCAGTACCAGGCCGTTGTCACGGTAGATGTCGATGCCGTATTCCGCCTTGTTGGAGGAAGCCACCAGCGCCTGCAGGGCCTTGTTCAGGTCAAAACCGGTGATGCCCTTGGCCACGGCGTCGGCAAAGACGGGCGCCGCGCTGTAGCCGATCATGCAGTCGGTCTCATTGTTGCTGAGCTCCCAACGGGGCAGTTTTCCCTGCTCTTCATAGATGGAGATCATCGATTTCAGGAAATCGACCGTCCGCTCCCGTTCAATGATATTGAAAAGCGGATGCAGGGTACGGTAGGTATCCCACAACGAGAAAATATGGTATCGCTCCCACCCGTCGGCCTTGTGGATCTTGTGGTCCATGCCGCGGTATTCCCCGTTCACATCCGAGTAGAGGCTCGGTGAAAGGGCAGTGTGATAGAGCGCCGTATAGAACACTTTCATGGCTTCCTCATCTCCCTCGACCTCGATCTTGGAGAGAAACTTCTCCCAGGCCCGGCGCGTGGATTCCTTCATCAGGTCGAACGAGAAGATGCCATTCTTCTTCCAATCGCTCTCCGACTCGAGGTTGGCGCGGGCATTGGTCTCGGACACCGAAGAGATACCCACCCGCACGATAAGTTCGCGCGCCCGGGAACGCCCCGATGAATTCGAGAATTTGATCAGGGCACGCCGCTGCCCGTTGCCGGCCGGCTCCTCGATGACCAGGTCAGCGATCGGCCGGGAAAATTCCATATAGAAATAGACGATCTGGTCAGCGGCCCAGGACTGCGAACGGCGATAACCTTGCACCGCATTCCCTCCGTCCACCAGCGTGATCCGGGCATCCAGCAGGCGGTCGCGCGGCTCAAGGTCGAGCATCAGCTGCGGTGTAACCCCTTTCGGATAAGTGTACCTGTGGACACCGCAACGACGGCCCGCCGTCAGTTCTGCTTCCACGTCCCAGCGGTCGAGGTAAACCTGATAGAAGCCGGCTGTCGCCGATTCCCGGTCATGGGAGAATGGCGAGCAGTACGCTTCCTCTTTTGCCGGCTCCGTGAAACCGACGACGGGCATTACCCGGATGTCGCACAGGTCAGCACAGCCGGTGCCGCTCAGGTGGGTGTGGCTGAAGCCCCGGATCACTGTATCGCTGTAGTGGTAGCCGGAACAACCATCCCAGTTGTCCTCCCGCGTATCGGGACTGAGCTGCACCATGCCGAACGGATAGGCAGCACCGGGAAAGGTGTGCCCATGGAAATCGGTCCCGACGAAGGGTTGGACAAGGTCGGCATGCTTTGTGCTGAAAACACCGGCCGGAAGCAGACAGGGGAAGCCCGCCAGCAGGACGAGAAGGATCAGAAGCTTTTTCATAATTGTAAAAATACTTAAAATTTATTAATTTTACGGAATAAATGCATTGAAAATGAGAAGAACGTTACTCGCTTTGGTGCTGATTACCTGCCTGATGCCTGAAACAGCCGCCCAGGCCGGTTCCGTGGTCTACAGCCTCCCGCGCACGACGGTCCGCCTGACCGTGGAAGCCCAGCGCGAAGCCTTTACCGCAGGCCCCTATGCAGCTTATGCCCAAAAATACCTCGGCGTGGCGGCACGCACCCAGAATGCGACAACCTACACGCTCCAGCAGATCACCCTCACACCTTGCGTCGAAGCAGATCCCGCCGTGCGCTACGCGGTCTCCCTCCCCGAAAGGGCCACCATCGGTTTCCTGCAGCTTTGCACGCAGGGCCTGGTCGCCATGGCCGATGATTTTGCCGGGCACCCGACGGCCTGGCGCTTC
>Ga0265298_10000455_pt1 | contig 60716 bp, 48 predicted proteins | sample AusTroGonzalo_MG_3_FD_193486 | JGI IMG/M metagenome (GOLD analysis project Ga0265298, IMG submission 193486) | Bovine rumen microbial communities from tropical cattle in Woodstock, Queensland, Australia - Gonzalo_01 | ecosystem: Host-associated > Mammals > Digestive system > Stomach > Rumen ... | reverse complement strand
GAGAGATATTTCAGGTGGCTATTGCGGCGGGGTCCCACCTCTTCCCATTCCGAACAGAGAAGTTAAGCCCGCTTGCGCCGATGGTACTGCAATGCAATGCGGGAGAGTAGGAGGCTGCCATTTTTTTCAGAGAAGCCCTGATTCAGCAATGAGTCAGGGCTTTCTTCGTGTATGGACGTCAGGACAGCAAGAGGATTTGACATCAAGACAACAAGACGGAAATACATCTAGACATCAAGACGGTAAATTCCTCCAGATAGGCTGTTTTGAAAATTATCACTTAGAGTTATGGAATTAACTCTAAGACTTATGAAAATAACTTTAAGACTTATAAAATTATCTCTTAGACTTATAAAATTATCTCTTAGACTAATGGGGAACAAATGGGCTGTTTGCTGTTTCGGAAACTGCTAATGGTAACAGATGTTTTTATATTTTTATAAAAGTTACGCGTACGTATGTGCGCAGGCGTACGCAAGAAGATCTTAGAAATCCTCTGTTACTTCTGTTACATCTGTTACCAATATGCGCTGACGGAATATGAGTTCTGAGTTATGCCAACAATTCCTGAGTTATGCTAACAGTTCCACTGTCTGCAATCTTTTTATTCTGTAGTGGATGCTAAAGGTAACATGAGTACGAAACGGGCACCAGGAGAGTAGGTCGTGTCGAGCGTGATATCTCCACCTAAACGTCTGGCTATAGATCGGGCAACGGTAAGACCAATACCTGTTCCATCGTAATAGTCGTCCAGTTGTACGAACTCTTCAAAGATGTGCTCTGCTTCCTCTTGTGGTACACCGATACCTGTGTCTTCTATCGCAAAGAATACCTGACTGTCAGTTTGAGAGACTATCAAACGTACCGTACCCTCTGATGCCGGCGCGTTAGGCGCACTGATGAACTTAACGGCATTGTCGAGTAGTAGAACCAAGGCTCTAGTGGCATGTGCTAGGTTCGTATGAAGGATAGTTGCTTCAGCCTCAGGAGCAATTTGCAGGTCGAAGGTGACGTTAGGCGCATCATTGATACCCGAATCTTCGGCGGCCTGAGCTGCAATCTGTATGGCAGGTACATCGTCATTCTTTTCGATGATAGCCTTGCTAGTTGTATCAGAGAGCTCCAACATCTTATTCACCAGTCCAGTGATGCGGTTGGTGTTCTCATTAATCTGCCTGTTGATATCATCACGTGTGGCTTCGTCGAGTTCCATACCTGGTGTGGTGATAATCTGTGTGAAACCGCTAAGGATGTTCAGAGGTGTACGAATCTCGTGGGAGATCTGCTGAATGAAGTTGGTTTTCATCATTGATGATTCCTCAGCCCGAGCATTGGCCGTGACGAGCTGCGTGTTGAGGGCAGATAGTTGTGTGTTGAGTGCTGACAACTTCATATTACCTTCCTCCAACTTCTGATTGGCAGCAGCCAAACTCTTCTGGGCTCTGCGGCGGTAGAGTGCGTAAACCGTGAAGAAGATGATGACCAGAGCCAATATAATCATGGTGTTTATCCAGCGGGAACGCTGTAAGTCGGCTTGCTGTTGCACAATCTGGGCATCCTTCTGGTTGGTATTGTAGATGGTGGCCAATTCTGCAGCAGTATTATCTTTCTGGTCGGTGATAGCAGAGTCAAGAACGGAGAGAATGAATGCGCCCATAGCTTGAGCGGAGTCTGTACGACCAGCTTGGGCATTAGCGTTGTATTTGGGTAACAAGTACAACTGGATATTGTCCAGTGAGAGACCCATACCCCATTGGCGTAGAGCCTGTTCCAGATAACGGTAATTATAAGCAGCCTCCTGGTAACGTTGAGCTACTATCAGGTAATCGGTAGCGTTGATGCGTCCAGCAGGAGTCTTGGAATAGTCAGTCTTTAGAAACTCCGTGTAAGCCAGGGTAGCTTTTTCTTCATTGCCAAGTCCTTCACATGCTATAGCACGCATGATTTCTATTCGTCCCTGATATTCGTCGAAATACTCCGAGCGTGCATCGGGGCGTTTTCTGTATTCGTTAAGAAGCATTTCCGAACGGTCAATCCAGTAGATGGCCTCTTCATATTTTCGTGTGTTAATATAGGCCATGCTGGTGTAAACCGTACCCACCACGGCCTCCTGATAACCTCGACTGGTACTGTCTGACTCCCAGCGGCTTACATAACGTTCGCGGGCTATTACAAAACTTTCCCTAGCTTCATCATCATGTCCTAAGTTCAACTGGCAGCAACCGATATTGTTGAGCAGGATGGCGTAGTCGATATCAGAACCGATGCCTGCTTCCTCCATTTTCCCTACAGCAGGGATGGCAATGCTGAGTGAGCCTTCATAGTCACCCTTTACCAGCAGGATTTCTGACAGACGACGGGCGGATTTAATGTAGCTAACTTCATCTTGTGCAGACTTGATATTACATTCCAACGCTTTTCTGTAGCAAATCTCAGCCATGTTGTTGTTGCCTTCGCGATAGTAGGAAACACCACGCCAGCGGTTAGCGTTAAGGGGAGATATGTCGCCAGACATTTCAAAGCTGTCGGCAAGAGTACGCATACGCTCGTAATCTTTGGCAAGACCAACGTCAAAAATAATGCTGTCAGCTCTGTTGGCTTTGCTTTCCATGGCTTGCTGATTATCACATGAACAGAGTGAAAAACCTCCTATCAGTGTGAGGCAGGTTATAAGATATGTAATAACAGATTTTCTCATTATTGTATTGTTTTAGCGTTCAGGGGCCAAAGTTACAAAGAAGTCAGTAAAAAAACAAATTTATTTTTAGTTTTCTTACAAAGACCTTTGTTTAACTTGTGAAACATTGCAAAATATTTTGGTATTGTGGAAAAATATCTGTACTTTTGCAGATTGATTTGTGAACTCTTTAAATCTCAATGAATAAGATGAGTAGTACGCAGGCACCGATAGGTGTTATTTTGGCCGCAGGTATGGCTAAGCGCTTGCGCCCTTTGACTGATGAGCGCCCGAAGTGTCTTCTTACTGTAGGACAGCGCACGTTGCTGCAACGTACAGTTGACGGAATGCTTGCTGCAGGTTTAAATGAACTTGTAGTGGTTACGGGATATCGCGGTCAGATGATTCGTGATTTCCTGACGCAGCAGTATCCGCAGCTGCAGATTCATTTTCTGGATAATGTTGACTATGCCAACAACAATAATATCTTCTCGCTTTGGATGACGCGTCCTTATACTAACGGGCGTGACTTCCTGCTGTTGGACAGTGATATCCTGTTCGATCCTCAGATTATTCCTGAGGTGCTGAAGGCAGAGGGTAGTGCTTTGGCGCTTAACCGTCATGAACTGGGCGAGGAAGAGATGAAAATTGTGGTGGACGAGAATAACAATATCGTAGAAATCAGTAAGGTATGCGCTATCGAGAAGGCTATTGGCGAAAGCGTTGGTATTGAGAAGATGACCGCAGAATATAGCACAGCCCTGTTTAAGGAGCTGGAGCAGATGATAGAGCGTGAAGGTCTTATTGATATTTTCTATGAGCGAGCCTTCGAGCGTCTGATACCTCAGGGCCATACGTTCCGTGTTGTTGACACCACCAGTTTCTTCTCAATAGAACTCGACACTGTGGAAGACTTTGAGAATGCAAAGAAACTGATTCCTGCAGAACTTTATTAAAGCTGAAAAAAAATACTAATATAGATAATTATGAACTTTCTTGATAGAAACGAATTTAATTTTGAGCCCAGCCAGAAGGTGGTAGAGGCCATAAAGAATTTTGATCCGAAGGATTTGTGCTTCTATACCCGCATCTATGACCAGGGTAAGAAGAGCGTTATCAGCGTGCGCGTCGGTGAGATTTACGGCGTACCCGAGGAACAGGTTCTTCTGACTTATGGCGGTGAGGATATGCTGAAGAATGCTATTCACTATTTCCTCTCAATCAATAGCCAGGAGGTGAACGGCACGCCTAATACAAAGATTCTGATTCCTGAGTTCTCTTGGTGGTATTATAATAAGGTGGCTCAGGAGTGTGGCGGTACCTTCGAGATGTACCCTCTGCATGAGAAAGATGATACCTTCGCTTATGATATCGACGAGGTGATTGAGTACACCAACCGTGTACATCCCCGTATGCTGTTGCTGGCATCACCCAATAACCCCACAGGTAATGGCTTGACTCCCGATGAGACAGCTCGTATTCTTGAAAACATTCCTTCAGATACTATCGTACTGATTGACGAGGCTTACGCCAGCTTCATTTCAAAGGATACCGCTTATATCGCACCACTTGTCAATAAATACAGCAACCTGATTATCTCACGCACCCTGTCTAAGTTCTATGGACTGCCTGGCTTGCGTTGTGGTTTCGGTTTCATTGGTAAGGGTCACGATCAGTTCCTGAGCTATGTTAATAAGTACCTGGGTTACAACCGCTTCTCTGAGGCAGTAGCTTTGGCAGCTCTCGATAGCGATGACCACTATCGTCATGTGGCTGACGATATGGAGTGGGGACGCCAGTTGTATAAGAAGGAACTGGGTAACCTGCCTGGCTTCAAGGTGTATAAGAGTGTGGCCAACTTTATCCTGATTAAGTATCCTGTAGAGATTAAGGATAAGCTGATGGCAGAACTGAAGGCTCAGGATTACAAGATTAAGTTCATGACCGATAAGGGACTGGAGTCTTGTCTGCGTATTACGCTGGGTCGCAAAGAGCAGACACAGGTTGTGTGTGACACTATTAAGCGCGTTTATAATAATAAATAAGATATGAACGAGAAATTCAGGGCAACACTGAAATCATCAGAGACGGAGGACTGGCTAGACTTGCATGTCATCCGTCCCTTTTGCTATTATTGCGCAGTATTCTTCGCAAAGTTTGATGTAAATCCAAATACCATCACCATCTGGTCGATGATTATTGGTGCAGCCAGTGCCTGGTTCTTTGCACAGGGTAGTTTCTACTATGGAGGCACGCTGGGCTTGGTATATAATATTATTGGTATTTTCTTGCTGATGTGGGGTGATATCTTTGACTGTACCGATGGCCAGCTGGCGCGTATGACGGGTAAGAAGAGTCGTCTGGGACGTATCCTCGACGGACTGGCAGGTTTTGCCTGGTTCTTCCCCATCTATTTCGCACTGGTATATCGCTTCTATCTGCATCACGACTTGGAGTTCCAGTGGTTGGGTATTGAGAATAACGAGCAGAATACGCTCATTGCCACGGGTGTAGTGCTTTTGCTGGCTGCCATCTCTGGTCTTTGGGGCCTGCAGGGACAGCAGCGTTTGGCTGACTATTATATTCAGGTGCACCTGTTCTTCCAGAAAGGTGAGAAGGGTGCCGAATTGGATAACTCTGTACGCCAGAAGGAAATCTATGAACAGATGACTAAGGAAACACCTTTCTATGAACGTTGGTTTCAGAAGTCATACATAGAATATACTAAGAAACAGGAGAACGTAACCCCCGAGTTCCAGAAGCTGATGGCTAAACTGCGTGAGAAATACGGCAGCACAGACAATGTTCCTCAGGAGGTTCGTGATGAGGTGCGCCGCAACTCATTACCCCTGATGAAATGGAACGGACTGCTGACTTTCAACTTCCGTGAGTTCTGGCTGTTCCTGTTCTGCCTGTTGGATTTCCCCGTAGGTAATTTCCTGTGGGAGATTATCGGTATGGGGCTCCTCTTCTGGTATGTTAATCATCGTCACGAGACGTTCTGCAAGAAAATAGCACAATCACTTTAACCCCATGAAGTGGACTAAACAGCGACTGAACAACCTCTTTTTCGTTGTTGGTGTCGTGGCCGTAGTGGTCATGATTCTGACATTTGATGTGAGCTTCAATGAGTTGTGGCATCATCTAGCTCATGCAGGCTACTGGCTGATACCTATTCTGGGTATCTGGTTGTTGGTGTATGGGTTGAATGCCTTAGGTTGGCAGAGCATCATCAAGAGTTGCTCTGTTCCTGGGGTGGGGGATGACAGCGTTGTTGAGAAGGTTAGCCCTTGGCGTATCTACCGACTGACAATTACAGGTTATGCATTGAATTACGCTACGCCAGTAGGCGGACTGGGCGGTGAGCCTTATCGCATCATGGAACTATCGAAGAATATAGGTAACCAGCGAGCCACCTCGTCGGTGATTCTCTATGCCATGATGCATTTCTTTGCCCATTTCTGGCTTTGGTTCACGTCTATATTCCTCTATCTAGCTTTGGCCGTGATTGATTATGTGCCTATGACGCCAGTCATTGGAGGTCTTATGGGCGCTGCTATTGCGTTCTGCCTGTTGGCTTTCTATGTGTTCTCGCGTGGCTACAAGCACGGATTGGTAGTAAAGCTGATTCGCTGGATAGGTAAGATTCCTGGACTGAAAGGATGGAGTGCTCGTTTCCAGGAACGTCATGCCGAGGCCCTGCAGAATATTGACAAGCAGATAGCAGCCCTTCATAAGCAGGATAAGCGTTCGTTCTACTATAGTCTGCTGATGGAATACGCTTCGCGTATCGTCCAGAGTTTAGAGATCATGTTCATGCTGCTGCTCTTCGGCATTGACTGTGGCGGAGGTTTCCAGGGACTGTTCTTTACATTCCTGTATTCCGTATTGATTCTTTCATTTACCACGCTGGTTGCCAATCTGATAGGTTTCCTGCCTATGCAGTTGGGCGTTCAGGAAGGCGGCTTTATGTTGTCTATCGCCCTGATAGGTATGTCAACAAAATTGGGTAGCGATGTGGATTCTGCAGCTCTTGGTATCTTTGTGAGTATCATTTGTCGTGTGCGTGAGATTATCTGGATTGCCATTGGCATGTTGCTGATGAAGATAGATGGATTGCATTTCGGACGCAAGGCCGTAACGATGTTGCTGGCATTGGTGAGCGTGGTCGGATTGTCATCTTGCTGTCATGATGACGATGATGAGCCGGACCCTTGGACACAGGGAAAAGCAGACCGTACGGTGCTGGTTTATATGGCTGGTGAGAATAATCTGACCAACAATTTTGGGCACCATTTCTTGCGAAACGACTTCAATGAGTTGCTAAAAGGGTCATGTCAGTTGACTGACAAACAGCGTTTGCTGGTCTTTGTTGATAGTCTGAGTGATAGTTCTTATGGTGGCAATTCTGATGAGGGCACACCAATGATTGTAGAACTGCATGGCGGCAAGGTCTATCCTGTTAAAAAATATCCTTCCGAGTTTTATTCGAGTGATCCCCAGATGTTTCATCAGGTGTTGAAAACCATGATTCAGGCAGCTGATGCCGAGAGTTACGGACTGGTACTTTGGGGACATGCTGACGGCTGGATGGTGAATAATGATTCTGTAGTGCAATCCGTGCAAATAGGTCAGAGAGCTTACGGCTGGGATTATGGTGTGGATGGTCAGCTGGGCGGCGAAAAATGGATGAATATCACCCAGATGGCACATGCATTAGAAGATTTGCCCATGTTTGAGTTTATCTTTGCCGACTGCTGTAACATGATGTGTGCCGAGGTGGGCTATGAGTTGCGTCATGCCACGAAGTATCTCATCGGCTCTCCTGCCGAGATTCCTGGCGACGGTGCACCGTATCATAAGATGTTGCCGATGATGTATAAGAATGATGCGGAGCTGTATCGTGGCATCATTGATACATATTATGACTTTTATTTGAATGAGAGCCCTTCATCTTTCTATAATTTATATCCTAGGGATTTGGATGGCTACAGCGTACCATTGTCGGTTGTTGATACGCGATATATTCATGAACTGGCAGAAGCTACACGTGATGTTTTGCCCAGCTTCATCCCTGATTATCCTTCCTATTGTAATCCTTTTGGTGGTGAAAAACCTGTAGGGTTCTATTTCCAATTCTTATATAATAACACTTATTATCGTCTCTGTCACGATATGCGTGCTTTGATGAAAGTGAATCTCCCTGATGAAGTTTTTCAGCAGTGGGATGTTGCTTACCATAAAGCAGTACCATATTTCAAGACGTCTATGAAATGGATGACCATTTATAAGATTGACGTCTATTTCGACTCTTTCTATCAGGATGAGTCTGCTTACGGCTGTCTTAGCATGTATGTGCCGCAAAACAGAAACATGTATGAGTCCTACAACAAGACCTTCGTGCGTTATGGATGGAATCAGGTCTTGGAATGGAATCGTTTCGGTTGGAATAATAACTAAAACGAAAAATAGTATTAGGCCTTTTTCAATTCAATGCGGAATGTGGTGCCACGCCCTTGTTCCGATGATTTCACGTAGATGTGTCCTCTGTGATATTCCTCTACGATACGTTTTGCCAAGGAAAGACCTAATCCCCAGCCACGTTTCTTAGTCGTGAATCCAGGGCGGAACACGTTCTTGATGTCTTTCTTCTTGATACCTTTACCCGTATCCACCACTTCAACAGCTACGATATCATCTTCCTCTAATAGCCATAGGTCAATCTTTCCTGCGCCACCTTCCATAGCGTCAACGGCGTTCTTACACAGATTCTCAATAACCCATTCGAAGAGTGATGCGTTAATCTTTACGATGACGGCATGATCGGGATAGTGGCCCTTGATGCTGACTTTCTGTGAGGTGCGCTTGTCCATGTATTCTATCACACGGTCCAGAACTTCGTTCATTGGTGTCTCTACCGGTTCTGGCAGTGAGCCAATCTTCGAGAAACGCTCAGCTATTCGTTCCAGACGTTTCACGTCCTTGGCCATTTCAGGTATTAGTGCGTCATCAGGGTATGACTCTTTCAATACCTCTACCCATGCCATCAGACTGGATATTGGGGTGCCCAGTTGGTGGGCCGTCTCTTTTGACAAGCCAACCCATACCTTGTTTTGTTCTGCTCGCTTGGCTGCTAAAATAGCAAATACTGATACCAATGCAAATATCATGACAATGGCCAAAGCCCAATAAGGATAATAGGTCAGGCGCTTCAACATAGTAGATTCGTCATAACATACCTGCTGGTAATCGCCGCCCAGTTCTATCCTGATGACATTCCCAGACTGCTTCATCCTCATCGCATATTCTGCTACGCTGGTCGTGTCATCTATATTTCTATAGTCCATCACCTGGTCTTTCGAGTCGAGCACGATAACGGGAATGGTGTTGTTGCCTTCCATCACCTGCGTCACCAGCATCAGGTAAGTCATCTCGTCCTCCTGATTGAGGGCTTCCATAGCTTTGGCCCATACTTCCATCTTTCCCTGCTCTTCGCGTTGTAAGTCGCGTACCAGATAATGCGAGGCCAACAAGGCAGCCACAGCTATCAGGATAGCTATCACTACAAGCCAGAATTTTATTCTTCTACTCTTCTCGGTCCACTGCATTTTCAGGGTGTTTTAATCGGCCTTTGTTTCTTTTACTCGGCAAAAATACGTAATTTTAATGAAAAAAAAGCAAGAAAATTGTGAAAAAATGAGCGTATTCGAAAAAAAAGTGGTAACTTTGCACCCGCTAAAAAAGTGTATATGTGTTACTTAGAGCGGTTTAGTATTGATTTAAAGGCACTTACGGATGAGGTGACACCCCTTTCGTGGGAGTTGGATGACCAGTTCTTTGAGTCGCTCGAAGGCGCTCAGCTGCAAGGAGGCTCGTTGCATGTGTCGGGGTCTATACGCAAGGCTACCGGCTTTTATGAACTCCAGTTGCATACTGACGGCACAGTTCGCGTTCCATGTGACCGCTGTCTGGATATGATGGACCAGCCTATAGAGGCCGACCTTCATCTGGTAGTGAAGCTGGGAAGCGAATACAGCGAGGATGATGATGTCATCACTGTCGATGAGCTCGAAGGTGTTCTTCAGACAGCATGGTTCATCTACGAGTCTATAGCACTGGCGGTACCCATCCAGCACGTTCATCAACCTGGCGATTGTAACGATGCTATGATGCGAGTGCTTGAAGAGCATTCGGCTGCCCGAAGCAGTGATGCGGACGCACAAGAGATAGACCCGCGTTGGGAAGCACTAAAGAAATTAAACATTAAAGATTAAATTTAAAGTAATAGAATTATGGCACATCCTAAAAGAAGACAATCAAACACTCGTACTGCTAAGCGTCGTACTCACGATAAGGCAGTAGCACCTACGCTGGCTGTATGCCCTAACTGTGGCGCTTACTATGTATATCACACAGTATGCCCCACCTGCGGTTACTATCGCGGCAAGGTTGCTATCAAGATGAACGAAGAGGTTGCTGAGTAATGGGAAAAATTAACGCGATCATCACCGGCGTTGGCGGCTATGTGCCAGACTATGTCCTCACCAACGAGGAATTGTCACGCATGGTTGATACCAACGATGAATGGATTATGACGCGTGTCGGAATCAAGGAGCGCCGAATCCTCACAGAAGAGGGTCTCGGCACTTCCTATATGGCGCGCAAAGCTGCCAAGCAGTTGATGAAGAAAACGGGTGCCGACCCTGACTCCATCGATGCTGTCATCGTTGCTACATCAACAGCCGACTATCATTTCCCGTCAACGGCAAGTATCGTGATTGGTAAGCTTGGCCTGAAGAATGCTATGGCATTCGACTTCTGGGCTGCTTGCTGCGGATTCCTTTATTCTCTTGATGTGGCTTCTTCTATGATTCAGAGTGGCCGTTACAAGAGAATTATCCTGATTGGTGCTGACAAGATGTCGTCGGCTACTGATTACAAGGATCGTAACACCTGTCCCCTCTTTGGTGACGGTGCTGCAGCAGTAATGCTCGAAGGTACAGAGGAGGAGAACCTCGGTTTGATGGACTCTTACCTGCGTACAGACGGTCAGGGACTTCCCTTCCTTCACATGAAGGCAGGTGGCTCTGTGAGCCCCGCCAGCCATTTCACAGTTGATCACCGTATGCACTACTGCTATCAGGAAGGTCGTACCGTGTTCCGCTATGCCGTTACTAATATGAGTGACGACTGCGCCCTCATTGCAGAGCGTAATGGCTTAAACAAGGAGAATATCAATTGGGTGATACCTCACCAGGCTAATATGCGTATCATTGAGGCTGTGGCAAAGCGTCTTGAGATGCCTATGGAGCAGGTCATGGTTAATATCGAGCATTTCGGTAATACCTCTGCTGCCACTATTCCTCTCGCACTCTGGGAGTATGAGTCCAAGTTGAAGAAGGGAGACAATATTATTATGACTGCCTTTGGCGCTGGCTTCGTACATGGAGCTAATTATCTGCGCTGGGCTTACGACGGAAAATAATTCTGTTAGCAATTATAGAAAAGAGGCGAAGCATCAAAATGATGCTTCGCCTCTTTTTAATTGTTAATCTTTCATAACAATGACGAGTGCTGTTTTGTCTTTTCCCCTTCAGAAACGTCAAAGAGGTCAGAATAGTTTATCAACCTAAAAAATTAAAGACCTATGAAACGATTAATTTTAATGGCTGCTGTCTTTACAGCAATGACTGCATCAGCTCAGTTTGGTGCTCCCAGGGGGAACCAGAAAGTAGCTTCAGTAGTGGCCGGTGTTGAGGATTTCAAACCGGCATCAACTAATCAGGACAACAAACAGTATCCTATGGTCAACTCCGAGCGTATGGTACGTGCCCAGATTTCTGCACCCGATGCTAAAGAGGTAGGACTTGATATCGGTGGAAAAATCTATCTGATGACCAAGGATGAGAACGGCCTCTGGACAGGTACATCTGCTCCTCAGGACGAGGGTTTCCACTATTATCAGCTGAATATCGACGGTGCTTCTGTGCCCGATCCAGGTAGCCTTTACTATTATGGCGCTAGCCGATGGGGTAGTGGTATTGAGATACCCTCTGACGACCAGGATTTCTGGCAGGTGAAGAATGTGCCACAGGGTTCTGTGAGCGAGGTCTTCTATTGGTCAACCTATACGGAGAAGATGCGCCGTTGTCATGTATATCTGCCTGCTGAGTATTATACCAATCCCACCAAGAAATTCCCTGTGCTGTATCTGCAGCACGGTATGGGTGAGAACGAGTACGGATGGGCTGAGCAGGGACATACCGCTCAGATTCTGGATAACCTCATTGCCGAGGGTAAGGCCGTGCCTTGCATCATCGTGATGGATAACGGTCTGAACGCTCGTCGTCCAGGCGAGCAGGGAGGCTTTGGCGGCTTCGGTGGTCCTCGTCCACAGCGTCCACAAGGTCAGCAGGGTGCCGCAGCTCCTCAGGGTCAGCGTCCTCAGGGCCAGCGCGCTCAGGGTGCTCCTGGTCAGGGCGGTCCTCGTGGTGGCTTCGGCGGCTTTGGCGGTTTCTCTGAGGGCTTCAAGAATGTGCTCTTCAATGATATCATCCCCATGGTAGAGAAGAACTATCGTGTCATTGCCGACCCTCAGCATCGTGCTTATGCCGGTCTTTCTATGGGAGGTATGCAGGCACGTGAGATTACTCTTGCTAATCCTGAGAAGTTCGCCTATGTAGGTTCTTTCAGTAGTGGTGCTTGGAATGTGGAGCAGGTGAAGAACTCAGAAGGCTTTGCCAAGAACGTAAAACTGCTCTTTATGAGTGGTGGTGGCAAGGAGAACATGGGCTGCGAAGAGGCCGCAAAGAAAATCCATGATGAGCTTGGCATGAATGCCGTTGGCTACTCATCTCCTGGCACAGCCCACGAGTGGCACACCTGGCGCCGTAGCCTCTATCAGTTTGCACAACTCATTTTCAAATAATAATAGTTTTTAGTTATTCTGAATCCGGATGGTTTCTACTGTCCGGATTTTTTTTATGCTGCAAAAGTTTGGCAGTCTCAAGAAAAATGGCGATATTTGCAGCATCAAACAAGAAAACACATGAAACATAAAGCAGGATTTGTAAATATCGTGGGAAACCCTAATGTGGGAAAGAGTACACTGATGAATCAACTGGTGGGCGAGCGTATCTCTATCGCTACGTTCAAGGCGCAGACCACGCGTCATCGTATCATGGGTATCGTCAATACTGATGATATGCAGATTGTATTCAGCGATACCCCAGGTGTGCTGAAACCCAACTATAAGCTGCAGGAGTCGATGCTGGCTTTCTCAGAAAGTGCCTTGACTGATGCTGATATATTGCTTTATGTCACGGATGTGGTAGAGAACCCCGAGAAGAATATGGAGTTCCTTGAGAAGGTGCAGAAGATGACCATTCCCGTACTTCTTTTGATAAATAAAATCGACGAGAGTGATCAAAAGACGCTGGGTGATATCGTTGAGAAATGGCATTCGCTGCTGCCTAATGCCGAGATACTGCCTATCTCTGCCAAGAATAAGTTCGGCACGGAGCTTATCCTGAAGCGTATTGAGGAACTGCTGCCTGAGAGTCCTGCCTTCTTTGATAAAGACCAGCTCACCGACAAACCCGCCCGCTTCTTCGTGAGCGAGATTATCCGTGAGAAAATCCTGCTGTTCTATGATAAGGAAATTCCCTATTCTGTAGAGGTGGTGGTAGAGCGCTTCAAGGAGGAAGACCGTCAGATTCATATCAATGCCGTCATCTATGTAGAGCGTGACTCTCAGAAGGGTATCATCATTGGTCATCAGGGCGTGGCTTTGAAAAAAGTATCTACAGAAGCCCGCAAGGCCCTTGAGAAGTTCTTCGACAAGCACATCTTCCTGGAGGTCTTTGTCAAGGTTGATAAAGACTGGCGCTCATCTCAGCGTGAACTTGATAACTTCGGTTATAACCCAGAATAAACGCAATTTTTAGGTCGCACAGAGAACTTGTTTTTTAGGTCGCACAGATTTCACAGATTTTGATTCGCTCTGCGAATCGGAGCTAGCGCAGTAAAAAGATTATCCGCATGGTTTTTCGAAGAAAAAAAACTGTGTAATCTGCATTCTATGTCGGTAGCATGGATGCTTATTATGTCCATATCCCCGAGGGCAAGATTTTCGTTGACGAGGACGGAACACTTTATCAAGGCTCTTATGATGAAGATCATGGTTACGTTGACTACCCGGGTATTAAGCCCAGTGGCAAGACGCTCCGCCCATATAAGGCCATAACCATTGCCAACAACGACGACAACCGCAACGACATCCTGCTGCTGTCTTCAGGCAACAGACTGGGTTACGCCAAGACCGATCGCACCATCGCCAACGGTAAGGCCCTCGGCGCCTGCCGTGCATACTTCGATATTCCTGCTGGCAGTGGCGCTCAGGCCGCCCGCCAATTCACGCTGAACTTCGGCGACGACGAGGACACACAGACAACAGGTATAATAGGTCACACAGATTCCACAGATTTCACAGATAAGGCTGACGCCATCTATGACCTGCAAGGGCGCAAGGTAGAGAAGCCCAAAAAGGGTCTGTACATCGTGAATGGTAAAAAGGTCGTGATTAAGTGAGTGAAAAACAGAGCTTGCTCGAGTTCTTCCGAACGGAAACGAGCTCGAGCAAAGCTCAAAGTAGTAATAAAATAAATGGGGGCTTAAGAAATATATGAAAAAAGAATATATAAAACCAGCCATGCAGGTCGTCCTGCTGCAACATCAGAGTCATCTTATGCAGGCCAGCGGCGGAGCAGTCCGCTCAATGGACGGTAGTCCTGAAGGATTCAGTTATGACGACGTTGAGGACGAAGATATCCTAAGATAATAAGAAAACTTTTTTCCCGCTCATTGCAGAAATGAGCGGGATTTTTTATATCTTTGCGCTCGTTTATGATGGATAAGAACTTTAGAAAGCCAACGGTGCATAACATGAAGCGGCGCAGCCATTTTCATGAATATAGTCACAGCGGCTTATATCATATCACGATTAGTGCAACGAAGGAGCTGCATCAGCCATTCGGACTGATGGCTGGCAGGCTGGATAAGCCTGATGGTGTCGGCTCGTATCGCCCAGCGTGAACAGATAATCATGGCTGCGGCGCAGGAAAAGGGCTATCCCGTAGTATGCATTACCGATAATGGCTTTCCTGAGATTTATCATCCGTCGGAGGAGAAACAGGCGCTGTGTGCCGCAGGCCGATTGACGCTGCTGACCCCTTGGAGGCATCACAACAGAAAAGCTGACGAGGGCATCACGGTGGCGGAATGCAAGACGATGAACTGCATCTCTCAGGCCGTATGCAGGCTAAGGGACGACTGGTGGAAACAAGCATAACCTGCCTGAGAATATAGAACCAATTAGAACTCTTCGAGACTGCTAGATATGACAACACTTATACTATTCAAGGAATACAACTGGCTGATTGACACCATTCACAGGTCACGTTCTATCTCGCTGCGTGAACTCAATGAGAAATGGCTGGAGACGGAGATGAGTGGGGGCGTGGAGATGAATCGCATGACCTTCTTCCGCCACAAGTGCGCCATCGAGGATATGTTTGGTGTGCAGATTGACTTTGACCGCAAGCGGGGTAAGTACTTCATCAGCAATGAGGAGGTGCTGGGTCGTGACAGCGTGCAGAACTGGATGCTCTCGACGCTGTCGGTCAGTAACTTGTTGGGCGAGAGCAAGGCCCTTCAGGACCGTATCCTGCTGGAACACGTACCATCGGTGGTGGGGCGTATGGAACCTATCATTACGGCTATGCGTAAGAGTGTAAAGTTGCTCATGGCTTACCGCAAGTACGACCATGGCGAAGCGAAGGAGTATTTGGTGGCACCTTATTGTGTGAAGCTCTATCGTCAGCGCTGGTATATGCTGGCCCTTTACGAAGAAGACCGTCTGCATGTGTTTGCCTTCGACCGTATGGAGAAGGTGAGGGTAACGCAGGAGTCCTTTGTCATTGATCCTGACTTCGACGCTCAGTCCTATTATGCTGATTGTATGGGTGTGACGAAGATAGAGAGCGTGAAGCCCCAGCGCGTGGTGCTGAGAGCCTTTGGCAACGAGTGCGACTATGTGCGCTCACTGCCCATCCATGCGAGTCAGCGTGAACTGGGTAGCGGCGATGGTTATACCGACTTTGAATATTACGTTCGCCCTACTCTTGAGCTCTGCGGTCATATCCTGTCGCGCGGCGCCCGATTGAAGGTTATCCAGCCGCAGTCGCTGGCTAATCAAGTGTATCAGATGCTCCAGGATGCCGTAAACCATTATCGCACGTAGGACGACCGACTGTTACTTACCCGTTAGGATAAATTAACAAACTTTCTTTCCCACTGTAACGCGTTTTGTTACAGTTGGCTTCTAATTTTGCACCCAGAAATCAAATATGTCAAACTAAAAACTTTTAAATTATGGATGCAATTGTTTGGATTTACATCATTGTTGTAGTAGCGGTTTTCACGGACTATAAATTTATAAAAGAACATGGAGATAAACTTTAACGAACTGAGGGATTATTCATCGGAAGCACTGACTTTCGTTTTTGTCTCATGAATCTTTTCTTAACCCTTTTGATGTTGTAATTACAAAAAACAAAATACTTTGTAAAAGGGTTTCACATTCTCTATAAATGTATGATATTCAAAAAGATGTGGTGAAACCACATTTTTGCGTGCTATTTTTAGAATAAACCTTAGAGTTAGAAAAATAAGTCTAAGAGTTACGCTCATAAGTCTTAGAGTTATTTTCATAAGTCATAGAGTTAGCACATCTAACTCGCCGAGTTGCGATGTATAACTTACCAAGTTTTGATTTAGAACTTACCGAGTTGCGATCTAAAACTCACCAATTTCGGAGACTTCAAAATGGGGTTCACCAAAACACACTGTAAATGAATATTTTACGGTGACGGTGAAACCAAAAAAGAACAGAAAAGAAAATCCCCATCTCACGATGGGGATTCCTCAACCATATTGCTATGAAGAAAAAAACTAAGAATAATAATTTTGTTCTCCAGTTAACTAAAGATAACCTAAAACAATTTTTTTGACCTTTAACTAATAAACTCTTACCTTTCCATTATTCTGATTTAACGATGCAAAGGTAAGCAGGCGAAATGAGACAGGCAAATCAGTTCAACGAATAGCCCGTTTTTATAAGTGAAACTTATAGATAGGAGTAAAAATAACAAATTATAGTAAGAAATCGACAAGAATATTTTCTTTTATCAATGAAATCATGTATATTTGCAACTGAATAATTGATAAATCGATGAACTGACCTCAATACTTGGGTTTACCCCCAATCAATATATAAACCTAAAATTTATCTATTATGATCAAGAGCAATGAATATCTATTCCGCAGGAGCCGCTGGCTATGGCTGTTGATCCTGCTCGTGCTTGTGCCGATAGGTAACTGGGCACAGGACAATACAGACTACGAATTGGTGATAGAAATGCGTGATGGCTCGAAACAATTTGCACGTATCGTTAATGACTACCCTTTGATAACAAGTACGGCAATAGCAGATGGGAAAACGGGCAAAGCAAGAGTCTTCTTGATGGTAGAAAGGAGCAGCACACCTGGCGATCGTTTCGAAGTCTTATATGACGAGATACTTAAACTGTACACTCAAGTGGCCACTTCTGTGATAATTAAGGCCAATAGCTATACCATTACAGAAGGTGACCCTATTCCGACGTTTGAGTTTACAACGGAGGGAGTCACACTGGTTGGTACGCCTGAGCTGACTTGTGAAGCGACTACCGAATCGGCTCCAGGAGATTATCCTATTGTGGTAAGTCGCGGAACGGTGACTAACGAAAACGTACAGTTTGTGAATGGCACATTGACTATTTTGCCGCGAACCACTCCTATAACGCCTATTTCAGTCATTGTTAATGACTGCACGATGGAGTATGGCGATACCGTACCAAAATTAACGTATAAAGTGGAAGGTGGAACGATAGAGGGTACACCAGTACTAACCTGTGATGCTACGTCAACATCTATTATGGGTAGCTATCCTATAAGTATTAGTGCGGGTAGTATAACGACTAGTAATGTTCAGTATGTGCCTGGTACATTGACTGTCACTAAAGCCCCGCTTACGCTCAAGGCGAAGAGTTATACCATCGGGCAATACGAGGATATGCCTGAGAGTTATGAGATGGAGTGTACTGGTTTCAAGAACGGCGATACCACGTCCATACTCTCAAATCAGCCTCATATAGAGGTTATTGACGAAACGCGCTGGTTCCAAGTAACCAATAGTGCTACAGCAGGAGAGTATCCTATAAAGGTGTATGGGAGTGATGACTTTAGATATGAAGTAACCTGTGTTGATGGTAAGCTGACTATTACGGAGGCTCCCGCCGTTACACTTACAGCCAAGAGTTATACCATAGAGTATCGTGATACAACTCCGACGTTGGAATATACCGTTGAGGGCGGTAAGATTTATGGTGAACCATATATTTATATCCAGGGCTATTATGATGGAGCTGATGCGGGTGTTTATGATATTGTCCTTGATCGCAATAATATTCGCAACGAAAAGCTGACACTGGTTAATGGAAAATTGAATGTAAATAAAGTGCCTTTGACGATTACAGCCAAGAGTTATACCATCAATAAAGGTGAGTGGTTGCCTACATTTGAATGTGACTATGAAGGATTCAAGGAGGGCGATACGCAATTCAATTCTTTATGGCCGTGGCCAACGCTTACAACCTCAGCTACTTCAGAGAGTCCTGCGGGCGTATATACGATAGAGGTATCTGGCGCAGAATCGAGAAACTATGAGCTGACTTATGTAAATGGTACTCTCACGATTTTAGACCCGACTGCTATTATAAAACTGTTGACAGACAATGGACCTTTCGACATCTATACATCTGCAGGTACGTTATATGCTAAGGATGCCAGATCGATTGGTAGTCTGCCAAAAGGTGTTTATATCCTAAAACTTCAGAATGGTAAAACTCTTAAACTGACATGCAAATGAAACGCATCATATTATTGCTCCTCGCAACGGTAGCTGTTGCACTGAGCGTACAAGCACAGTTTTATGATAGGCATATCACCATTAAGAAGACCAATGGCGATAGTATCCAGTACGATATGGGCGACCCTATACAACTTAAAATAGGAACTGACGGGAAGCCCTTGTGGCGATTCAAAGCTCAAACCAGGTCTGGTCGTGACTTTGAATTTTCTGACTTAGACTATATCAGTATGCGAACCCTCAAGGAAGATTCACTGGCGGCACGTGAGGCCCTAAAGGAATTCTACCAAAAGATGGACGGAGCGAACTGGTGGTATAACGACAACTGGTGCAGCGACAAACATATCAACGACTGGTATGGCGTAAATGTGGAAGGTGGCAATCCATACTGGGTATCAGACTTGTCGTTGGGCTTTGCGCATGTTAAGGGTGAAATTCCTGATTGCCTATTACGTATGGGACCTATATCCAAACTGGTATTGATGGGACATCTGGAAGGCCAGTTGCCCGACTGGCTGGGTGATATCTACAGCTTGGGTACAATCATTATCAGTAATGGAGGTGAAGAAGGCGACGGAGGAGGACTCAGTGGGGAAATACCTGAAAAAGTGTGGCGACTTCCGTGTCTGACAGGCTTTAGTCTTGAAGATAATCAATACACAGGTCCGTTGCCAGAAGAGATGATTCTTTATATGATGGATCACATAGCGGATGCGTCTATGTTCTGTATCGATGACAACGACTTTAGTGGTAAGGTTCCTGAAAGCATCCTGAATCATCCTAAGTTCAAGGATTTCTGGCCTAGCTTCTTGATCCAAGGCGGACATCTTGACATCTCTGATGTATGGGGTAAGATACCAGCTCCAGAATTTACCGTTAAAGATATGAATGGTAATACTGTCAACATGATGAATGTCTATTCGTCGCATAAATACACCATTATCTATAAAGGCGGATGGTGGTGCCCGTGGTCACGTTGGCTTAATCAGACGTTGGTGCCGCTTTATAATGCCTACAAGAAAATAGATCCTACTTTGTTGGAGATTGTTGAGTTCAACCATATCGATGATTATCCAGTGGTAGAAGGGTCACTCGACGAATATGTCGCTGAAAACAACATTCCTTGGATTACTATCCGTGAGAAAGACCATCGCGATATTTATCGTAATTTGTCGAACTATGGTTTTACGCCTACAGTCCATTTGGTCGATCAGCAGGGTAATATCGTGTGGACAAGCATTATGAATGAAAAGGGCATGTCACCTGGTGGGGATGAAGCTTATTACATGAATGTTATCCCCTATATAGAAGACAAATTAGGGCAGGTTGACTATGCCTATACTTCTACACATTTCGAACAGGATGGCAAGGTGGTAACGCTTCAGAAGGCCACAAAAGGTCAGGGTATCGACTTGTTCTTTATGGGCGATGGCTTTGTTGACACCGATATGTCTGATGGTGGCAAGTACGACAAGAAGATGCGCGAGGCAGTAGAGAAGTATTTCTCTGTAGAGCCTGTGAAATCGTTGCGTGACCGCTTTAATGTTTATTATGTGAAAGTAGTGTCGAAGAATAATCTCTATGGCGAGGGTTATGAGCACACTTTCGATGCTGTAAACGATGGTTATGATGCCAACTACCAGAAAGCATTCTATTATGCTGACTGTAATGAGCGCATGATGGGACGTCCTTACCTGATTAATGTTATCTATAATACCGAAGTTCCCGTTGGACGTAGTGTGACATACCAGATAGATGGTGGTGGCTATGTGGCCTTTTTGATGGATGGCGTCACTGAGACTTTGATTCACGAGGGCGTAGGTCACGGCTTAGGAAACCTGCTCGATGAATATGTGGAAGCAGGAAATGAGGACCTGACGCTATCTGACGAGAAGAAAACGGAAGCCGATGGTTTCTGGGAATCGTATGGTCGTGGTGCTAATATAGACTGGCGCTCAAATCCTGCGGAAGTGAAATGGGCCCACTTTATCAATGATGCCCGCTATACAGGTGAAGGCCTGGGAGTATATGAGGGTAGCTGGCTCTATGGTCATGGCTGCTATCGTCCTACCGTCAGCAGTTTGATGCGTGAGGTTGGTACAGGACTGAAGTTTAACGCTCCGTCGCGCGAAGCTATCTATAAATACGTGATGCGGGAATCAGAGGGCAATAGTTGGACGTATGACTATGAGACATTCGTTGCCTTCGATGAGGCTGGCCGTACAGAATTTATCAATTCGCTTAGCAGCAATGCCCGCCAGCGTGCACAGAGGCAGAATGTCCAGAAAACACAGCAACTCACCGCACCTTCAGTCCAGATACGGCCATAGGTCATGAGTCCACTTGATGGGCTTCTGGATGAGTAGGGCGGCGCCGTTGAGACGGGCGGAATAGCCGTGACAGATGAAGATACTTTCCCCGTTGAGGTCGTAGGCTGCGCAATGGCCTGCGGCCTCAAACTCTGTTTTATCGCCTTCCAAGAAAAGGGTGCCTCCACCATTAAGCATGTCACGACCTTCGCGGTCAAGATAAGGACCTGATACTTGTTTTGAACGTCCTACAGCCACGCGATAGTTGCTCTGGGCACCACGACAGCAGTAGTCCCACGATACGAAGAGATAATAGTAGCCACCATGTTTCAAGATGAAGGGCGCCTCAATGGCGTTACGTCCAGCAAACTTAGACGTAGGGTTCTCGGCAGCATTGGAATCGTTAGGCTGATAACGACGGGCAATGGTGATGGGGGAACAAATGAGAGATGATAAATGAGAGAGATTTAATCTTGCAATCTGTATGCCGTCCCAGAAAGAGCCCCATGTGAGCCACGGCTGGTCATCATCATCAATGACGAAGCAGGGGTCAATAGCATTCCAGTTATCTCGTTTCTCCTTAGAGGCCACGATACAGCCTTCGTCCTTCCACTGGCCAGTGAGTGATGAGGCTGACATCAGACCGATAGCCGAGGTGTTCTTACCAAAGGTAGAACAGCTATAGGCCAACCACCAACGATTGTGCCATTGGATGATATCTGGCGCCCATACGTGGTTGCGGAAGCCAGGTACAGAGTCGTGTGTCCACTGTGGAATCTGTTCTATAAACGGCGTGGGTTGCATCACCCACGTCTTGCGGTCTTTCGACGTAGCCCACTGGATACCCATACCTGTAGAAAGCAGATGGTAGGTGCCATTCTCGTAGGCCATCACTGGGTCGTGAGCCATCACGGTATCTGTGACAAAGGCCATGCGGCGCTGGTGATGACGAGGTTGAGCATGGAGGTTGATGGCACAAAGTGCCATCATACAGGACAGGAGAAGAAGTTTTTTAGTCATAGTTTTGTAGTTTGTAGTTAATGATTGATTTGTGGGTGGGTTGTCAGTAGAGCAGCAAGAGACCGGCGAAACCTGCCATCGCTATCATGTGGATGGGGTTCACATTAAAGAACTTAGTGCCGACGAAGGTAGCGATGAAAAGAGCCACACTGATAGAGAACTGCCAGAGGTCTTCATTGGGCGTAGAGAAGTTCTCTTTGTTACATAGCAACAGGGTGGCTGCAGCTAATAGTCCTACGACGGCAGGACGCAAGCCCGTGAATACTGACTGTACCGTGGGGGTGTTCATGTATTTCATGAACAACTTCGCAATGATAATCATCAGGATGAGCGAGGGGAGCACCAAGGCAAATGTGGCAACACAAGAGCCAAGGATAGACATGGAAGTGCCTAATCCGGCATTGTGGCAAGCCATATAGCCACAATAGGTGGCTGAGTTGATGCCGATAGGACCAGGCGTCATCTGACTGATAGCCACGATGTCAGTAAACTGACTGGTGGTAATCCAGTCGGGCACTACCTTCGTCTGAATCAGCGACAACATACCATAGCCTCCTCCGAAACCGAAGATGCCTATCAGGAAGAAAGTCCAGAACAACTGTATGTATAACCAAGCTATATCCATATAACTATGAACTATGAATTATAAACTATGAACTACTCTGTCGGCTTGATGTATTTGCCATAGACATAGCCACCGATGCCTGCTGCAAGGATGATATAAATAGGTGAGACCCCCAAGAGCCAAATCAGCAACGCTCCTGCTACCGGTATCCAGCAGTTGACCCACGAAATCTTGGCACTCTTAGCCAGATTGAATGTGGGCACAGCAATAAGTGCTACTACTGCAGGGCGGATGCCTCGGAAGATAGATGCCACTACGGGATTATCCTCGAAACTATGAAAGAACATCGCTATCATGAGGATAATGAGGAATGAGGGTAGGGCAGTGCCAAAGGCCGTCGCAATAGCGCCACGAATCTTTCTTAGTTTATAGCCAATGAAGATGCTGATATTGATAGCGAAGACACCTGGACAACTTTGGGCAATGGCGATGAGGTCGAGAAACTCTTCCTTTGACACCCATTGCTTCTTGTTTACCACTTCCTCCTCTATCAAGGGAATCATGGCATATCCACCACCAAGGGTGAATATGCCAATATGAAAGAACGTCTTAAATGAATCCCAATAGATGTTATTCACGTTTTACCTTTTTTACTTTTTTACCTTTTCCTCCACCCACTTACGTGCGTTGACGAAGGCCTCAATCCAAGGAGTTATCTCGTCGTTGCGACGGTCAGCAGGATACCAGGCGTTCTGCCAGGGGAATACGGCACGCTCCAAGTGAGGCATCATGCAGAGATGACGACCATCGGCTGAGCAGATACCTGCTACATTGTAGTCAGAACCATTAGGATTAGCGGGATAGCCAGCATAGTTGTACTTAGCAATTACGTTGTAAGCGCTCTCAGCCTCGGGCAGTGAGAACTTACCCTCGCCGTGAGCTACCCACAGACCGAGCTTGTTGCCGCTCAGACTGCCGAACATCACGCTATTGTTCTGAGGAATGCTCAGCGAGATGAACTCACTCTCGAACTTATGAGAGTCGTTGTGCAGCATCTTAGCACCCTTAGCACCAGTCAGACCAAGTTCAACCATCAGCTGACAACCGTTACAGATACCCAGTGACAGAGTATCCTCGCGGGCATAGAACTTGTCGAGTGCCTCCTTAGCCTTGGGGTTGAAGAGGAAGGCACCAGCCCAACCCTTAGCCGAACCAAGTACGTCGGAGTTAGAGAAACCACCACAGAATACAATCATATTGATGTCCTCGAGTGTCTCGCGACCAGAGATCAGGTCGGTCATCATCACATCCTTCACGTCGAATCCAGCCAGATACAAGCAGTAAGCCATCTCACGCTCACCATTGGTACCCTTCTCACGGATGATGGCTGCCTTTACGCCAGAAGCCTGACGGCGGTCGGCAGAGATACCATACTGAGCCAACTTACCAGTGAAGTCCTTATTAAACTGCATCTCGATAGGCTGCTTCTTATAGTTAGCGAAACGCTCAGCAGCCTTGCCATTGAAGCTCTGCTTGCGATCGAGCAAGTAAGAAGTCTTATACCATGTATCACGGAGTGCGTCGATATCGAATGTATGCTCTGCATCACCTGCCTTTACAACGATGGTGCGGGCATCCTCAACAGGATAACCAATCTTGGCATAACCGACGCCAGCATCCTCCATGAACTCCTTGAACTCTTCCTTATGCTCATCACTTACCTCGATTACAACACCTGGGTTCTCAGCGAAGAGGGCCTTTACTACATCGCCATCCTTACAGATGTCGTGCAAGTTGATGTGCATACCGCCCTTAGTGTTAGCGAAGCACATCTCAAGCAGCGTGGTAATCAAACCACCAGCAGAGATATCGTGACCAGCCATAATCCAACCACGGTTGATCATCTCCTGAACAGCCATGAAGGCATCGGCAAAGTACTCGGCGTTCTTAACAGTAGGAACATCGTCGCCAACCTTACCTAAGCTCTGAGCGAAGGCCGAACCACCAAGGCGCTGCTCATCGAACGAGAAGTCGATATGATAGAGTGATGCATTCTTATCGTTAACCAATACGGGGCTAACCACCTTCTTGATATCAGAAACCTCACCACCAGCAGATACGATGACTGTACCCGGAGAGATAATCTTCTCGCCGTTAGGATACTGCTGAGAGAGTGACAGAGAATCCTTACCTGTTGGTACGTTGATGTGCAGGTCGCAGCAGAAGTCGCTCAGAGCCTTAACACCAGCATACAAGCGGGCATCCTCACCCTCCTGAGAGCGGCAAGGCCACATCCAGTTGGCAGAGAGTGAGAGCGAATCCATACCCTCAGCCAATGGAGCCCAGACAATATTGGTCAGAGCCTCAGCTACAGAAAGTACTGAACCAGCAGCTGGATTAGCCAGACCAGCCTGAGGCGCATGACCAAGGGCTGTAGCAATACCCTTAACACCACGATAATCGAGGGCTACAACACCACAGTCGCTCAGAGGCAACTGAATCTCACCCTGACATTGCTGACGTGCAATCTTACCTGTTACAGAACGGTCAACCTTATTCGTCAACCAGTCCTTACAAGCCACAGCCTCCAACTGCAGCACGCGGTCGAGGTACTCGTTAATCTTATCCTGACTGTAGGTTACGTCAGCATAGTGACGCTCTACAGTATTATCTTTCATGATAGTCTTTGGAGAGTGACCAAACATCTGAGCAACATCCAGATCGAATGGTTTTACACCATCGCTCTGCTTGAACGAGAAGTGAGCATCGCCAGTAGTCTCACCAACTACATACAGCGGGGCACGCTCGCGCTCAGCAATCTTACGTACATGCTCGATATGCTTCTCGTCGATAAGCAAGCCCATACGCTCCTGACTCTCGTTAGCAATGATTTCCTTAGAACTCAGAGTCTTGTCGCCGATAGGCAACTTGGTCATATCAATCTCACCACCGCACTCCTCAACGAGCTCAGAGAGACAGTTGAGGTGACCGGCTGAACCATGGTCGTGAATAGAAACAACAGGGTTCACATCTTCCTCACAGAGGGCACGAACCAAGTTGTAGGCACGCTTCTGCATCTCAGGGTTAGCACGCTGAACGGCGTTCAACTCGATGCCGTTGCTATAGCGACCGGTATCAACTGATGATACAGAACCACCACCAAGACCGATGCGGTAGTTATCACCACCAACCACAACAACCTTGTTGCCTGGCTGAGGCTCCTTCTTCAGACAGTCGCGCTTAGTACCATAACCTACGCCACCTGCCAACATGATAACCTTGTCGTAAGCGTACTTGGTATCGTTGGGCTCTTGGTGCTCGAAGGTAAGTACAGAACCACAGATCAGTGGCTGACCGAATTTATTTCCGAAGTCGGATGCACCATTAGAAGCCTTAATCAGAATCTGTTCAGGTGTCTGATACAGCCACTGACGAACGGGCAGAATGCTCTCCCAGTCGCGAGTCAGCTTGTCGTCGTCAGTCAGACGTGGATATGCTGTCATATAAACAGCTGTACCAGCGATAGGCCATGAACCAACACCACCACCCATACGGTCACGGATTTCACCACCAGTACCGGTAGCAGCACCGTTGAATGGCTCTACGGTTGTGGGGAAGTTGTGGGTCTCGGCCTTCAGTGAGATTACACTCTCAATATCCTTAATCTGGAAATAGTCGCTAGTGCTCTGATCCTTTGGAGCAAACTGCTCAACAACAGGACCCTGTGCAAAAGCTACATTATCCTTATATGCCGAGAGAATCTTGTTGGGGTTCTCCTGCGTTGTTTTCTTAATCATGGCGAAGAGCGAGCTCTCCATCTCCTGGCCGTCAATGATGAATGTACCACCGAAAATCTTGTGGCGGCAGTGTTCAGAGTTAATCTGGGCGAAACCAAAGATCTCTGAGTCAGTCAGAGGACGACCATTCTGCTTCTCCAGTCCGTGGAGGTATTCAATCTCTTCGGGAGAGAGAGCCAGACCCTCTTTCTCGTTATACTCTTCCAGATTGTCCACATACTTAATGGGTTCTGGCTTGATGTTAATCGTGAAAATATCCTGATTCAGTCCTTCGTACATGCGCTGGAGCATCTCATCGTGCTCAGCATCCTTGCTGGCAGCGGGGAAATACTCTTCTATACGCAAAATGCCGCTGAGTCCCATGTTCTGAGTAATCTCAACGGCATTTGTTGACCAAGGGGTCACCATTTCGCGGCGAGGACCCACAAAAAATCCATCGAGTGTCTCACTGGTCAACAGTTCTGCGTTGCCATAGAGCCAGCATAGTTCATTTACTTCCTGTTCGTTGAGCTTGTGATCTGCCTCAGTGGCAATCACGCTCTTTTGGGGGGTCTTGAAGAAAAGAATCATATTACCTTTATCTATAAGTTTGAAATTTGCGTGCAAAGGTACTAAATAATTATGAATTATGAATTATGAATTTAAAAATATTTTGTACCTTTGCGCTGTATTTTCAACAACTATGACTATGAAGAAACTAATAACCGTATGCCTGATGCTTTGCTCTGCATTGACATTGATGGCTCAGAACGATGAAAAACCTGGTAGCAACCTCGTTGCAGAGGAAGGCGCTTGGTGCTGGTTTGCCGACCCGCGTGCCTTGCATTACGAAAATCAGGAGGGAACGATTAACGCCACCTATATAGGCTATATCGATGTGCATGGTAATGTGAAAGCCACGCAGTATGACTGGGTGAAGCATCGTAAGACAGACGTGCTTATCCGTTCCTATTTCCAGCCAGATGACCATAATAATCCCACCTTTGTCATCTTGCCCGATGAGCGTGTGATGATTTTCTATACACGTCATACCGACGAACCGAAAATATGGTATCGTATCTCTACCAAGAAGGGTGATATCAGTTCGTTAGGGGAAGAGAAGTTTCTTTCTACAGCCAATAACACCACCTATCCATCGCCTTTTATTCTGAGTGACGACCCGCAGCATGTCTATTTATGTTGGCGAGGCATCAACTGGCACCCCACGATAGCCCGTCTCACGGTGCCCGATGCTCAGGATAACTGTCAGTTCGACTTCGGTCCCAAGCAGATCGTACAGTCAACAGGTGCCCGTCCCTACGCCAAATATGCGAGCAATGGCAAGGATAAGATTTACGTGAGTTACACCACGGGGCATCCTGATAACGAGATGCCCGACTGGCTCTACTTCAACGTTATCGACATTAATCATGGCGACGGGCCTATCCTGCGCGACCTGAACGGCAAGGAACTGAAAAAGATTGCTGATGGCACGTTTAATGTCTCGAAGACCGACTCCTATGCCTCGCAGTATTCTGCTACGATTGTTGATAAGACGGCAGGCATCCGTAACTGGGTGTGGCAGATAGCCCTCGACAACGAGGAGCATCCCGTCATCGCCTATCCTCATATCGACGATGGCAAAACCACCCACGTCTATTGGTACGCCCGATGGAACGGCTCTTCATGGAAGAATACGAAGGTGGCAAGTGCTGGTCATGCTTTCCATCAGAACTGGAACCAGACGGAGCGTTGCTACTCTGGTGGTATGAGTCTTGACCCTGACCATATCAACGATATGTATCTCAGCATTCCTACGAAGGACGGACAGTTTAATAAGGATGGCGTCTATGAGATATGGAAATATACCATCGATGATGAAGGAAAAGTCTCTGGCTCAGAGCAGATTACCAAGGACTCGCCCAAGAATAATGCCCGTCCGTATGTGATTCCTGGTTCGAAGAATTCCCCCATGCGCTTGGGTTGGATTCAGGGCGATTATTACTATTGGATGGTGAACAAAAACTATCCTTTGGGCTATCCCACCAGTCTTTTGTGCGACTATGAGTGGCAGGAAGAATCGACGAAGGATGAATCTACCACGCATCCTTACTGCTACTGCTTCGGCTCTGGTTCCAGCACACTGACGTTGGGCTTTGAGATGAATGCCGAGAAATACGAGGGTACCCTTTTTACGATTCTTGATGACGTGGATTCCAGTGTCAACCTGCGTTATAGTATTAATGCTGATGACCAGTATCCTGAGTTGACCGTAGGTGGAAAGACCTATAAGAGTCAGAACCGTCTGTTTACCAGCGATAACTGGGCTTATAACAGTACAGGAACCAGTGGTGATAATCATCCCACGAAGCTCACTACATGGGTACTCACGCTGACCTACGACGGACATGTGCTCACGACTTATCGTAATGGTTTTGTGGATCAGGTCATCGAGATGGAAGGCTATAAGGGCGGTACTGCAGAGATTAATGCCGATTATGTAGATGATGCGCAGTTCCCCTTCGATCATAGTGTTCTTTATATCGATGCAGAGGCTGTATGCCATTCGCCTATCACCATTCAGCGGCAGTTGCCTGATGTGCAGAAGGAGATGATGCGCAGACGTAATCTGAATCTTTCCAACGAACTGCAAAACGGCGATTTCGAGGGTGCTTACGCTCCGATGGAGAGTAGTGGTGTGACGACAGATCGTGCTATCTATGTGCCTCAGGGTTGGACAGTAGAATATACCTCGCGTAATGAGAACGACCTCTCGGCCCTGAAGAATGGTGACTATTACTTCGATCGTTTCTTCGCTTCGCGCCCCAAGCCCGCTACCGACAGCAAACAGACCTACTGGGTGCGTCAGAACTGGGGTACCTCTACAATCGCCCTGACGCAGGAACTGCTATTGCCAGAAGGGGAATATTCGCTGACAGCTCAGGTTTGGAAAAGTGGCTTGGGAGGCGATGCGTATCTACAGGCCGTCACTCAGGATGGCTCCACCATCTCGGCTCCTACTGTAGAGAATATGGAGGCTTGGCAGCAGATGACGCTCGACTTCCAAAGCGATGGCATAGCTTCTACTACCATCCGACTAGTGGCGATGCATAATAATAACGGCACGGAAAAGATCATTGGTTTCGATAATGTGACACTTATAAAACATATTGTCGATGCCGTTCGTACTCCCCTTTCTCCCAAAGAATCCACCACGCTCTATGATCTTCAAGGGCGTAAGGTAACAGGCAATCCTAAATCTGGAGTCCTTATTGGAAAAGGGAAAAAACTCGTTGTGAAATAATAAACAGGCAGACAACTCCACTAAGGACTGCTTTCGTGGAATCCGTTTCTGCTCTAGAAGTGCGTTTTTCTAAGGCGGAAAACAATGTTTTCCTCGCAGGAAAACGATGTTATCCTTGGCGGAAAACGATGTTTTCTTTAGGAGAAAGCAACGATAACTAGCGAACATCGGTTCTGTGATATTAGTTGTGCTTTTGCGACACAAATCCGCTGTTTTTAATTGAATAAGCAGTGGATTTCCAATTTTGCTGCCACATGCTGCCACCTTGCTGCCACCACTTTTTCCCCATAAACAGGGCATTTCCGGAAATTTGTGGCAGCGTGGCAGCAGAATTAGAAATATCAATATTCTGCGTCAATTTGGGTAATAATTCACAAATAGATAATTTTTTTATATTTTTTTTGCCATGATTGAAATATATTTCGTATATTTGCACCGTGCTTTTTGTCGCCCATTCGTGGGTTGACATACAGAAATGAATGCACATCTTTTTATTTGCTCAACTTTTCCAGTGCGAACTACCACCTCGATACAGGAGACTTTACGAGCAAAATTCTATATCCTAAAGGAGTTTACGCATAACAGCGTGGACTTCACCATTAGGATATAGAGGCTGTGGTAGGCCTGCACTGGAAATGGCGGTCTGCGCTGTTTTTGTGCCAGTTCGTTTCGCCAGGAAATCTGAACCTAATTAATTATTAACTTAAAGCAAATAAGAGGTATGAAAGCAAAAAAACTTATTTTAGGTGTATTGCTTGTTGTCTTTGGAACATCAGCACAAGCACAAATCGTGTCTTCACAGAGTAATCGTGTGGTAGTAACCGAACAGGGGAAAACTGTAGAACCAATGAAACAGAGAGATTCTCAATGGTATGTGAAGGCTGGCATTTCTATGGATAAACTGGCAGGCTCAGGAGCTGATACAGATGATAAGTTTTCTGATAATTCAGTTGGATATGACATATCTTTTGGTTTTATAAAGCCAACAAAAGTAGAGAATATGTTTTGGGGGGCAGAGTTGGGCTTAATGTCTATTGGATGCAAAACACGAACTGACGACCTAGTTGATGAGGTAAAAAAGCAGCATGCGATTACCCTTTCTTCATTTGTTGGATATGACATAGCTTCTATTGAATCTGTTAGAATCTCCCCATATATCGGACCATATTTAAGTTACGCATTAAATAAAAGTGAACAAAGTGTAAATTATTATGGTACCACATTTGGAATAAGTAATAAAGATACCAAATTGAGTGGTGGTGTTAATGTTGGTGTAGGTTTCTGGATAGGTGATAAATTTAGTGTTGATATACATTTTAGAAGAGCCTTATTGAAGAACATGGAAGGATACTATCATGGCGGTGATTTCGATGCTTTCTCTCAAAAGATTGTCTTCGGTTTAGGTATGGCATTTTAAAATTCCCGAGCAATGAAAAAAATTCTTTTCTTATTACTGATGAGTGGGTATGCAATTCTGGGAAATGCCCAGAAAACAACCCAGGTACAATATCAAGAGACGCAAGCTCGTTTGCTTGATGTGAGTTCGAACGCATACGTAAAGCCTTTAACTGTAGAGCTAAAAGTCAAAAATAATCAGAGAATCCGAGAAGTAGTAAAGATACCAAGAAACTTTGCTTTGGTAGCTATGAACGGTGATCCCAGTAACTGGCGAAGCTATGCAGTTTATGAAGTTTCAAAACGAATGTCATGCGATGTGATTGTTGCTGCAACATTCAATATTAAGTACGATGAAGTGGCTGGTGACCAAGACGTACAGGTTGAAGTTGTAGGCTATCCTGCAGACTTTACCAACTGGCAGACGGCCACACCGCAAGACTTGGAATGGATACGAATGGAAAAGACGATCACAACAGCTGAGCATGAAAAGATTGCAGCTGCGATAAAGAATCCTACAAAGTAATGGATATTGAAACTAGCCTGTCCTGATCGACAGGCCAGTTTTTTTGTTTTCGCTTATTTGTGCCTCTGACCTATCGGTCGATGGTACTCATGTTCTGGTGTCCCTTCTTTAGCAAGAGCAGCAAGCCGAGCGCGGAAAATTGCAAATTTATTTGCATTTTCGCTCACTTAATAGTACCTTTGCATTCTGAAAGATAATTAGAATGCTATGATTTATACAGTAGAGAAGGTGGCGACCCTGATAGGGGCACGCCGTTATGGTGAAAAAGATGCAACCATAGGTTGGTTGCTGACAGACAGCCGCTCACTTTGTTTTCCTGAGCAGACTTTGTTTTTTGCATTGCGCACCAAGCGCAATGACGGTCATAAGTATATCTCCGAACTCTACCGCCGTGGGGTTCGGTCGTTTGTAGTAGAACAGGTGCCCGAGGACTACCAGACGCAGTATCCTGATGCAAACTTCCTGAAGGTGCCGTCACCACTGGCTGCTTTGCAACGACTGGCTGAGCGTCACCGTGATGAATTTGATATTCCTGTAGTAGGTATCACTGGCTCTAACGGAAAGACTTGGGTGAAGGAATGGCTCTACCAGATTCTGTCGCCCTCAATGAAGGTGACCCGTTCCCCCAAGAGTTATAACTCGCAGATAGGTGTTCCTTTGTCGGTTTGGCTACTGAATGAGCAGACGCAAGTGGCGCTCTTTGAGGCGGGTATTAGTGAGCCGGGAGAGATGCTAGCTCTGCACGATATTATCCAGCCCACCATTGGTGTTTTGACTTCGATGGGTAGTGCCCATCAGGAAAACTTCCGTAATATGGATGAGAAATGTATGGAGAAACTTCAGCTATTCCGTAATACGGAGGTGATAATCTATCCCTCTGATGATGATACTGTAAGTCGCTGCGTACGTCGCTCGCAGTATCAGGGTGAGCGCATTGGCTGGTCGCGTTTCAGCGAAAAGGCCCCGATGTATGTGAAGACAGAGGGTAGCCATGTTACATATATATATAAAGGTGTAGAGGGTAGTTATGATGTGCCGTTTATTGATGAGGCCAGTATAGAGAACTCTATCACTTCTGCTACAGTGGCACTGACGCTGGGACTAACACCAGAGGAAGTGGCTGAGCGAATGGCACATTTGGAACCTATCGCTATGCGTCTGGAGGTGAAGGAAGGTCAGCGCGGGCTGACACTGATTAACGACTCGTATAACAGTGATGTCAACTCACTGGATATCGCCCTTGACTTTATGAATCGCCGTCCAGAACAGGAAGGGAAACGCAAGACGTTGATACTGAGTGATATCTATCAGACAGGCGAATCGTCCGCAGAACTATATCGTGAAGTGTCAGAACTGGTTGCAAAGCGTGGTATTGACCGCTTCATTGGTATAGGTCCAGAGGTCTCTAGTCAGGCTGCGCAGATTGAGATAGGTCAGAAGTGGTTCTTTAATGATGTAGAGCAGTTCCTGCAGAGCAACCTGTTCCGTTCACTTCATAATGAAATTGTGTTGCTGAAAGGTGCGCGTTCGTTTGGCTTTGAGCGTATCAGTGAGCAGTTGGAACAGAAGGTTCATGAGACTATTCTTGAAGTCGATTTGAATGCAGTGGTAGATAATCTGAATCATTTCCGCTCGTTCCTGAAGCCAGAGACCAAGATGGTGTGCATGATTAAGGCTGATGCCTATGGTGCTGGTGCCGTGGAGATTGCCAAGACCCTGCAAGACCATCGCGTGGATTATCTGGCGGTGGCAGTGGCCGATGAGGGTGTGACGCTTCGTAAGGCAGGTATCACGCAGAATATCATTGTAATGAATCCTGAGATGTCGTCATTCAAGACTTTGTTCGATTATGATTTGGAGCCAGAAGTCTATTCTTTCCGTTTGATGAATGCGCTTATTAAAGCAGCTCGCCATGAGGGTATTACTGGGTGGCCTGTGCATATCAAACTTGATACAGGTATGCATCGACTGGGCTTCGATCCCAAGAAAGATATTGATGAACTCATAGATTTGCTGAAACATCAGTCGGCTATCATTCCTCGTTCTGTATTCTCGCATTTCGTAGGTTCTGATAGTGATGACTTTGATACCTTCTCGGCTACGCAGTTCCGCGTGTTTGATGAGGCCAGTCATAAGATTCAAAGTGCCTTTTCGCACAAGATAATTCGCCACATTGATAACTCGGCAGGTATAGAGCACTTCCCAGAGCGTCAGCTTGACATGTGCCGTCTAGGTATCGGCCTCTATGGCGTGGATCCTCGCACTAATGGTGCTCTAGCTACCGTTTCCACATTGAAGACCACCATTCTGCAAATCCGCCACGTGCCAAAGGAGGATACCGTGGGTTATAGCCGAAAGGGCAAGTTGGAGCGTGATAGTATCATTGCTGCTATTCCTATTGGCTATGCCGATGGCCTGAATCGAAAACTTGGAAATCGTCATTGCTACTGTTTGGTGAACGGAAAGAAAGCTGAATACGTGGGAAACATCTGTATGGATGTGGCATTGATAGATGTGACGGATATTCCTTGTGAGGAGGGCGACAGCGTAGAGATTTTTGGTAAGAACTTGCCAGTCACAGTGCTGAGTGATGTGCTGGAGACCATCCCTTATGAGGTGCTCACCAGTGTTAGCAATCGTGTGAAGCGCGTGTACTTCCAAGATTAATGCGTAAAGTTTCGGTCAAAATGTTGGCGTTTTCGAGAAAAATGTGTAATTTTGCACCCAATCTACGCTTAAAACAAACGAAAGAATAGAAATGGAACAAGTTTTCAGTTACATTATCCAGTTAGGAGCGTCGGTCATGATGCCGATACTCTTCACGATTATTGGTTTATGCATCGGCATGAAGTTTGGTAAGTCGCTCAAGAGCGGACTCTATGTGGGTGTCGGTTTTGTGGGCCTTGGCATTGTCACAGCTCTGTTGACTACCAATTTTAATACTCCTCTTGATGCTATCTCGAAGATCTTCAACCTGAATCTGGCAGTATTTGATATGGGTTGGCCTGCAGCCGCTGCTGTGGCTTATAATACGGCAGTGGGTGCGCTGATTATCCCCATCTGCTTGGGTATAAACTTCCTGTTACTTATCACAAAATGTACGCGCACGGTGAATATCGATTTGTGGAACTACTGGCACTTCGCTTTCATTGGTGCAGTGGCTTATTTTGTGATGGACCAAAGTTTGCTGTGGGGCTATTTTGCTGCAATCAGCTGTTATATCGTGACGCTGGTGATGGCTGACCTGACTGCCGACCGTTTCCAGAAGTATTATGATAACATGGATGGTATCAGTATTCCGCAGCCTTTCTGTCAGAGTTTTACACCGTTTGCTATTGCTATCAACTGGTTGCTTGACCGTATTCCAGGCTTCTCGAAGCTTGATATTGATGCTGAAGGATTGAAGAAGAAGTTTGGCGTGTTGGGTGAACCTCTGGTACTGGGCGTTATCGTAGGTGCCCTGATTGGTGCTGCAGCTCATTTTGATCACTTTACTGATTTTGCTGCTTATGCAGCTGGTTTCGATTCTACGACGGATGCCGTGATGAGTATCGTGAAGTCAGTACTCTTCCTAGGTGTTACGATGGGTGCTGTGATGGAACTGATACCTCGTATTACTCGTCTGTTTATTGATGGCTTGATGCCTATTTCTGAGAAAACTCAGGAAGTGGTGAAACGTAAGTTCAAGGGTAAGAAGGTGTATATTGGTATGTCACCTGCACTGGTAATCGGTCATCCTACAACGTTGGTGGTATCGTTGCTACTTATTCCTGTGACGCTAGTTTTGGCAATAGCTCTTTCAAAAGCAGAAAATCAGTTCTTGCCATTGGCTTCATTGGCAGGTATGTTCTATGTGTTTGTAATGGTGCTGCCCTACACCAAGGGTAATGTGGTAAAGACGTTTATCGTGGGCTTGGTGGCTGTTACCATAGGTCTTTACTTTGTTACTGATATGGCTCCAGCGTTTACCAATGCTGCTAATACAGTATTTGAGGCTACACAGGATAAGTCTGCTCAGATTCCTGATGGTTTCCAGGCTGGTGCAATGGACTTTGCATCATCGCTCTTTGGCTATGTTATCTATGCATGTGTGAAGTATCTCCAATGGATTGGTATGGGTGTCCTCTCGCTCATTACCATTGGTATGGTAGCATGGAACCGTATGCGTATCGTGAAAGAAGAAAAGCAATAAAATAATAACTATAACAATGAAAAAAGTATTTCTGAGTTTTGCCCTGTTGATGGGTGCATTGAGCATTTCGGCTCAGCAAAGCGTGAACTTCCAGACAGCGTGCCATCCTGAGGATGTGAAACACTATGACACGAAAACGTTGCGTGAGCGTTTCGTGATGGAGAAAGTGATGGAGGCCGATAAGATAAACTTGACCTACTCACATTATGACCGCTTTATTTTCGGTGGTGCAATGCCTGTGACGAAGACCCTGAAACTGGAGAACTTTCAGGAACTGGGACTTGACGTGGATCCAACGATTAAAGATAAGTACTTTCTCTACAACCGCGAGATTGGTATTGTGAACTGTGGTGAGGGCGATGGTGTGGTCATCGTAGATGGAAAGGAGTATGCTCTTTCTCCCAAGGAGGCTCTTTATGTTGGTCGTGGTCACATCAGCAAGGACAAAGACGTAAACAAAGAGGTGCTCTTCCGTTCTAAGGATGCCAAGAAACCTGCGAAGTTCTACCTGAACTCTGCAACAGCTCATCAGCACTATAAGACACAATGGATTACCCTCGATGGTCGTAAAGGCTCGCTGAAGGCTGCTGTATGGGGACCTGTTGGTTCTCTGGAAGAGTGCAACAACCGTACTGTTTACAAACTCATTGTTAATGATGTGCTGGAGGAAGGTCCCTGTCAGTTGCAGCTTGGCTTGACACAGTTGAACCCTGGTGCTGCTTGGAACACGATGCCTCCTCATACTCATGGTCGTCGTATCGAGGCTTACTACTATTTCAACTTGCCTCAGGATCAGACTATCGCCCATATCATGGGACAGCCAGAGGAGAGCCGTGTAGTGTGGTTGCACAACGAGCAGGCCATCATGTCGCCTGAGTGGTCAATGCACGCAGCTGCCGGTACCTATTATTATACCTTTATCTGGGGTATGGCTGGCGAGAACCTGTATTATAATGATAAGGATAACATTCCCGTCATCGACATTCGATAACGGAATTCTAAATTTTAAAATCTAAAATATAAATATGAGCGCTTTGACAAAAACAAAGATGTCCAACTTCCGTTGGGTTATTTGTGGGTTGTTGTTTCTGGCAACAACTGTGAACTACATGGACCGTCAGGTCCTCTCGCTGACATGGAAGGACTTTATCTCTCCTGAGTTCCACTGGACGGATGCCGATTATGGTTTTATTACCGGTATGTTCTCTTTCTTCTATGCCATAGCTAACCTTTTCTCGGGTAAGTTCATTGACTGGATGGGTACAAAGAAAGGCTATCTCATTGCTATTTTCGTTTGGTCAACGGGTGCCGTAATGCATGCCGGATGTGGATGGGTAGCAATGAAATGGGGTGGCTATACAACAGTTGCCGAACTTGGAAAGTTGACTGGTGATGCTGCCGTGATGATTGCAACTATTTCAGTATGGCTTTTCCTTTCTTGTCGTCTGATTTTGGCTGTTGGTGAGGCTGGTAACTTCCCTGCTGCCATTAAGGCTACGGCAGAGTATTTCCCAAAGAAAGACCGTGCTTTCTCTACCTCTATATTCAATAGCGGAGCCTCGGTTGGTGCATTGGCTGCGCCTGCTACCATTCCTCTTTTGGCCCGTGCATGGGGCTGGGAGATGGCTTTCATTATCATCGGTGTGTTAGGATATGTATGGATGGCACTCTGGGTGTGGCTTTATGATAAACCCCGTCAGAACAAGTATGTGAACCAGGCAGAACTTAACTATATAGAGCAGGACAACGACCTGGCTGGCGTACAGGATCGTACGGCTGTAGTGGAAGAGAAGACCATCCCCTTCTTTAAGTGTTTTACTTTCAAACAGACATGGGCTTTCCTTGTTGGTAAGTTGATGACAGATGGCGTGTGGTGGTTCTTCCTATTCTGGGCACCTGCCTATTTCAGCGACCAGTACGGCTACACAAGTGACAGTGGCATGGGCATAGCGCTGATCTTTACTCTCTATGCCATTGTGACTGTCCTCTCCATTGGTGGTGGCTATCTGCCCAAGTATTTCGTGGAGAAACGAGGCATGAATCCCTATCTGGGTCGTATGCGTGCCATGTTAATCTTTGCATGTTTCCCTGTCCTGGGATTGTTGGCTCAGCCTCTCGGTACTTATAGCGCATGGTGGCCTGCTGTTCTGATTGGTCTGCTTGGCGCTGGTCATCAGGCTTGGTCTGCCAATCTGTTCTCAACAATCGGTGATATGTTCCCGAAGTCAACTATTGGTACTATCGTTGGTTTGGGTACGATGACTGGCGGTTTTGGCTCAATGGCAATCAACTGGGGTTCGGGTATATTCTTTAAGTGGGCTGATGGTCAAGGGGCAAACTTTGCGTTCTTTGGCTTTGATGGTAAGCCTGCCGCCTATATGATTGTCTTTTCGTTCTGCGCTGTGGCCTACCTTATCGGTTGGGTTATCATGAAGAGCCTTGTGCCAAAGTACAAGCCTATCGTGGTTGAGGATTAAAATTGATTCATATAAAAAATTAGGGCGCTTCAATAGAAGTGCCCTAATTTTATGGTTTGGGGAAGGAATCCTTGACGGATAAGGGTGTCAAAGAGTTCTCTCGACATGGCTTCATTATCCTTGCGGGTATAGCGGATGTCTGTAAAAATCTGTGCGAGTGTTTCTTTGTGATTAATTTCCACGAAGTGTAGATTTTCTGGTAGAGCTTCTTTTGCTGCATAGTACTTGTCAATATCCATGCCCAGATAATCATTGTAGGTCTCCTGATGAATGAAACTCTCCAATGGCAGACGGTCGGAGAGTGCAGGCTCTTCGGCAGGCCATCCCACGGTGAGGGTTGCGACTGGCATCACGAGTCGTGGCAGATGAAGGGTGTTAATGATTTGCTGAGGCTGATAGACCGTAGTGCCTAGATAGCAGTAGCCCAGTCCTTCTTCATCAAAAAGGTTGCAGAGCGTTTGCGTATAGAGTAGTGCATCGGTAGCAGCATTAATGAACGACAGAAAGTTGTCGTAGCCTGGTTCTGCATTGCGGCAACGGGCCCAAGTGCTGGTTCTATTGAAATCGGCACAGATAGTAAGCACTACGGGAGCCTCAGTCACCATAGGCTGGTTAAAATGAGTAGGCGCTAACTTTGCCTTCATTTCGCTGGAACGGGTAACGATGACGCTATAAAGCTGTAGGTTGCCCATGGTCTGTGTGCGAGCAGCCTCGTTCATCAGCCGATTCAGTAATTCATCACTGACTTCGCTATCGCTGTATTTGCGTATGCTTCGACGTGTAAGTAGATTTTTCATGCTGTTTTTCTTCTTTTTGAGGCAAAGGTACATAAAAAAAATGAATAAGAAATTATGAATTAAGAATTATTTCGTAACTTTGCATCGCAAATAGTTAATCAATAGATGTCAATATGGAGACTCAGAAAATTATGACGAGTGACACGATAATACAGGCATTGATTGCCGCCTATGGAGGTGAGGAGCGTCTTGTGACTGAACTGATGAAACGCGAACAAGGATGCAAAAAACCTATTTCCGAAGAGCAACTGAGACGATTGGGTGAACATTTCCGAGAGATTTCGCCAGTAGAAAATCTGGGCGCTCTTCTTGGACCTCAGGTTACCGAAATTCGTCCGCAAGCTTTGGAGTGTGACGTGGTACGCTTTCAGAATAATAAGGAAAAATGGGTGGCTTTGGTAGGTCTGCTTGATGGTTATCCTTATGAGATTTTTACAGGCTTGCAGGATGATGATGAAGGTATTGTACTGCCCAAATCGGTGACTAAGGGAAAGATTATCAAGTCAACCAATAGCGATGGCACCAAGCGTTATGATTTCCAATTTGAGAATACGCGTGGCTATAAGATTACTGTTGAGGGACTTTCTGAGAAATTCAATCCGGAGTATTGGAACTATGCCAAACTGATTAGTGGTGTGTTGCGTTATAGGATGCCAATAGAGCATGTCATAAAGTTGGTAGGTTCTCTGCAATTGCAGTCAGAGAGTATCAATACATGGAAGAATGGTGTAGAGCGTGCTCTGAAGAAATATGTGCCAGGTAGCAGTGAGACCGACGAGACACAGGACGAATGACGCTGACGGAGAGTAGTATTTGTCTGAATGATATACGCCTGTATGCCTTTCATGGTGTGTTGGAACAGGAGCGTAGGGTAGGAGGCGAATATTCCGTTTCCTTGCGCGTACATTATAATATATCTAAGGCGATGGAGACTGATAACGTGGCTGATACGTTGAATTATGCCCAGTTGCTGGAGATTGTCAAACGAGAGATGGATGTGCCATCGAACTTGTTGGAGCATGTGGCTGGGCGTATTGGGAGAACTGTCTTCGATGAGTTTCCGCAGGCAGAGGCTATTGACTTGAATGTAACAAAATTGAATCCACCTATGGGGGCTGATTGTGCAGGAGCCTGTGTTCATGTACATTTAATAAATGATAAAACTCAACGGTGACTATCGGTTTTTTCGAGGAAAACCCGTAATTTTGCAGACGAATTTGTAGTATATGACGAAGAAAATATTTGTACTGTTCTTTTTGATGTGTAGTTTCGCAGTCATGTCGTTTGCTGCGAAACATACCTATACATTGGTGATTGATGCCGGACATGGCGGAAAAGATGCTGGTGCATTGGGAAAATTTTCCAAAGAGAAAACCATTAACCTGAATGTTGCATTGGCTTTTGGACGCTATGTGGAGCAGAATTGCCCAGACGTGAAGGTAATTTATACACGAAAGACGGATATCTTTATCCCTCTTCATGAACGTGCAGCTATAGCCAATAGAAACAAGGCAGATGTTTTTATCAGCATACATACAAATTCTGTCGCCAGCAAGAGGCCTGTAACGGGACTGGAGACCTATACGATGGGTATGCGTCGTTCTGGCGAGAAACTGAGTGCTGCTATGCGTGAGAATGATGTCATCCTGATAGAGGATAACTATCAGCAGCATTATTCTGGTTTCGATCCACGATCGCCAGAGAGCTACATCATCTTCGAGATGATTAACGATAAGAATATGTTGCAGAGCGTTGACTTGGCCAAGGCTATTCAGACAAATGTCTGTAGAACGGCTAACCGTCCAGATAAAGGCGTGAAGCAAGATGCATTTCTTGTACTTCGTGAGACGTCAATGCCTGCCTGTCTGATAGAGTTGGGCTATATCTCTACTGCATCGGAAGAGGCTTATTTGAACAGACCTGCCAATGTTGATGCGATGGCTCGTGGTATCTATCAGGCTTTTGTGGAGTATAAGGCAAAGACTACAGGCAAGCCGGCCCCCCTCAAGATAGAGACGCCTGTAACACCAGAAATACCAATAAAGCAAGTAGTTCCTGAGGTGCCAGAAGAAACTCCAGTTAATCAGGAAAAAGCAGAAGTACATGAGAAATCGGAAACACCGAAGACTACTGAAGTTCCAGAAACGAAAGATACACTGAAAATCCCAGAGAAGAAAGTGGTGTCAGTGCAGCAAGATACAGTTAAAGTCAATACCGATACTCCTGTTTTCAAAGTCCAGTTTATGGCTAGCAGTAGTAAATTTAAAACTGACGATGCTCGTTTTAAGGGGCTGAAAGATGTTGACTGTTATCAGGAAGGTGGCTTGTGGAAATATACTGTAGGTTCTTCTGAAAGCTATTCAGAGATAAGGCAATTGCGTGCTCAGGTGGTGACTTTATTCCCACAGGCATTTATCGTGGCATTTAAGAATGGCGAAAAGATGGACACACAGAAAGCCATACAAGAGGCAAAAGGTAAAAAGTAATATAATACGGATATGAAATTTTTTACAAACGAGGTAAAGATAGCATTAGCAGCCATTGCAGGTATTGTCATCCTGTTTGCTGGTATGCAGTTCCTAAAGGGATTGAATGTGTTCTCTTCGGCAGAGAAGTATTATGCACGTTTTGCAGATGTAAGCGGCTTGACAGCTTCCAGTCCCGTCTATGCCAATGGTTATCGGGTTGGCGTAGTGGAAAAAGTGCAGTATGACTATTCCAAAACTAACAATATCTTGGCCGTGGTGAGACTTGATAGTAAACTCTCCCTGCCAAAAGGTACTAAGGCTGAGATATCTAGTGACCTGCTTGGTAATGTGAAATTGGAGTTGAAGTTCGGACCAAACCCTATTGACTTGATGGAAGAGGGCGATACTATAGAGGGTGGTATGGAGAGTGGCCTGATGGGTAAGGCTGCCAATATGATTCCGCAGGTGGAGCAGATGCTACCCAAACTGGATTCCATTCTGGCATCGCTCAACGTTTTGTTACGAGATTCCTCTATCACACGTTCGGTTCATAACGTAGATAAGATTACTACCAATTTAAGTTCAACTACCAATGAACTGAATCAGTTGTCTGCACAGTTGAATCGTCAGATGCCTCAGATGTTGACGAAGGTAGATGGTGTGTTGACGAATACGGAGGGCGTAACCCGTCAATTGAATGAGCTGGACTTTGGGGCAACTATGCAGAAAGTTGACCGTGCTGTTGGAAATCTAGAGCAAACTACTGCAAAGCTGAATAGCAATGAGGGTACCTTGGGGTTGCTGATGCGTGACGCCAGTCTCTATGATAATATGAACGCTACGATGCGTAGCGCAGACTCACTGCTCATTGACCTGCGTCAGCATCCCAAACGCTATGTTCACTTCTCTGTATTTGGTAAAAAAGATAGGTAATTTTAATTTTATCTAAATAAGAAATGGGCGGAAACGCCCATTTTCTTTTTTGTAAATAGCTGAAAAATAGGTATGTTATAACTTGCAAACCCTTATTTTGGAAAAAAAACGTGAAACACTATAATTGCCGAAGAAATAGCAAGTTACGTGATTTGTACACACAACCGAGGTTTTCGACCTATTTGCAAGATTCGTTTTTTTTTGCGAACTTTGCACTCGCAAACATAGCAAGTCATAATCTTGCCATTAGGAATAGCAAAGTTTAATAATTAAAAACATAACGCCTAGATGCAAAAAAGTCATAAGGCGCTTTGGGACAACTGCCTGCATCTCATCAGACAGAATGTCACTGAGCAGACCTTTAAAACGTGGTTCGAGCCAATTGTCTTCGAGTCGTACGACGAAACGGAGAAGACTGTATTGGTGCAGGTTCCAAGCCCGTATATATACGAGTACTTGGAGCAATACTACGTGCGTCTGATGGCGTGGGCACTTCAGAATAGCTTTAAAGCAAATGTTCGTCTGAAGTACCGTCTGGTTACTGATAAGGAGAATAAGAAGAATCAGGAGTGGGAGAGTGATGCTCCCTGTGATATTGAGGCTCCTCAGCCTACTACACGTGGTAACAAGTCGCCTACTGTGCTTGATGCTGCTGTGCCTCAGAACCTGAATCCACAATTGGATCCCAAGAAGACCTTTGATAATTATATTGAGGGTAATTCGAATAAGTTGCCGCGTACTGTAGGTCTTTCTATTGCTGAGCACCCAGGAAAGTCAACTTTCAATCCTTTCTTTATCTATGGTCCTTCTGGCTGTGGTAAGACGCATCTGATTAATGCTATTGGTGTGCAGTGCAAGCGCATGTATCCTCAGAAGCGTGTGCTCTATGTGTCAGCTCGTTTGTTCCAAGTACAGTTTACTGACTCTGTGCGCCAGAATACGACGAATGATTTCATTAATTTCTATCAGACTATTGATGTCCTGATTGTTGATGATATTCAGGAGTGGATGAATTCTCCGAAGACACTTGATACGTTCTTCCATATCTTCGACCACTTGTTCCGTCTTGGTAAACAGATTATTCTGGCCAGTGATCGTCCTCCCGTAGATTTGGCAGGTGTAAAGGATCGTCTGCTCACTCGCTTCTCATGTGGACTGATTGCAGAGTTGGAAAAGCCCAATGTGCAGTTGTGTGTGGATATCCTAAACTCAAAGTGTCGTCGTGACGGACTGAAGATTCCAGTAGAGGTGATTCAGTTTGTAGCTCAGACTGCTAATGGTTCTGTGCGTGATTTGGAGGGTGTCCTTAATTCTCTGATGGCCTATAGTATCGTTTATAACTCGAATATTGATATGCATTTGGCTGAGCGTGTCATCAAGCGTGCAGTAAAGGTGGATAATCACCCACTTACCATTGATGATATCCTTGAAAAGGTTTGCCAGCATTTTGGTGTTACTCAGCAGCAGGTGGTTAGTAAGAGCCGTAAGCGCGATTATGTGCAAGTGCGTCAGGTTTCTATGTATCTGGCTCAGAAATATACAAAGATGCCAGCCTCTCGTATAGGTCAGTTGATTGGTGGTCGTGACCATTCTACTGTCATCCATAGCTGTTCTGCTGTAGAGCAACGCTTGAAACTGGACAAGGCATTCGTGGAAGAACTAAATAGTATTGAGCATTCATTTAAATTAAAATCGTAAAAATAGAAAAGGCTGGTTAAACGAAACCAGCCTTTTTTCGTCATTTATATAAATTATGCGCACAATGACTAAATTATTGTTCTTTTTTTTGTTGCTTTCGTTGGCTGTTGTCAAGTCCTACGCAGGTGGCATTGAAGACATCAGACAGGCCCTAGAGCAATCTTCAGTCTCTCAGATTCAGGAAAAGGTGTTTGTTCATACGGATAACCAATGTTATTTCGTGGGTGATACTCTGTGGTACAAGGCTTATGTTGTAAGGGCAGATAATTTGCAGCCTACCGACATGAGTCGTATTCTGTATGTGGAACTGTTGTCGCCTGATGGTTTAGTTGTTGAACGTCAGAATATTATTATCAGCCCGAAGGGATATACCTGCGGACAGTTTACCCTTCGTGATTCTCTTTATTCCGGATATTACGAATTGCGCGCCTATACCCGTTGGATGCTGAACTTCAATGTGCGTCATCATCGTTATCGTAGGGATGAGACGTGGTCGTTCTATAATAAGCAGATGGCTGCTGACTATTTCCGTATCTGGGATGGACTTTATTCGCGTGTGTTTCCTATCTATAGTAAGCCGGAAGAGGCTGGCGACTATGATGTGCGCAGCATGTATCAGCGCCCAAAGACACGAATTCCCAAACAGAAAAAGGAAGACTTGATTGTAACGTTCTATCCAGAGGGCGGTCATCTGATACAAGGTGTAGAGAATCGTGTGGCTTTCGAGGCTGTCAATCAGCATGGCGAGGCTGCTAATCTCAAGGGTACGCTGAAGGCCGACGGAATGCCTGATATGGAAATCAAGACGGAGTATATGGGGCGTGGCTCTTTTGTAGTGACGCCATCTGATAAGCGCCTGAAAGCACATTTTACCTTCCATGACAAAGAGTATAGCTTTAGTCTGCCCAAGGCTGAAAAGCAGGGTGTCGCTATCATGCTGGATGATAATCAGCTAAAGATAAATACCAGTCAGTTGTTGCCAGAATGTGAATACGGCCTCTCTGTGCTGTGTAGGGGAAAGTTGAAGTATTTCTCAAGTATCACTAGTTTGACTAGTATAACTAGTACAACTAGTTCCACTAGTATTACGATTCCTTTCGATTCCCTCTCTTCTGGCGTTCATGATCTGACCATCTTTGATAGCAACGGGCAGATTTTGGCCGACCGTCTGTTCTTTGTTAATCGTCATGAGAACGATGGTAATCTTATCACTGCCGATATAGAATCTACGCACACCTATCAGCCTTATGAAAAGATAGATATTCCTGTTCAGTTGGCATCGACTACCGAACCTACTGTTTTCTCATTGTCTATTCTTGATACAAATACGGATGAGCCTACCTATAACAATGGTAATATCATGACGGATTTGCTCCTTTCTAGTGAGCTAAAAGGTTTCATTGCCTATCCAGCCTATTATTTCGAGAGTGATGATGAAGTACATCGCCGTCATCTGGATCAGTTGATGATGGTGCAAGGCTGGCGTAAGTATAATTGGACGGAACTGAGCGATACCTCCCGTGTGATGCGCTATGAGCCAGAGACCAGCATGACCATTGAGGGCGGTGTGTATAAGATGCTTAGTCTGAATGAGGTGGAGCCCGACGAGATTCTCAATTGGCAGGATGGCGTAGGCCTTCTTGGTCGCAAGGCATCAGAAGATTATGATCCTTTAGATCCTTTCGCAGAAAGTTCTGAAAGTGAAGATGGGGGCTTGCTCTCTTCTACTGACGAGATTGCAGACCCAGTAGATACCTGGACGGAAACCTCTACTTTTGAATATGGCTCTATTGGTAATGCTAATGACCATGTGGGCGTCAATCATGGCAATTTGCGTCATGAGGTTCTGGTTGAGGCTGAAATATCTGTAGATGGTCAGTTCGTTGGTGGCATTATGAAAACAGAGAATGGTGGCCATTTCTTGTTTAATGTGCCCCCCTTCTATGGCGATGCCTTCCTGAATATGAAAGCCTATAAGGAGAACGACTCTATCAAGAAGAATATGGCTTCCAGAAAAGATCGAAAAGTTCTTGATGAAGATGCTTTCCCTGATTACTACGTGAAGCGCGATGTTTTCTTCCCCATGTACACTCACGACTATACCTATTACGAGAAACATCAGCCTGAATATACTGAGGAGATGCTGATTGATACCGTCTCGGAGTTGTCAATGGAGAATGATGTGCACCAGCTGCAGAATGTCAATGTGAAAGGTCATCGTCGCGGACGTAGGGCTATCGATTGGAAGAAACCAGCCTTTGTGATGGATGCTTACGACCTCTATAATGACATTACCGATCGTGGTCTGTCGTTTGGTAAGCTGGATATGCGTCAGTTCCCAGTGCAGGTATGTAAGTATCTGTTTGGTAATATGAACCGTTATGTAAAGTTCAATGTAGATGGTCGTATTGACGGTTCTACCTATTATCGTAACTATTCTCCAGTTTCAGAAGGTGCTTCAGATGCCGAGAAAGCAGGAATCTTCCGTGCTAACCGTACGTCGCAGTCGCTTTACAATAAGTTGAAGCTGAAGCGCCTTCAGGATATCCGTGTGTTCACAGATTTCGAACCACGTACAGAGGACTCAACAATGGTGGTGAGCAGTCTGCTGGCCGATGCTACTGTGGAGATGGTTACCATTCCCAATGATGGTGTACAGCCCACGTTCCGTGATCGTCATATCCTGTTCCATGGTTTCAATATGGCCGAGGATTTCTATCAGCCAGACTATAGTAACCGTCCGCTTGATGAGAAGCCAGCCGATTATCGTCGCACGCTCTATTGGAATCCCAATGCAGTGACTGATGAGCAGGGACGTTTCACTGCTACGTTCTATAATAATGGTAAGGAAACCCGCATACGAATGACCGCCGCCGGGGTTACCAGCGACGGTCGGTTGTTGCATTCTAAGTAATTTAGAAGTTTAGACGTCCTTACTACCTTATTTTACGAAAATCTTTCTAGCCCTATTGCCTTGGCGGATAATGTTGATGCCTGGCTTTAGGGCTTTTTGCTGTCTTCCCTGCAGATCATAATACTGGTCGTTAGAGAATGGCTCACTGTTCACCATCTCAATACCTGTACTATTAACAGAATGGATGATGATGGTATCAGCTACGCTACCACTTCCCAGTTGGTTCAACCCCAGCGTAAGCTGATAGTCGCCTGTTTGGTTCAGGGTGCCTTGTAGGGTTAAAACCTTTGTGCTTGTGTCGAAGGTTCGCGTAAGTCCATCAGGTAATAGATATGACTTCTTGCTGCCATCAGGTAGGAGGGATTCTTTCAAAACGATAGATTTTGTATAGCGGGTCTTGATGGCAATTTCAAACTCTTCGTTAGTATTAACTGTAAACTCCTTTTCAAATAGTTGAGGCAGTAAGGCATCAGGCAGGTAGTAGCCCAGATGAGGCGGCTGGTTGTAAGCCGTGTTCTGCCAGCAAATACCCATGCGGTAAGTATGATCGTGCATCAGTGTAGGCATACGATAGTTGCTGGTGGTAATGGTACTGTAAATATTCAATGTGGCATTGTCGTCTGTACTCCATAGAATAACTTCTTCGCGCCAATCGCCAAAGATGTCTGCCGACAGACAAGGTGTTGCTTTGGTGCCGTTACATGAAGAAGGGTTCCCGAGGCTAGAAAAAGGTGTGGTGCCAACTCCCAGAGTGGTGCCTCCGTATTTCGAAACAGTAGTACCATCTAGTAATTCGTCCTGCAGATCGCCATCCCAGTAGATGCGGAAGTTCATAGAGGGCTTACTTGTCCCGACCTCGCTTCCTGTCTTTGCATTAAATGGGGTCTGGATGCGAGCATTGCTGTCGAAACCACCATAAGCCGACCAAAATTCCTGTCCTCTCTTGTCGGCCACAATGTCAGCAGCACAGCCACGTCCGTTGTCCTGTCCGCTCTGTCCGCCTTTCCAGATAATCTCGCCAGTAGCAGCGTCGTGAAGATCCCATGCGTAGGTGCCTTTCTCCTCATGCACATCAAACAGTTCCAGTCCAGGGCGGTCAGGGTCAAGGTCGGCCAGATGGATGGCATCGCCATGACCGAAACCTACTGCATAGAGCATCTTTCCGTCGTCATCACAGGCTGCGGAACCCCAGATGATTTCGTCCTTTCCGTCACCGTCAACGTCAGCAATAGACATGTTGTGGTTGCCGTTGGCATACATCGTGTAGCGACCAAGGCCAGAGTAGCAGGTCTTGCCAGTGTAGCTCTTCGTGGTACCATTGGCATCCATCACCTTATATTGCGTCTTGGTATCGCTCATGTGTAGCCAGCGTGTCTTCAGTTGTGTGCCGTCGAAATCTACAGCCCAGATATATGCATAGGTGTAATAGCCGCGACAGAAAATGCCTGAAGGGTTGCTGTCGGGCCCGTCAAGATAAGCTGTGGCAGCCAGATAGCGTTCTCCACGATTGCCATAGTCGCCCTTATCGCTTTTACCCGAACGGTCATCCCAGTTGAAGGTGCCTGCCGCCTCACTCAGTTCTACCTTCGCATTACGGGTGGGGTAGTAGGCTATGGTGTGGATGGCTTCGCCAGTCAAACCATTAAATACGGTCAGGTACTCATGACCACCATTGATACGGCCACCGCTGTTACGCCAGTCCTTGGCGTTATTGGCAGCCTTGATCTTATCGTCTGTAGCTGCCTGGTTCACATAGTTCCCTTTTCCGTCTTTCGAACCGGGTGCCGTCTTGCACATCAGCTCTGCTTTTCCATCGCCATCGTAGTCATAGACCTGAAACTGGGTGTAGTGGGCGCCGGCACGGATGTTTACGCCCAGGTCAATACGCCATAACTTCGTGCCGTCCAGTTTGTAGCAGTCAATATAGACATTATCCGTCTTGTCGCCCTGTGAGTTGTCTTTCGAGGTTGAAGGATCCCATTTGACAAAGATTTCATATTGTCCGTCACCATCAACATCGCCTACCGAACAGTCGTTGGGTGAGTAGGTGCCGCCTTGTGCACCTGTGGCAGGGCGGTCAAGTGTCAGGGCCAGATATTTCTTGCTCCAAGGTTTTACTATGTTAGTGGTGTCAATGGGCTCACCATTTACTTTTGTTACAATCTGGTATTCCGAATTGACATTACCGCCAGTGGCCTCATAGTTCGTGGCATAGACGTTTGTGGCAATGGTAGTGCCGTTGCGTATGATGTCGAAGCGAGTGTTGTCCTCGTCGTCAGTCCCCATCATACGCCATGAGATGAAATGTTTTGTGCTAGTCGATGGCACTACGATAAGTCCACGGTCAAGTTTCTCCATCTGACTTGTGGGCGTGTTTTGTGCATTAGATGTTCCTGTCGTTAATGCTAATAGTGCCAATACATAAAGTTTTGATTTCTTCATAATTGTTGTTAGTCTTTAATGTAGTTTCAGGCGCAAAGGTACGTCTTTTTTATAAGATGTGTAGAGCGTAGAATGTTAAATCTTTTAAATTTCATGACAATTTGGTAAGACCTAATTAATTTTTGTGTACCTTTGCAGCGCTTTTGTGGCATTAGAATGTCATGATAGTCATCAAACTACGAATATTTATCTAACAAAACATAAAACGCTTATGAAAAAACTTTTTACGCTTGCCTTTATGGCATTATTCTGCTGCATGAGTTCTATGGCTCAGGTAGTGTTGGGTGATATCAAGTTTAGTGCCAAGGATGGTGCTAAGTTGAATCCCACAACTGGTAAGATTATTGTGACATTCCCTAATGTTGCAGGTGTTGCGGATCCTACGGCTACGAATTTCGTACTGGCAGGTGCTTTCAATGACATTGATTTCGATGGTGTTGAAGGTTCTTTTGCTTCTGGTGTAACATTCGATCTTGTTGAGTTTGACTTGCTGCCTGGTACAGACTATACTCTGAAGATTACCTCTGTAAAGGTTGATGAGGCCGAGCTTGCTGCTGATGGTGGCTATTCGCTTAACTTCAAGACTCGTGGTGCTGAGCGCAAGATGTCTTGGAAGTTCACGATTGACTCTGTATCTGTGGCCAAGATTAAGGCTGACGAGACAGCAGAGGGCAACGAAACAGCTGGTACTGGTCAGTTCTGGTCTCTCATTACTGAAAATCAGCGTCACTATGTACACCAGAAGTTGACAGGTAGTGAGATTATGCTTGATGCGACAACTCCTCTGCCAATGACTGAAGATTTGCTCTTCAATATTAATGCCGATAAGGTGTATGTTGGTGATACCGTGGATACCAAATACAAGAATAATCTCGTATTTAATGCCAACAATCAGCAGGTAATTATCCCTGATTGTCAGGAAGGTGATGTCATTACATTTAACAATTGTAAGTATGCCACAAAACCTTCGTCTTCAAAATTCCCTGTCATTGTTGCTTTGAACGGTGCTGCTCTTGCTCCTGACGGAAAGGTGTCTTCTTCTGGTCTTAAGGACTCTATTGATGTGCCTAAGAATTCAACAAATCTGAAATTTGAAGTGCAGACTGCTGGTGATATCGCATTTACTATTGGTCAGTGTGTTTTGACGGGTATTACCATTGAAGCAGGCGTTGAGAAGAAGCCTTGTAAGTATAATGTCGTAGCTGCTTATACTGATAGCGTATCTAAGATCAATCTGAAGGAGCTAGTTGGTGAAACTGAAGGTATCACTGGTTCAACCGTAAAGGTTACTTATCCTTACTGGCTTGCTGATGCTGATGGTAATGTTTATACTCATGGTGCAAAGGGTAGTGAGTTTGTTGATGCATTCGATTTGAAGGGTGATACTACTTTTATTGTGAACTACGCTAAGACTGCTTTCGAGGGTTGCGTATTCCTTTCTGAGGGTGAGGATCTTCCTAATGCCGTTCTTTGCACAAGTGCTAATGCTGCCGTTCGTTCTTCAATGGCTAAGTCTGCCTTCTTTACAGAGGACTTGAAACTTGCTACTCTGCAGCCTGGTACATACAAGATTCGTGCTATCCTCTTCGATGCTGGCAAGGAGCCTAGCTATGTTTGCACGCTGACTAAAGGTGAGGGTGAAGATGATGAGATTTATCTCTCTGCAACTGCTACCAACTGGACTGAAGCTGAGTCAGACCTGCTGACCATCACTGAGCCTACTGATATCACTCTGAAGGCTGGTGGTAGCGAGAATATGGGTGTTGACGTTATCATGATCTACGTTTCTGAGGATGCTCCTGAGGATCCCGATGCTATCAGCGAGGTTAAGGATGCTAAGAAGGTCGTTGCTCGCAAGGTGGCTAAGGATGGTCGCATCCTGATCCAGACTGCAGCTGGTACTTTCAACGCTGTTGGTGTACAGGTAAAATAATTCTAATATAAAAAACTAGCCACGAATTTCGTAGGATGCATAACCCGCGAAATTCGTGGTTTTTTAATAAAACTTATGACTAAACTACTAATATCATTATCTGCTTTTCTTTTTTCATTAGGTGCGTTGGCTGCCGATGGTGATGTGACAATGACTGTCAGCGGTATGACTACAAAAATGTCTGACGGTACATGGAGTTTTACCATTAATAGCAATGGACGTGTCAGTTCGTTACAGCGTAAGGGAACTGAGTTCCTTTCCAGCAACGGCATCTATTTTGATTATACTACAGCTAATGGCAATCAGGGATTAAACCCTTCCAAAGTTACGATTGTCAAGAATACTACTGATTATTGCGAAGTGCTTTATAGCGCAACCTCAGGCAATACTATTTTTGAGCAGGGCTTCATCATGCGCAAGGGTGTGTCTGGCCTTTATTCTTACGTCATAGCTACGGGTACGGCTACTTCTGCTAACGAGCCTATCAAGGAAGCACGTGTCTGCGCTCGTCTTAGCGATACGATGCTGAATGGCTACGTTGATTGGCGTATGAACGGACGCATCCCGTCAAACACCGAGATGACTACTGCCGAGAAAGAAGAGAATACTATTCAGGATGCTACATATAAACTTACTGATGGTAGCATCTATACCAAATATAACTGGGCCAACTACATAGAGCGTGATACCTTGCACGGACTGTGTGGCATGAGTAATAACTACTATGGCCTTTATAATATCCCCGTCAGTTACGAATGGATTAATGGCGGATGCGAACGTCAGGAACTCACCGTCCACGCTACCAGCAAGTCGCCCATCACCATCCAGATGCTTCAGGGTGAGCACTTTGGCGGACAGGCTATGGTGCTGAATGAAGGCGAGCAGAAGCTCTATGGTCCCTTCCTTATTTTTACTACCTATAGCAAGAATCCTGTAGCCAGCGCCCGTAACCAGTGGGCAAAGGAAGTGGCAGAGTGGCCTTACCAGTGGTTCGAGAACGACCTCTATCCCCGCGAACGTGGCACGGTGCGTGGCCATCTGAATGTTACTACGGGGCAGCGCAACGATAGCGTGCGTATTATCCTGGCTCAGGAGAAGGGAAAAGATCCCCTGACGATGATGCACGGCTATCAGTTCTGGACCCTGACCGACGAGAATGGCGACTTTGAACTGAAGCAGGTACGTCCTGGCGACTATAACCTCTTTGCCTATGCGAAGGCTGGCGAGGTGACCGATATGCTGGAGCAGGATGATATCACCGTCAGCGCAGGCGACAATGACCTGGGTACTATATCGTGGACACCCAAGAAATATAGTGAGATGCTGTGGATGATTGGTCAGAACGACCGTCGTAGCAGTGAGTTCTGTCTCTGTGATGCTCCTCGTCAGTATGGCCTTTGGGAACAAGTGCCTCAGACGCTGACCTATACCATAGGCGAGAGCAAGGAGAATACCGACTGGTATTATGCCCAGACAAAAGACGGCACATGGACGGTGAAGTTCAATGTTGATGAGCGTCCCTCCGGACGTGCTTATCTCACAGCCTCTATCGCTGGCTGTGCCAGTGAGAAAGCTGCTGTCTCCGTGAAACTCAATGGTACGGTGAAAGCAACTTGGAAACCAGGCTATAAGGATGCCTCCGTCTATCGTAGTGCGGTAAACAGTGGCCGACACTATGTCTATACCGTAGATTTCCCATGCACGGATCTGAAGATTGGCTCCAATCTCATCGCCTTTCAGGCAAGTAATACTGGCGGAAAGAACGGGTTCTTGTACGACTGCATCAAACTGGAGGCTGGAGAGACCATCACAGATGAAATTCATGAAATCACTGTCATAGAGACTTGTAAGCCTTTGAAATACATGAAGAATGGGCGGCTCATCATTGAGAAGGCTGGTCACCGCTATACTGTTGATGGCAGGAGGATAGACTTCTGATGGATGATTCGGTTAAATAATTCAAAAGAATGGAGTAACTGCTTGTTATTTCATTCTTTTTCTTTATCTTTGCTTCCGATTTAAAACTAAAACAATTAAAAACCAACTAATCTTTAAAACAGACTACACGTATGAAAGATTTACAGATGTTCATTAACGGCCAGTTCTGCGAGAGCTCAAACGGCCAGTGGATTAACGTACTGAACCCCTCAACAGAGGAAGTCATCTCCCGTCAGCCGGAAGGCACCATCGAGGATGTCAACCGTGCCTTGGATGCTGCCCGTGCTGCCCAGAAAGATTGGGCCAAGGTTCCCGCTATTGAGCGTGCCCAGTATCTTCTGAAGTTTGCTGCAGGCATCAAGGCTCGTGAGCAGGAGTTCACCGAGATTATTATGCGTGAGCAGGGCAAGACCCGTACGTGGGCTTCTATTGAGGTGGGTGCCACTATTGCCTACTTCGAGTATATGGCCACCTTTGCCCGCCATATTGAGGGTGAGATCATTCCAAGCGATCGACCCAACGAGACCATCCTGCTGACGAAGAAACCTATCGGTGTGGTGGCAGGTATCCTGCCTTGGAACTTCCCCTTCTTCCTTATCGCCCGTAAGGCTGGTGCTGCGTTGATAGCTGGTTGTACCATTGTCATAAAGCCTTCACAGTTGACCCCCGAGAACTGTACTGAGTTTGCCAAGGTGGTAGCTGAGAGCGGACTGCCCGCAGGTGTCATCAATATAGTGACAGGTAAGGGAAGCGTCATCGGTAACGAGATGGCTGGCTCTCCCAAGATTGATATCGTATCGGTAACAGGTAGTGTCTCTGCTGGCGAGAGTATTATGGCGGCAGCAGCAAAGAATATCACGAAGGTGAGCTTGGAACTTGGTGGTAAGGCGCCGGCTATCGTGATGAAGGATGCCGATTTGGAGCGTGCAGCACAGTGGATTGTGGACAGCCGTATCGGTAATAACGGACAAATCTGTAACAATGCCGAGCGCGTGTATGTTCAGAAAGATGTAAAGGCTGCTTTTACAGAGATTCTGGTGAAGAAGATGAGTGCAGTAAAGGTGGGGGACCCCTGTCAGGACGAGACTGTCGATATGGGTCCATTGGTAGAACAGAGAGCTTTGGAGAGCGTTACAGAGAAGGTGAATCGTGCCATCAAGCAGGGCGCTAAGTTGTTGTGCGGAGGTCACAGAGTAGGCGAGAAGGGTTATTTCTATGCCGCTACCGTACTCGATGACTGTCGTCAAGATATGGACATCATCCATGAGGAGACCTTTGGTCCTGTGATTCCTTTGGTGGAATTCGATACCCTTGACGAAGTCATCGGCTATGCCAACGATTGTGAGTATGGCCTGGCATCGAGCATCTTCACAAAAGACCTGAATGTCGCTGTGAAAGCCTGCCGTGAACTACAGTTCGGTGAGACCTACATCAACCGTGAGCACTTCGAGGCTATTCAGGGCTTCCATGCCGGTATGAAGAAGAGTGGCATTGGTGGTGCTGATGGTAAGCACGGCGTGGAGGAATACCTTGTTACCCATGTCACCTATCTCGACACTTACGATGATATGTAAAAAATGAAAATAGGTTTATTTATTCCGTGTTATGTCGATGCGCTCTACCCTGAGGTGGGCGTATCGACATACAAACTATTAAAGAGTCTGGGGCTCGACGTGGATTATCCAGAGCGGCAGACCTGTTGTGGCCAGCCTATGGGTAATGCGGGCTTTGAGAATATGGCAAAACCCCTGGCCGGGAAGTTCGACGAGCTTTTTGCTGGTTACGACTATGTAGTGGCACCAAGTGCCAGTTGTGCGGCCTATGTGCGCTGCTTTCACCCAAAGCTAATTGATGATTATCGGTCCGATGAGGCCCATAAGTCCCATGAGTCTCATTGCTACTCAAAGACTACTGATCTGGTGGAGTTCCTTCATGACATCATCAAGGTGAAGAGTTTGCCTGCAAAGTTTCCCCATAAAGTCAGTGTCCATAACTCCTGCCACGGTGTGCGTGAACTGGGCCTTTCGTCGCCCTCAGAGCGTAACGTTCCGCATTTCAATAAGATTATCGATCTTTTGCAACTGGTAGAGGGTATTGAGATAGTAGAGCCAGAGCGTCCTGATGAATGCTGCGGTTTTGGAGGTATGTTCTCTGTGGAGGAAACGGCTGTCTCAACCCGCATGGGCTTGGAAAAGGTGCACCGTCATATAGCTACAGGTGCCGAATACATCACAGGTCCCGACTCCTCGTGCCTGATGCATATGCAGGGCGTAGCACGCAAGCAGGGCATTACCGACATACAGTTTATTCATGTTGCACAAATTCTTTCATCTGGCCTATGAGTACCCGTCATTCCAAAGCCGCTGAGGCTTACCTGCAAAACGATACGGCGGCAACCCGTCATGATCAGACCTTCTTTGGTGTGCGTCAGAAGCGTGATCGCATGGCAAAGAGTCTGCCTGAATGGGAAAACCTGCGCGAAGCTGCCAGTCAGATTAAGAAGCATACGGTAACGCATCTGGCCGATTATCTGGAGCTGTTTGAGAGTAATGCCTTGAAGAACGGCGTACACGTACATTGGGCAAAGGATGCTGAAGAGTACAACCGTATCGTACTGGATATCCTCTCACAACACCAGGTGAAGAAAGTGGTGAAGAGCAAGAGTATGCTCACAGAGGAATGTCATCTAAATGAGCATCTGGAGAAGAGTGGGATAGAGGTTATCGAGACAGACCTGGGCGAGCGCATCCTGCAGATGATGAAACTGGCTCCCAGTCATATCGTGATGCCTGCCCTGCATGTACATCGTGAAGAGATAGGCGACACGTTCCGTCGTCTCATCCCTGATTTCGATGAGATAGCAAAGGGATATCAGAAAATTGTCAATAGTGAATTGTCGATGGTCAATTCTGAAAACGACCCCACCTTCCTGACCTATGTGGCTCGTATGCACCTGCGCCGTCAGTTTGCTGAGGCCGATTGCGGCATGACTGGTGCCAACTTCGGCATTGCTGCGACGGGCGATGTGGTGGTTTGTACCAACGAGGGAAATGCTGATATGTCGACATCAATACCCAAACTGCATATCGTATCGATGGGTCTCGAAAAGTTGATTCCCAACTACAAGGCGATGGGGGTGTTCCAGCGATTGCTGGCACGCAACGGTACTGGTCAGGAGACTACCGTCTATACCAGTCATTTCCGAGGTCCGCGACCTGGTGGCGAGATGCATATCGTGCTGGTGGACAATGGGCGCAGTGAGATTCTGGCTAATCCAGAACATTGGCAGACGCTGAAGTGTATGCGCTGTGGTGCCTGTATGAATACCTGCCCCGTCTATCGCCGTTCGGCTGGCTATAGCTACACCTACTTCATACCAGGTCCTATTGGCGTGAATCTGGGTATGTTGCGTGATAAGCACAGATACTTCGACAATGTATCGGCCTGTTCGCTGTGCTGCTCTTGTGAGAATGTCTGTCCTGTCAAGGTGGACCTCTCGACGCAGATCTACCGTTGGCGTCAGGAACTCGACTCGCTGGGTCATGCCGATTCGATGAAGAAAGTGATGTCGCAGGGTATGTCGTTCCTCTTCAATAGACCTGCTGTCTATACAGGTGCGTTGCGTCTGGCTCCTATGGCCAACTGGATACCAGTTCCGTTGATGAATCTGAAACTGAATCCGTGGGCTTACGGTCACGAGATGATGACATTCCCCAAGAAGTCGTTCCACCAATTATGGAAGGAGAAGAAACTATGAGTACAAGAGAAGAAATACTTTCACGCCTACGTAAAAATACACGTGAGACTTACGACCTGCCAGATCTCAGCAGCCTCAAGCCCATCACCTTTGCTGACCCTGTGGAGGAGTTTAAAGTGAAGACCACCACAACGGCAGGCGCCAAGTTGATAGAACTTAATGATGAGACCAACCTGAATCAGGTGATTCGCAATACTTATCCCGATGCCAAGATCATTGCCAGCAATCTGCCTGGCGTTGATGCAGATATGAATCCCGATGCCGTTGAGAATGCCCAGCAACTGATGCAGGTTGATGTGGGTGTGGTGGAAGGTCGTATCGGTGTGGCTGAGAATGCCTGCATCTGGATTCCACAGCAGATGAAAGAGAAAGCAGTTTGTTTCGCCTCAGAGCAGTTGGTCATCGTGTTGCGTTGTCAGGATATCGTCAATAATATGCACGAGGCCTACGAGCGTATCGCTAAGTCGCAGGAGTTCTTTCAACAATATCCGTTCGGCACCTTTATCAGCGGTCCTAGTAAGACTGCCGATATCGAGTCGGCCTTGGTCTATGGTGCTCAGGCAGCCCGAGGGGTTACTGTGATATTGTTATCTGACTGAAGTATTATGCTTTTTTGTTCTGCTCGCGATACTGCGATGGATTGATACCGAACTTCTTGACGAACGAACGGCGGAAACTGCTGGGATCGCTGAAGCCACAAGCCATGTAGATTTCATTGATGGGAGTGCCGGCAATGAGTTGCTGGGCTGCATACTCTAGGCGGATGTCACGCATGAACTCCATCACAGCCTTGCCTGTCTCTTTCTTTATCAGTAGGAACAGCTTCGTGCGACTCATGGCCAACTCCTGTGCCATCTGCTCAGCGGTAAATTCTGTATCGGCAATATGAGCTTCTGCTACGGCAGTAGCTTTGAGTATAAAGGGTGAAAGGCTACGAGCGGGCGCGTCAGCGGGAATGGGCTCCTTTGGAAGTGGTTGCTCTGCTTCCGTGGGTGTATCCTTTTGTTTTCTCTTGATATAATAATAGATGCAGCCAAGTACGCCACCGATGAAAAGCAGAATCAAAATATAAAGCCAGACGGGAGAGCCTGATTCTTCATTCTTCTTGCTTAACTCTTCATTGATCTCTTCCAGCCATAGCTTGGGTAAGCCGATGCGTAGTTTCTCGTCCAGACTATCAGCCGCGAAACAGTCGATACCCTCTGTGCCGCCGAAATAGAGAATACCCGTTCTGTTGTCGATGCAAGCCGAACCGTCCAGATATTCGTTATGTTCCGTATGTAGGGTGGTGGACTGCAAAGTATAGATATTCACACAGCACAATCCCTGTTCGTAGCTGCACCATAGGAAGTCGCGCCAGCAGAGCAAGTCTTTCACCGTATGTCCGTCGGCAACTGTGCTGATGGGCTTTACGCCTTGTTCCGTTATCATCATCAGTCCGTCATCAGTTCCTATCCATGTCTGTCCTCTGCCGTCGGTGATGATAGCGTGAGTTGGCATCTTGCTCCATTGTTCCGTCTTTCCATTAGCCCTTAAGTATAATCCGGTCTCATTAGACATCCATAGTCCTTTCCTATCAGTAACGATATGGCTGATGGAAGTGACAGTACTGTCAACCAAATGTACTTGAGTTTGTTGCTCTTCCAGAGACAGACCGTAGAGTCCGCAGTTGGTGCCAATCCACAGACGTTTATTGCCTTCGTTGTAGAGACTATAGACAGCTATGGGTTTTGTGCTTAATGTCACACGACGGAATGCAGTTGCCGACACCTCCTTTATATATAGACCGTCATGTGTCCCAAGCCATATCCGTTTCTTGCTGTCTTCGAGGATGGCACGTATGCGTCGTCCCTCAATGGAGTCTGTCATAGGATAGTCAATGCGTGTGACTTCGTTGGAGCCCTTAGCCTTAATAAGCAATTGCTGGTCGCTGATGGCGATCCAAAGATTATCATTGCTGTCCATGCAAGTTGCACGTACAGTTGGGACTGGTTGGCATACCAGTCGATGATAATAACTCTGACGGGTATCGGCAAAGAAAAGACCATTGTTGGCAGATCCTACCCATAGGATGCCATCATCGTCGAGCACCATAGAGTAGAAAACTTCGTCTTTCAAACCGGCTTCTCTACCTGTTTGTTCTGTATAGGCGAACTTTGACCCTGCTTGTAGCGTGTCTATCTGCCACAATTGTCGCTTCTCGATAGTCCATACTCGTGAAGAGCGAGGGTCGGCAAACGTTCGGTTTAGGGGCTGTATGGCCTGATGAAGAATAGAGTCGCTGAGGTCGCTGACGTTGTAGGTCACGAAATGATGCGATAGCGTGTCGTAACGACTTACCAGTTTGTGGCGTTCGAAGCACTGAACCCACATTGTGCCGTCCTGGGCTCGGTTAATGCGGTCAACACGCTTGTCGGGCAGTTCTTCAAAAGGAAGTCTGTGGAAATTCCTACCATCGTACTTCAACAGACCGCCATGCGTTGCCACCCAGATGTCACCTTTCGCATCCTGTGCCAGCGTGATAATGCTGTTATGTGGCAGTCCGTCCTTCACCGTTAGCTGGTGAAAGTGGAGCGTCTGAGCCTTCGTGGCGAGGGCAAATAGCACGAATATGATGGTTAGTAATTGTTTCATTTTATGTTGCAAAAATAGACAAAAAGATTGAAATAGCAAAGCATTTTGAATAGATTTTGTACGAAAAGTCCTATTTTGAACGCCAAGTCCTGTGATTCGAAACCTGTTGCCCGATTAAATGAACGCACCGTTTCGGCCTCGTATAACAATATTCCGTAACTTTGCAATCGAGAAAAATCAAAACAAACTACCTAAAACGATCTACTAATAAAAAATGGTTGAAGCACTACAGTTACAGTTGAAGACAGCATATCAGGTACGGGAAGTGATGCCTGAGGCAGATGTCGACCTCCAGCAGGAGAATATAAAGCTCCAGCAGGAGATTATCGATTTGAAGCAAAAGAATATTCTTCTTCAGCAGGAAGTAAATAACGTGAAACAAGACCATGTTGTCATGGAGCATCGGCTGGCAAGATTATTCAACAATACCTACATGATCAGAACACAGCAACAATCTAGTGCTCACTCAGGACAAGTATTATTACTCTTCGGCAGTATTGTGGCGTTGGTCCTGCTTTTATTCTATGGAATGGGATTCATAGATTTCTCTTTACCATCGACTGTTGATTATGATCCCCTTGTTGTTGAAAGGCTCCGCTAAGAAACAAACATTTTCCTTTTATCAGAGAAACAATCTGCTAAAACATAGGAACTTCTTTTTAATAGAGAAATATTCAATTAAATAATAAACTAATCTACAAACAAATGAAAAAACTATTTACATTAACAAAAACATTCATCGTCGCAGCTGGGCTGTGCGTGGGGATGAGTGTGTGGGCTTATGAGATTCCTTCAGGAATGGAGGTAAAGGAAGTCCTAATTGGAACACTTAGCGCAGGCAATGTTGCTGCCGAAACCTTCGATGGAGTAAGTCCTACAGTTCCTTCATTTACGAACTCTGGAAACTTTTCTATTTCAAGCGAGCTCCCAACAG